>Ga0181571_10001022_pt1 | contig 19627 bp, 17 predicted proteins | sample 101ome_17_FD_132440 | JGI IMG/M metagenome (GOLD analysis project Ga0181571, IMG submission 132440) | Coastal salt marsh microbial communities from the Groves Creek Marsh, Skidaway Island, Georgia - 101407AT metaG (megahit assembly) | ecosystem: Environmental > Aquatic > Marine > Intertidal... | reverse complement strand
TTGGGCGTTTCCGAGCCATTGGTGCAGCGCCAGGGCCGCAATCGCATCGTGGTTGAGCTTCCTGGGATTCAAGATACAGCCGAGGCGAAACGTATTCTGGGTAAAGTAGCCAACCTTGAGTTTCGCTTGGTTGCTGCGACGGATGCCCGACCCTCCGAGCGGCAGCGTTTCGAATATCGCAATGACGATCGCCAAGGTATGAGCGAATGGCTCGAGCGTGACGTTATCATTACCGGTGAACGCGTTGCCAACGCAGCGGCTGGGTTCGATCAAAATGGTCGGCCCAACGTCAGTATCAGCTTGGATGGAGAGGGTGGCACCTTAATGTCGCGAGCCACGCGAAATAACGTGAAGCGCCGAATGGGGGTACTCTTCATCGAGCGCAAGTATCAAACACGCTACGAGATCGGGTCAGATGGCGAAGAAGAGATAATAAAAGTACCCTTCGATGAAAAACGTATTCTTACAGCGCCCGTTATTCAACAAGCCTTAGGCGCTCAGTTCCAGATTACCGGATTAGACAGCCCGCTTGAGGCGAGCGAACTTGCTCTGATGCTGCGCGCGGGGGCGCTCGCAGCCCCGATCTCCTTTGTAGAAGAGCGAACAGTAGGTCCCTCACTTGGGGCCGACAACATTCGCTTGGGGGTAAAATCGGTGCAGCTGGGTTTGGCGCTGGTTGTGCTCTTTATGCTCCTCTACTACCGTGCTTTTGGCGCGATAGCTGTGGTCGCGCTCACCTGTAACTTGGTTTTGTTGCTGGCATGCATGTCGTTGCTTGGCGCCACGCTCACGCTGCCCGGTATCGCGGGCATCGTTTTGACGGTGGGTATGGCCGTGGATGCGAACGTCTTGATATTTTCCCGTATTCGGGAAGAGCTCAATGGCGGCGCGAGCCCGCAAATGGCGATCAACGGTGGTTTCCAGCAGGCCTTAAGCACGATCCTGGATGCGAACATCACGACCTTAATTGTGGCGGTTATTCTGTATGCGGTAGGCACCGGTCCTATCAAAGGATTTGCCGTGACGTTGTCTCTCGGTATTCTGACGTCGATGTTCACTGCGATTATCGGTACGCGGGCGCTCGTTAATCTGTTTTTTGGCGGGCGTAAGCTCAAAACCTTGTCTATTGGAGGTGTGGCGAAATGAAAGTGATTAATTTCATGGCCTTGCGTTGGCCTGCTGCTGTGCTTTCTTTGGCACTTATTTTTGCCAGTATCGGGTCGCTCGTTGTGAAAGAATTGGAGTGGGGGCTCGATTTCACGGGTGGTACTTTGGTTGAAGTTGAGTATGCTGACAGCGCCAATCTGCCCGCTATTCGAGCAACACTCGACACCGAGGGCTATGAAGGCGCACTGGTGGTCAGCTTTGGCACGGACCGTGATGTACTCATTCGTCTGCCGGCTGGCACGTCTGATGAGCAGGGCGCTGCGCTTCTCGCCATTCTGCAGAACAGTTCCGAGGTGAATGTCGAACTACGTCGTATTGAGTTTGTTGGGCCGCAAGTCGGTGAAGAGCTTCGAGAGCAAGGCGGTCTGGCAATGCTGTTGGCCTTGGGTCTCGTGATGCTTTACATTGCATTTCGCTTTCAGCTGAAGTTCGCACTGGGTGCCGTGGGCGCTTTGGCGCACGATGTGATCATCGTCTTGGGGTTCTTTTCTATATTTGGGTTTGAATTCGATCTGACGGTGCTTGCCGCGGTACTGGCCGTGATCGGTTATTCCTTGAACGACACGATCGTTGTGAGTGATCGTATCCGTGAAAATTTCAGGAAGTTACGTCGCACAGATCCAATCGAGGTGATTAATCAATCACTCACTGAGACACTGGGTCGAACTTTGGTGACTTCGTTGACGACCCTGCTCGTATTGGTGTCGCTCGCACTCGTCGGCGGTGAAATGATTCGCGGCTTCGCTATCGCTCTGCTGGTCGGTATTTTTGTCGGAACCTACTCTTCAATCTACGTTGCGGCTAACTTGTTGATTGCGCTTGGCGTGAGTAAAGATGACTTAATTATCCCGCTTAAAGAAGGCGCCGACGAAGAGGATCTACTTCTCGATCCGTGAGTTTATTCGCGTCGGAATTGGGCGCGTTGGGATACTTTCCTGCTTTGGCGGAGTGCGACCTCTGATGTCTACTTCGAAGAGAGCGGTTGAACGATGGCATGGTGAAGCTAAGAACGCGAAATGTTTTTGGATGGGTCGGGGAGCCTAAGTACCGTGGGCCATCTGTATGATTGGAGAGCTCGACTTATGTCGGCTCTCCGATCATTGCTTGATTAGCTGGCTTTGGTCTTGCTGCCTACGATTTGAAGAACGGCTTTAAACGTGCGCGGGTTGCCCGCAACGATATTGCCTGAGTCAAGATAGCGTTCACCACCCTCGAAATCGCCAACGAGTCCACCGGCCTCTTTTACAAGCAATGCGCCTGCTGCCATATCCCAGCTTGATAGGCCCATTTCCCAAAATGCATCTAGGCGGCCTGCGGCTACGTAGGCTAGGTCGAGCGAAGCGGCGCCAGCGCGTCGTATCCCAGCGGAGCGTCCCGCTATCTCGGCAAGACAGCTCGCATAAGCCGGTAACTCAGCCTCACAGTGGCCTTTGAACGGAATGCCGGTGCCAATCAGCGCGCCTTCAAGGCCCAGTGCATTGCTGACGCGCATGCGTCGGCCGTTGAATTGTGCGCCTCGACCTCGAGAAGCCGTAAACTCCTCGCGCAGAACAGGGTTGACGATGCAGGCGTGCTCGAGTTTACCTTTGAATAGGCAGGCCAGCGAAACAGCGTAGTGTGGAATGCCCCTCAGATAGTTAGTCGTGCCATCGAGCGGATCAATAACCCAAACGTAATCGGCATCGTCTGGACCAGAGCGGCCGCCTTCCTCGCCTATGAATGCATGATCCGGGTAGGTCTTTTGAAGCGAGTAGATGATTTCGCGCTCTGAATTACGGTCCACCTCTGATACGAAGTCATTCGTGCCCTTACTGTCAACGGGTAAGCGGTCGAGTTCGTCCGCTGCCCTCACCATCATATCACCCGCTTTGCGCGCAGCTTTCAGGGCGATATTGACCATTGGTTCCATGTTTGTTGTCTCGCAAATTTCAAGCGCGCGAGTATAACAGCGACGGCGCACCTTGGCACGGATAAAACTGCTACACTTGGCTCTCGGTGTGATATGAGCAATGAGAATGTTTGAAAAAGTTAGAGTCGTGCTTGTGGAGCCGTCTCATCCCGGTAACGTAGGTGCGGTTGCACGTGCCATGAAAAATATGGGTTTTGAGCGACTCTATCTCGTCAAACCGCGGCGTTTTCCAGACGAGGAGGCGACGTGGCGCGCTGCGTCCGCAGGAGACGTCCTAGACTCCGCTGTCGTGGTTAATAGCCTTTTTGAGGCGCTGTCAGACTGCGCATTCGCCGTGGGTACCAGCGCGAGGGAGCGACGAATTCCTTGGCCTATACTCGACGCACGTAGGGCGTCTGCCGAGATGGTGACGCGTGCCTCTCAGTCTGAGGTTGCGTTGGTGTTCGGACGCGAGGATCGTGGCTTGACGAACGAGGAGCTTGAGCTTTGCCATCTACACGTCAACATACCCACCAGTGACGCTTACCGTTCACTCAATTTGGCGATGGCCGTACAGATTCTTTGTTATGAACTTCGAATGCAGGTCTTATTTGAGGATCTGCCTGAATCATCAGATTCCGATTGGGATGCGCCCTTTGCTGACGTGGAGAGTTTGAGTCGCTTTTACGAACATTTGGAGCAGACGCTGATCGATATCGCCTTTTTGGATCCCGCGGCGCCACGGCAGTTAATGAAGCGGTTGCGGCGTCTTTATAACCGCATTCAAATAGATGAAATGGAGCTCAACATTCTGCGCGGCATCTTGACCGAGACACAAAAAGTCGCGCATGAACTGGGTGCGTTGAAAACGCGATCGACACAGGGAGAGGCTGAATAGTGACTGCGGCAGGGAAACCCATTTATCTGGATTACTTGGCAACCACACCTGTGGCGGAGGAGGTGGCTCAGGCGATGTTTTCCTGTCTGACGTATGAGGGCGATTTTGGTAACCCCGCTTCCAGAACGCATTCGCTTGGATGGCAGGCCGAACATCGAGTCGAATTGGCAAGGGGGCAGGTGGCCGACTTAGTCGGTGCTGATGCTCGTGAGATCATCTTTACCTCGGGCGCAACTGAATCCAATAACTTGGCGCTTAAAGGCGTGTTCGAGCGCCTTGGCTTTGTGGGGCACTGTGTTACGAGTGCTATAGAGCATAAAGCTGTCTTAGACCCCGTTAACCTCTTACAAAAACGCGGTGTTGGTGTTTCGTTCGTTCCAGCGAATAAAGAGGGCGTGGTCGGAGTGGATGCGATAGAGCGGCATCTCAGGGCCGATACAAAATTGGTATCGATCATGTATGTCAATAATGAACTTGGAACCATTAATCCGATTCCTGAAATAGCCGAGTTGTGTCGAAGTCATGGCATAACGCTCCATGTGGATGCAGCCCAGGCCGCGGGAAAGCTGGCAATTGATCTGCAAGCACTTCCCGTCGATCTCCTGTCTATCTCGGCTCACAAGTTTTACGGGCCAAAGGGTGTCGGTGCGCTATTTGTGCGACGTGGATGCAGTGTCGCTCCGGTGGCACAAATTCACGGTGGCGGGCATGAACGCGGCTTTCGCAGCGGCACCCTGGCGACCCATCAGATTGTCGGTATGGGTGTAGCCGCGGAGTTGTCGAGCCAGCGCATGGAAGACGATCAGGCCCGCTTTCATATTTTAGGTAGGCAGCTCTTAGATGGTTTGTTGGCCATTGATGGCGCTACGCTAAATGGTTCAATGGCTCAGCGTTTGCCGCAAGCTGTGAATGTTTCCTTCAGCGGTGTCGGTGGCGAAGCGCTTATCGCCGCGCTCACTGATCTGGCCGTATCGTCAGGCTCTGCCTGTAACTCGGCCGTTATGAAACCATCCCACGTGCTTCTGGGAATTGGCGCGAACCGTTCTCGGGCCGACAGTGCGATTCGTTTCAGTTTGGGGCGACAGACCACCGAGGAGGAGGTTTCGCATGCTGTAGGCGTTGTGGCTCGAGCTGTCGCTTTGCTGCGCGGTAAGTCCTTGGATTAAATGCACAAAGTGGGGCACTTTGCCATTTTTTGCCGTGCGTATTTATGGGTGCGGAGGCGAATGAAAGTCCGTATAATACGCGCCCAACTTGAGTGCTGACTCAAGCTCGCATACAAAACGATTATTTGGAGTAACACATAATGGCAGTAGAACGCACACTTTCCATCATCAAGCCCGATGCCGTTGGTAAAAACGTGATTGGTGAAATTTACTCTCGCTTCGAAGCGAATGGCCTTCGTATTGTCGCGGCGAAAATGGTGCGATTGACTGACGCTACCGCCGGGGGTTTTTATGCAGAGCACAAGGAGCGTCCTTTTTTCAAAGATTTGGTCGGTTTTATGACCTCTGGGCCCGTTATGGTGCAGGTGCTTGAGGGCGAGAATGCAGTAACTAAGAATCGTGACTTGATGGGAGCCACTAATCCTCAAGAGGCCGCAGCGGGAACCATTCGTGCTGATTTTGCCCAGTCTATTGATGCAAACGCCGTGCACGGGTCGGATTCCACAACCTCTGCAGCTCGTGAAATCGACTACTTTTTCGCACAAACGGAACTGTGTGAGCGCAGCTAGTGACTGACTCGGCGCTTCCAGTGGGTTCGGAGCAAGAGCGTGTTAATCTGCTCGGGATGACGCGCGCCCAGTTGGAGGCGTTTTTTCGCGATTTGGGTGAAAAGCCCTTTCGTGCACAGCAAGTCATGAAGTGGATGCACCATCAAGGTGTTCGCTCTTTCTCGGACATGACTAACTTGTCAAAATCTTTGCGAGACAAGCTTGAGCAGTGCGCCGAAGTCCGCCCGCCTGAAGTGGTGTCGTGTCACGATTCCAGTGATGGTACACGTAAGTGGCTGGTGCGATCTATCGAAGGCGGTCTGGTCGAGACGGTGCTGATTCCCGACGGAGATCGGGCCACCTTGTGCGTGTCATCCCAGGTCGGGTGCAGTCTGGATTGCAGTTTCTGTTCAACTGGTAAGCAGGGTTTTGAGCGCGATTTGACCGCGGCCGATATCATCGGGCAGGTATGGTTGGCGATTGATTCCTACGATGCCTTTAAAGCGGGTAACGATCGTGTCGTGACCAATGTGGTTATGATGGGCATGGGTGAGCCGCTGCTCAATTTTGACCCCGTTGTGGCAGCCATGGAACTGATGATGGATGACTTGGCTTACGGTATTTCAAAACGTCGCGTGACCTTGAGTACCTCAGGCGTGGTGCCGGCACTCGACCGTTTGGCGGAGGTGAGCTCGGTTAGCCTAGCGATTTCTCTGCACGCTCCCAACGATGCGCTTCGCAATCAGTTGGTACCGATCAACCGCAAATATCCCATTGCGCAACTGCTCGAAAGTTGCAGGCGCTATTTGGCTGCGCAGGGTGATAAAAAGCGCGTGGTTACAGTCGAGTATACGCTCATAGCCGGTGTTAACGATCAGAGAGAGCACGCGCTCGAACTGGCAGAGCTGCTCAAGGATTTTCCCTGTAAGATTAACCTGATCCCGTTTAACACATTCGGAGGATCGTCTTACGAGCGGCCAAGCGGTAATGCGGTATCTCGTTTCTGGCAGATACTCATCGATGCGGGTTATATTGTGACGGTCAGAACAACGCGGGGCGATGATATCAGCGCCGCCTGCGGACAACTCGTAGGCGAGGTCGTAGATCGGACCCGTAGATCCGAGCGTCATCGCAGCCGCGCGCAATCGGATCTTCAAGTAGTTGAGGTGCAGTAACATGAGGATGCGTGCTCTATTGCTTGGCTTGCTGATTCTTACCGGTTGCGTCACCACGAATGAGACTGTGTTTACAAACCAAGAGTCGCCAGAGCTCGCTTTGAAAAAGCGAGTCGAACTTGCCCGAGCTTACATTGGTCAAGGTAACTGGGAGAACGCGAAGCGTAACCTGAAACTGGCGGCTGATATCGATCCCAAGAATGCCGAAGTGTATGAGGCCTTCGCTCTGGTGTATCAAAGCACCGGCGAACTCGAAGCCGCCGAAGAGAATTTTCGCAGAGCCTTGAGTTTGAATGGCGCCCTGTCTCGAGCGCGAAATAATTATGCCGTGTTTTTGTTTGCTCAAGGGCGTTTTGCAGAAGCCGAGAAAGAGCTGGAGATCGTGGTGCGCGATACGCTTTATAGCGGCCGACCCCAGGCCTTCACTAATCTGGGCTTGTGTCGCATTCGGTTGAAAAAAAATGACGCGGCTATCGAGGCGCTCGAGCGCGCCCTGACGATGGAGCAGCGCAATCCGCTTGCGCTGTTTAACTTGGCCGAACTCTACTACGAACGGCAGTCATTTGCTAAGGCTCAGCAGTTCTACCAAGCCTATCGCAAAACAGTTCGTATACCCACAGCGGGCGCTTTATGGTTGGGCATTCGGCTTGCTCGCAGTCTTGAATTATCAGACGAACGCGCGAGCCTCGAGTTGGCTTTGTACAATATGTATCCAAATTCGGTCGAAGCCAAAGCAGCCAAAGATCTTTCGGGCTCAAGCGAACGTTAAACTGGGGTTAATGCGATGTTTCAAAATCCGATCAAGCGCAGACAGAGTCGAACGATATTCGTGGGCAAGGTTCCGGTCGGCGGCGATGCGCCGATTAGCGTACAGAGTATGACCAATACGGAAACCTGTGACGTCGATGCGACCGTCAAACAGATACAGAGCATAGCGGATGCCGGGGCCGACATTGTTCGAGTTTCGGTTCCGAGTATGGAGGCAGCTGAAGCGTTTAGGCACATCCGTGCTCGCGTTGATGTTCCTCTGGTGGCCGACATTCACTTCGATCACAAAATAGCGCTGGCGGTAGCTGAGTACGGTGTTGATTGTCTGCGCATCAATCCCGGTAATATCGGACGTATGGAAAAGGTCCGTGAGGTGATTCACAGCGCGCGAGATAAAGGTATCCCCATCCGAATTGGCGTCAATGCCGGCTCCTTGGGCAAAGAGCTCCAACGTAAGTACGGAGAGCCTACGGCTGAGGCCCTGGTCGAGTCGGCAATGAATCATGTCGATTTGCTCGACAAATTTGATTACCCCGATTTTAAAGTGAGCGTGAAGGCGTCAGATGTGTTCATGGCTGTGGATGCCTATCGCTTACTCGCAACGAAAATAGACCAGCCGCTGCACTTGGGCATCACCGAAGCCGGCGGGTTTCGTAACGGGACCGTTAAGTCAGCAATTGGGCTCGGCATTCTTTTGAGAGACGGGATTGGCGACACAATTCGAATTTCACTTGCCGCAGACCCAGTGCAAGAAGTGAAAGTCGGCTTTGACATCTTAAAGAGCTTAAAATTACGCAGCAACGGCATCAACTTCATTGCCTGCCCCAGTTGTTCGCGGCAGAACTTTGACGTCATCGCGACCGTAAATGAACTTGAACAGCGTCTTGAAGATATTCGCCAGCCTATGGACGTCGCTATAATTGGATGCGTTGTTAATGGGCCCGGAGAAGCCCGCGAGGCGGATGTGGGCTTAACAGGCGCCTCACCCAACAACCTGATCTACCTTGATGGGAAGCCGAATCACAAAGTGAGTAACGAGGCGTTCGTTGATCATCTTGAAAATGTAATTCGTCAGAAAGCAACGGCACTTGCCGAAGCTCAGGCTCAAGCGGCGTCCGCTGTGATCATCAAAGCCTCATAAAAACAGGATTAATCCGTGAAAACAATCCAAGCCGTTCGCGGTATGCCCGATATTCTTCCTGTACAAACGCCGCAGTGGCAGTGGCTCGAGGGCAAGGTGCGGGCTTTAGTTCAGTCCTACGGTTTTCAGGAGATCAGACTGCCGATCGTTGAATCAACGGCACTTTTTTCGCGCTCGATTGGCGAAGTTACGGACATCGTCGAAAAGGAGATGTATACCTTCGACGATCGCAACGGCGATTCGCTTACACTGCGTCCTGAGGGTACCGCGGGGTGTGTTCGTGCGGCAGTACAGCACAATCTTATCGCTGCGCCTCAGCGGCTGTGGTACTGCGGCCCCATGTTTCGACATGAGCGACCGCAACGAGGTAGGTTGCGTCAGTTTCAGCAGATTGGTTTGGAAAGCTTTGGTGTGACAACACCCGATGCGGATGCGGAGCTGATCACGCTCACAGCTCGTTTGTGGCGCGATCTCGGTGTAAGCGATGCGGTAAGACTTGAACTCAATTCCATTGGGAGTCTCGAATCCAGAGAGCGGTTTAAAGAGGCCTTGGTGGGGTATTTGCGCTCGCGTTATGACGAGCTCGATGAGGATAGCCAGCGTCGTCTGGACTCGAATCCATTGAGGATTCTGGATAGCAAAAACCCTGATACACAGAACCTGCTCAATGGCGCGCCCGACCTAACGGATTTTTTAGACGAGGATTCAAGGGCCGATTTTGCGCGGCTGAAGGCAATGCTAGAGGCGGCCGGCGTTCCGTTCAAACTCAATCCACGACTCGTTCGCGGGTTGGACTATTACAATAAAACGGTGTTTGAGTGGACGACTGATCGACTTGGGGCTCAAAGCACAATTTGTGCTGGTGGCCGCTACGACGGATTGGTGGCGCAATTGGGTGGTCGATCGACACCTGGCGTTGGATTTGCCATGGGCGTGGAACGCGTCTTATTGCTGTGCGATGAACTGGGTGTCACTGCGCAAGCGGATACTCCGGCGATATTCGCATTTGGTGCCGGTGACCGGGGCGAGGTCGCTATTTTTTCTGTCGTTGAAGCCTTGCGGCAGCGTTTGGCGAGCCAGACCTGTCAGTTGAATATCGGCGGCGGCAGTATGAAGTCGCAGCTTAAGAGAGCGAACAAAAGCGGCGCGCGCTTCGTCTTGATTTGCGGTGAGGCAGAAGCCGAATCGGGTCAAGTGACCCTAAAATTTATGCAAGATGATAGAGAGCAGGTAACGGCAGCTTGGGAAAGCGTGTTTGAAATACTCGAACGCGAGTTGAATACACTGTAGAGTAGCGGTCGTTCGGCGGCCTGAATAAGGAACAGAAGTGGAAGCGTATCGTACAGAAGAAGAGCAAATTGAAGCTATCAAGAATTGGTGGAACGACAACGGTAAGGGCATTGTGGCTGCTGTGGTCGTTGGTGTCGTTGCCAGTGTTGGTTGGCAGTGGTGGCAGGGGTCGCAGGTTGATAAGTCTGAGCGAGCGTCTCTTGTCTATAACGAGTTGATCGAGTTGAGCGCAAATAGTGAACTTTCGCCTGCGCAACAGGTGCGTGTCGACGAGTTGGCAGCGACTTTAAAGGAAGATTTCGGTGGTACTGGCTATGCCAAACTGGCTGATTTAGTTATTGCTGCAGAGCTTGTCGAACGCGGTGAGGCAGAGCGAGCGTATGCGACTTTAGAGGCTCTCGAAAATGACGTTGCGTCTGATCCTACACTGTATGGCTTAGTCAAGTTACGTCGCGCTCGATTACAGGCTACGGTTAACGATGCACAATCTGCGCTCGCGACACTCGAGACCCTTGTTCAAGGTGAATATGCGGCTTTGGCCCGCATGGCGATGAGTGATATTGAATTGAACGAGGGCAATTACGAGTCCGCGTTGACACAATTGAACTTAGCACTCGCGCTGAATGAAGACTTGACTCGGACGCCGGAAATTCAAGATCGAGTCGCCTACCTAGAGTCTCGGATTGGTTCCGCAAGTGCCGCTGATGGTGAAGCACAATGAGGCCGCTTATAAAACGCCTCGCTGCGCTCCTTCTGGTCTCGACCTTGAGTGGATGCTCGACCATTTCAGCATGGTTTTCTTTAGACGATGATGAGGTCAATCAACCCGCTGAGCTAGTCAAATTTAGCGAGACTGCTAGGGTGAAACGCCTGTGGTCTGTTGGGGTAGGGGATGGGCAGGGCGACGGATATTACCGGCTCACGCCTACGCTGAGCGGTGGCAATATTGTTACGGTTTCGAACGACGGTGAGCTCGTGGTGGTCAGTGCCGAGACCGGCAAAAAGATCTTCGAACGAGAGCTTGATTATCAGGTTTCTGGTGGCGTTGGCGTCGGTGAAGGTATGATCTTGCTCGGCACATCAGAGGGCAGGGTTGTTGCCTTGCGCGAAGCGACGGGCGAGGAACTCTGGCGGCAAACGCTGAGAGGTGAGGTGCTGTCGGCACCACAAACCGATGGAAAAGTGGTTGTGGTACAAACCTACGATGGTCGTGCCCAAGGGCTCGATGCAAAGACGGGCAAGCTTCTGTGGAGTTACGACAGCAACGTGCCGGTTTTGACAATACGCGGGACGTCTACCCCAGTGTTGCGCGACGGTCGCGCGTATATCGGTTTTGCAAACGGTCGTGTAATCGCCTTCGATGCGATGGACGGGGGTATCGATTGGGAACTTCGTGTCGCTATAGCCCAAGGTCGATCTGAAATAGAGCGAATGGTGGACGTCGATGGTGCGATAGCGATCGTGGGTAACGAGCTTTACGCGGCTAGCTATCAAGGTTACGTCGTGGCAGCAGATATTAGAACGGGCCGTAAGCTGTGGCAGCAAGAGGTTTCGAGCGTATTGGGCGTATCACAGGGATTCGGTAATGTATACGTTAGTGATCAAGACGGAACCGTAAGCGCTTATCTGCGCAATGGGCAGGGTTTGCGTTGGGCCCAAACGGATTTGAGCTATCGCGCTCCGACCAAACCCGTGCCGGTGGGCGCTTACTTGGTCTTTAGTGATTTTGAGGGTGTAGTACACGTGCTATCGCAGGTCGATGGCAGTTTCGCCGCTCGCGAAAAATTGGGTGATCCAGCCCGCGCTGATATTATCAGCGACGGCAATCGGTTCTTTGTTTACACCGATAAAGGCAAGCTGCAAGCCTTTGAGGTGAGTTCAAAGGATTAATTATGATTCCGGTCATTGCTCTGATAGGGCGGCCCAATGTGGGTAAATCCACACTTTTTAATCAGCTCACGCGATCAAGGGAAGCACTGGTAGCGGACCTTGAAGGACTCACGCGCGATCGTAAGTACGGCGAGGGTAAGGTTGGCGGTAGACCCTATATCGTTATCGATACGGGTGGTATTACGGGTGCTGAGGAAGGCATTGACTTGCCTATGGCGCAGCAGTCAATGGCAGCGGCCGAGGAGGCCGATGTCGTTTTGCTGATGCTCGATGCAAGGGCAGGTTTAACCGGCGTGGATCAAGAGTTGGTGGCGATGTTGCGCCGTCAAAGTATCGACTTTCATGTGGTTGTAAACAAGATTGATGGTCTCAATGCCGACGCTGCACTGAGTGATTTTTATACATTAGGTGTGGATCCGCTGTTTGAGATGGCAGCCTCACACAACCGTGGTGTGAGATCAATGATCGAGGTGGTTCTGGAGGCCTACCCCGAACCCGTCATAGAGGAACCTGCTGAAGAACACGATCGCGGCATTAAAGTTGCTATCGTCGGTAGACCCAACGTGGGCAAATCCACCCTCGTGAATCGTTTGCTTGGCGAGGAACGCGTAGTCGTATATGACCATCCAGGCACAACGCGCGACAGTGTATATATTGATTTTGAGCGCGGTGAGGATCACTACACGTTAATCGATACGGCCGGTGTGCGTCGTCGTAAGAATGTCAGAGAATCGGTCGAAAAGTTCTCGATAGTTAAGACATTGAAGGCTATTGACGACGCTAATGTGGTGCTCCTGCTAATGGATGCCCATGAGGGTATTGTCGACCAAGACATGCACTTACTCGGACATTGCATCGAGGCAGGTCGAGCATTGGTCGTCGTGATTAACAAATGGGATGGTCTGGACGACTATCAGAGAGAACGAATCAAAACCACCATTAATCGGCGTTTGAAGTTTGTCGATTTCGCGCAGATGCACTTCATATCGGCCCTGCATGGAAGTGGTGTTGGTCTACTTTACGAGTCTATCAATGGCGCCTATGCCGCCGCGACTCAAAAGCTGAGCACCAATTATCTTACACGTATTTTAGAGGGTGCACTTTCAGATCACCCGCCGCCCATGGCGAATGGTCGCAGGATCAAACTGCGCTATGCACATGCGGGCGGGCAAAACCCCCCTAGAATTGTGATACACGGTAACCAAACCGATAAGCTGCCCAACTCCTACGAGCGGTATCTAGAGAACGTATATCGTCGTGAGCTAGGTATTGAGGGAACCCCTATAAAGATCGAGCTTCGGACCAGCGAAAACCCTTACGCTGGCCGCCGTAATAAGTTAACTCAGCGTCAAATTAATCGAAAACGTCGCTTGATGGCGCACGTAAAAAAGAAAAAATAGTCCTCGATTTATCCTAAGCATGACTCAAGCTGCCGCGCTAGGCTAACACCCTAGCGCAGTCGCATTGAGGTCTGGACTCCCGCTGTTATAGTCGACTGTAACACCCCAGAGGAGTTCACTATGCTATTTTTCCGATCACTCTTTACGGCGGTTTTGCTGTCGCTGGTGAGTCTGGCGAGCCACGCTGCGATCCCAGTTGTGACCTTTACGATGGATCCTTTCGATTCGCTGGTTTTAAGTGGCGGGCATGAGTACGAAATCGTTCAGGGCAATACCTTTCGAGTGCAAGTGCAGGGCCATGATCTGAGTGACCCTCTTGTCTTGCAGAATGACAACACCGTCTCATTAGGCCGCTCACGGACGAGTATGTCTGCCGATCATTCCTTTAAGTACCGTGTGGAGACACCGTATTTGACGCGGCTCGATGTAAGCGGTTCAGGTCGACTCTTTGTTAGACCGTTCCTTAGCTCAGAACCTCTTATGCTTAATGTCGCAGGCTCAAGTGCTGCGTATCTATACGACTGGAACTCCTCGCGCATCACCACGCGTTTGTCCGGCAGCGGTACTATTGAGTTTGCCAAGCTGGAAGCGGAGCGAATGTCGGTCAGCATTGGTGGTTCTGGATCTATAGCGGTAGGAGAAGCCCAAATTCAGGATCTCGAGGCCTCGGTGGCTGGCTCAGGCGAGATGGTGCTTGTCCATGAGGGGACGATGGTGAAGAACTTGACGGTTAATATTGCCGGTAGTGGTGGTCTGGAGGCCGAGAAGAGTGGCTTCGGAACGGTAGTGGCAAATATTATGGGGAGTGGTGATGTTGACCTTGGTCCTACTGAGCGTGTCCTTGCCAATATCATCGGCAGTGGGAGCGTCTACTATCGAGGGGACGCGATAACCGAGTCTTCAGTGTTGGGTTCAGGACGTTTGGAGCAAGCCGATGACTAAGGCGCAGTCTATGACGGCAAACCAGCCACTGTATCTGCAAATTGCTCAGTCTATATCGGATCGCATTTTAGATCGTTCATTTCATGAGGGTGGGTTCGTGCCCTCGATTCGCCAATACGCTACCGATTTTAAGGTCCACCCTATGACCGTGAATAAGGCCTATCAAAGGCTCGTGGCGCTGAGTGTGATCTGCAGCAAACCCGGGCTTGGAATGATGGTATGTGAGGGCGCGCGAGACCGACTGCTTATCGATGGAAAAGCGCGCTTTTTCCAGGTTGATCTACCCGCTTTTATTCACCAAGCGGATGTATTGGAAATTAGTCGCAGCGAGATTGCCGCGCATTTGCTGGATCAGGAAGGAGACAACTGTGAACACGATTGAATTAAGTGGTTTATCCAAACACTATGGCAAGTCTGCAGTCCTAGATCGTATTAACCTGTCGATACCTGCAGGCCGTATTGTTGGCCTCGTTGGCCCAAATGGTGCCGGCAAGACCACTTTGCTTAGATCCATTCTGGGTTTAACCAACAGTGAGGGTCGTCTGGACGTGTTGGGTTTTGATCCCCGCACGCAAAGAAAGCAGGTTATGCGCGATACCGCTTTTATAGCGGATACCGCTGTCTTGCCTCGCTGGATGCGTGTGGGTCAGCTCGTCAATTATGTTGAAGGGGTTCAGCCGAACTTTGAACGACAGCGCGCGACCGATTTCTTAAATAAAACCAATGTGAAGTTGACTGCGCGTATCGGAAGCCTCTCTAAAGGAATGGTCGTGCAGCTGCACTTGGCGATAACCTTAGCCATTAATGCACGTCTACTGGTCCTAGATGAACCCACCTTGGGCTTAGATATCCTTTATCGGAAACAGTTTTTTGATCAGCTCTTGAACGATTATTTCGACTCTGAGCGCACCATCATTATCTCTACACATCAGGTAGAAGAAGTTCAGCACATACTCACCGACTTTGTTTTCCTGAACAAAGGTCAACTTTTGTTGGAGGCCCCTATGAGCGCACTTGAAGACCGATTCGTTGAATTGCAGGCTCTGGGTGACAACACGGCCAAAGCGGCACAATTTCGCCACATGGGAGCGCGTAACATCTTGGGGGGAAAAGCGTTTATTTTTGATCAACCGGATCGAATCGCCTTAAGCGCGCTTGGGGAGCTAAGTTCGCCTAGTCTGTCTGATTTGTTTGTTGCAGCCATGGAAGGAAATCAATCATGAGATCAAATGGTTTGACTTTGGTAACGCTCATTCGTCGTGAATTTATCGAGTATCGCGGATCGTTCGTACTGGCTCCGATAGCGCTGGCTGCTGTTATCGCGCTCATCTCGATCGCAGGCTCCATTTTTGCGAGCCAATTTACCGACTGGAAGGACGGCTTGGGTTGGCTGGTAGTAAACCAATTCCCCGACTCGGACGTTCAAATCAACATCGAGTCCCATGAGGATTTGGCCCCAGACTTACCCCAGCAGTGGGCTGCACCCTCAGACTCGGCAGGGCAGACAAGCGTTGCTGAGGAATGGCGGTTTGAACAAGACTGGGCTTTCAGTAATTTGGACACATACGACAGCGCTCAGGACGATTCATCTCGGACAGGGATTCAGGGAGCCTTGGATGCTTTGAATATAAGCTTCATGTTGGTTTTATCGATGATTACCATCAACTATCTCAGCGGAGCCTTGTTCAACGATCGTAAAGACCGGAGTGTTCTGTTCTGGCGATCAATGCCGGTGACGGATTTGAGCGAGGTCCTAGCGAAGTTCGTGACGATAGGGCTAGCGGTCCCCCTCGTTTACGCGTTGATTTCGTTTGTCCTTCAAATCATTGTGGTCGGTTCTGGCTGGCTGTTTTTTGTGCTTCGGGGCCCAGATGCTGCGCAGGTAGCGAGTATTGGCTTTGACCTCGGAACGACACTGGCAAACACATTTTTAGCTTGGCCGCTCGCGCTGGGTATTGTCGCACCTCTCTACGCGTGGGGTCTGCTCGCGTCAACCTGGGCATCCCGCTCCCCTGCGCTGGTCATATTTGGTGTGCCTTTGGGGCTCGTGATCGCTGAGTCGGTACTTTTGAATAGTTCATGGCTCCTAACGCGTATCGTGCACAGCTTACCCGGAGCTCACTCTGATCTCGGATGGTTCAACGGCATGGTCGCACAATGGTCGAAGAGCGGCACAGAGCAGCTGCTGGGGCTTCTGATAGCTGCCCTGCTGGTTGGGCTTGCAGCCCGTATTCGACGTTATCGACTGGATGCTTAATTCACTTGGTGAATAGCAAAAATATAAACTATTGATTTTATTTATACCCTCTGCGGTCCTAGGATAATCCCCACAGGACACATGCTTAGGCATGAAATATTACAGAACCAACCGCAGAGGTGATTTATGAGCCAGTACAAAGATACCGTACAGAACTTCGCAAGTCTGATTGGACAACAAAATACGTGGAATGCCATTAGCCCCGAGTATGCTGCTCGGATGGCGGTTCAGAACCGTTTTAAAACCGGTCTCGATATTGCTCGTTACACAGCTGATATCATGCGTCAAGACATGGCTGAGTACGATGCCGATAGCTCTCAGTACACGCAGAGCTTGGGTTGTTGGCACGGTTTTGTAGGCCAGCAGAAGCTGCTGGCAATCAAAAAGCATCACGGTACAACCAGCAAGCGTTACCTCTACCTATCGGGTTGGATGATCGCCGCTTTGCGTTCGGATTTTGGTCCTTTACCAGATCAGTCTATGCATGAAAAAACGTCGGTTCCTGCCCTGATTGAAGAGCTCTATACCTTTTTGCGTCAGGCGGATGCGCGTGAGCTGGGCCATTTGTTCCACGACCTTGACGCCGCTCGTGCGGCAGGCAACAGCGTTGAAGAGCAGCGTATTGTGAACGCGATCGATAATTACGAAACCCACGTTGTGCCTATCGTGGCGGATATTGACGCGGGCTTTGGTAACGAAGAAGCGACCTACCTGCTTGCGAAAAAAATGATCGAAGCGGGCGCGTGTGCGATCCAAATCGAAAACCAAGTGTCCGACGCGAAGCAGTGTGGCCACCAGGATGGCAAGGTAACGGTCCCACACGAAGATTTCCTCGCCAAGATTAATGCCGTTCGCTACGCGTTTTTGGAATTAGGTGTGCCTAACGGAGTTATCGTGGCACGAACCGATTCGCTTGGTGCTGGCTTGACACAGAAGATACCTGTATCGCGAGAGCCCGGTGACTTGGCAGCTCAGTACAATTCGTTTTTGGAAGTTGAGCCTGTGTTGAGCGCAGATGACGTAAATGAAGGCGATATGGTGCTGAAGCAAAATGGCCAGCTTGTGCGCCCCGTTCGTTTGCCAAACGGCTTATTCCGTTTTAAAGCAGGCACTGGAGAGCAGCGCGTGGTGCTGGACTGTGTCACCAGCTTACAAAACGGCGCGGATTTGTTGTGGATCGAAACCGAAAAACCGCACGTTGGTCAGATCGGCGGCATGGTGAGTGAAATTCGCAAGATCATTCCTGACGCGAAGCTGGTGTACAACAACAGCCCGAGCTTTAACTGGACGCTCAACTTCCGTCAGCAGGTGTTCGACGCGTGGGAGCAAGAAGGTCGCGATCTGGGCGCATACGACCGTGCTGCCCTGATGAGTGTGGATTACGATGCAACGGAGCTTGCTCAGGAAGCCGATCGTTGGATTCAGTCTTTCCAAGCTGACGCTGCGCGTGAAGCCGGTATCTTCCACCACCTGATCACTCTACCAACTTACCACACAGCCGCGTTGTCGACAGATCAGCTGGCCGAGGGCTACTTCGGAGAAGAGGGCATGTTGGCCTACGTGCGCGGTGTCCAGCGTCAGGAAATTCGCCGCTCGATTGCCTGCGTCAAGCACCAGGACATGGCGGGCTCGAATATGGGTGATGATCACAAAGAGTACTTCTCTGGTGAGGCGGCACTCAAAGCTTCAGGCAAAGACAACACAATGAACCAATTTTCATAAGAGCTTGCTCAAAGGGTCCGAAAGGGCCCAAATGAAAAAAAGCGCCGTTAGGCGCTTTTTTTATGTTTAAACAATTGGTTACATATAACCGATGGGCCTCGCGTTACGCTTGGCTCTTCGCTAAAGCTTGATCGATATCGGCGAGAATGTCGTCGATATGTTCTATCCCTATCGACAATCGCACCATCGACTCGGAAACACCGGCAGAGGCCAGTTCTTCTGGACTAAGCTGTCGATGGGTGGTCGTGGCAGGGTGACATGCGAGCGATTTTGCGTCGCCGATGTTGACGAGTCGGAGGATCAGTTCGAGCGCGTCGATAAACTTTCCACCTGCCTCGCGGCCGCCGTTTATTCCGAAACTCAAGATCCCAGACGCTTTGCCGCCACAAATTTTATTGCAGGTTGCATGATAGGGGGATTCAGGGAGAGCCGCGTAGTTGACCCATTCAACCGCAGGATGCGCTGCCAGATGCGCCGCAACCTTCTCGGTGTTTTCACAGTGTCGCTCCATTCGGAGCGCCAACGTTTCAAGCCCCTGCATGATTTGAAAAGCGGATTGCGCCGAGAGTGCGGCACCGGTGTTGCGTAAGGGGACAACCCGACAGCGACCGATGTACGCAGCGGCACCGAGCGCCTCTGTGTAAACCACGCCATGATACGAGGGATCGGGCTCATTCAAAATTCTAAATCTGTCCTTATTTGCGGCCCAGTCGAACTTGCCTGAATCAACAATAGCACCGCCAATCGTTGTCCCGTGACCGCCGATGTATTTTGTAAGAGAATGAACCGCGATGTCGGCTCCGTGGTCGAAGACTCGGCACAACAGCGGTGTTGCGACCGTATTGTCCACAATCAGCGGTACGCCCGCCGCATGGGCGATATCCGCCCATTTCTGAATGTCGACCACGTTGCCAGCTGGGTTGCCGATGGATTCACAAAATAGCGCTCGCGTATTCTCATCAATCAGTGAAGCGAGTTTGTCAAAATCATCGGCTGCAACAAATCGGGTTTCAATCCCTTGGCGAGGGAAGGTGTGTGCAAACAGATTATAGGTGCCGCCATACAACTGTGACGTGCTAACGATGTTAGTTCCGACGTCGGCGATCGCTTCGATTGCATAGCGAATTGCCGCCATGCCCGATGCGACCGCGAGCGCACCCACACCGCCTTCCAGTGCGGTCAAACGTGCCTCTAAGACGGCATTAGTCGGATTCATTATGCGGCTGTAAATATTGCCCGGTACCTTAAGGTCAAATAAGTCCGCGCCGTGCTGTGTGTCATTAAAGGTATACGACGTCGTTTGGTATATTGGGGTTGTCGCTGCGTTGGTCGCGGGGTCGCCATCGTAACCAGTGTGCAGAGCAATTGTTTCGGG
>Ga0181571_10001021_pt1 | contig 19629 bp, 23 predicted proteins | sample 101ome_17_FD_132440 | JGI IMG/M metagenome (GOLD analysis project Ga0181571, IMG submission 132440) | Coastal salt marsh microbial communities from the Groves Creek Marsh, Skidaway Island, Georgia - 101407AT metaG (megahit assembly) | ecosystem: Environmental > Aquatic > Marine > Intertidal... | reverse complement strand
TCAGACGATTGAGTCGCAGGGAATTGATCGTCTACCTTTTAGTTTTGCGCGCGATAAGAAGGTGCTTTTGATGCGTCTGCACGGCGAGCCGGTTTTGCAGTATGTTGCACCATTAAAGCTCGATGTGTTGGCCGAAGTGCAACGTGCCTCGGGCCATAGTTTGCAGCTGCAAGAAATGCCTCAAGCGAGTTTTGAACAGGCACTTCGGGCGGCCTACCAAACGGCAGATAATGAGGCGGCCAGAGCCGCTGAAGATTTAGGTGCTGATATTGATTTGTCTCGCCTAGTCAATGAAATTCCAGAATCAAGCGAATTGATGGATGGGGATGATGACGCCCCTATCATTCGTTTAATTAATGCTATTTTATCGCAGGCGGTAAGAGAGAACGCCTCGGATATTCACGTTGAGACTTTTGAAGACAATCTTATTGTTCGCTACCGAGTGGATGGTGTGCTGCGAGAGGTGTTAACACCAAAACGTCAGCTTGCGCCGCTAATAGTATCTCGCCTAAAAGTCATGGCTAAACTCGATATCGCTGAAAAACGTGTGCCGCAAGATGGTCGTATTTCAGTGAAATTAGCCGGCCATGCCGTTGATATTCGATTGTCTACCATGCCTTCTGCCCACGGCGAACGAATCGTACTGCGCTTGTTGGATAAGCAGGCAGGTCAGCTGAGTCTTGAACAGCTCAATATGGGTGAGCAGGCAGTACTCAATTACGATCGCTGTTTAAATGCACCGCACGGTATTGTGTTGGTGACCGGGCCCACTGGTTCAGGTAAGACCACGACCCTCTATGCGGGCTTAACGCATATTAATCAAAGTTCTCGCAATATTTTGACCATCGAGGATCCCATAGAGTATATGTTGCGAGGGATTGGGCAAACCCAAGTGAATACTAAGGTCGATATGACTTTTGCGCGCGGCTTGAGAGCTATTCTTCGACAAGACCCCGACGTGGTGATGGTGGGAGAAATTCGTGATGCTGAAACCGCGCAAATAGCCGTGCAGGCGTCGTTAACCGGTCACTTGGTGCTTTCAACGCTTCACACCAATACGGCGATTGGCGCAGTGACTCGCTTGCAAGATATGGGTATTGAGCCGTTCTTATTGTCTTCTAGCGTACTGGGTTTATTGGCGCAGCGATTGGTGCGGTTGCTTTGCAAGGAGTGCCGTGTGCCATACCAGGCAAGCGATGCTGAATTGACTCGTTTAAAATTGCCCGCAGGCTCTGCGGTGACGCTACATCGTCCCGGTGAGTGCCGCCACTGCAATCATACCGGCTACCGAGGTAGAACCGGGATATATGAATTAGTGATGGTCGACGAAACGATGCGTCATCTGATTCATGAGCAGGCAAGCGAACAGGCGATGGAGGCACATGCTCGCAAGCAATCACCAAGTCTGTTTGAAGACGGTTGCCAGCGGGTTATTAACGGCGATACTAGCTTAGAGGAGCTGCTGCGGGTTACCGCGGTAGCCTAGATCATGGCAGCTTTTAGTTATCAAGCACTCGAGGCGAGCGGCAAGCGCGTAAAAGGCGTGCAAGAGGGCGACTCTGAACGGCAGGTGCGGGCGAAACTTCGCGAAAGAGGCCTGAAGCCGATCGAAGTCAAATCGGTGAGTCAGCGGCATGGGCAAAGCAAGAATAGCCCGGTTGAAGTATCTAGGCTCAAATTAAGCCTCGCAGATTTAACGCTGCTTAGCCGCCAATTGTCGACGCTAGTTCAATCCAATTTACCCTTGGCTGATGCCTTGCAAGCCGTCGCTCAGCAGAGTCAAAAAGCTAAGGTCCAGTCCATGGTCTTGCAGGTGCGCTCTCGTGTGCTAGAGGGTCACACTCTAGCCTATGCGTTGGCGGAATTCCCCAAAGTGTTTGATCATCTGTTCCGGTCAATGGTGTCTGCTGGAGAGCATGCAGGCTTTCTAGGTATTGTGTTGGAGCGCCTTGCTGATTATATAGAAACCGCCCAGGCCACCAGAAATAAAATTCGCATGGCGATGCTTTATCCGGTGATGTTAGTGATTGTTGCCACTGCGGTCATCGCTGGATTGATGACCTATGTCGTACCAGAGTTGGTGCGAATTTTTACCTCCGCTCAGGCAGATCTGCCAGCATTAACTAAAGGCTTGATCGCCACTTCTGACTATATGGCCGACTATGGTCTTTATACACTTATTGGCGTGTTGGCTTCGCTCTATGGATTTAGGCGGCTCATCAGTGCACCCGGGCGGCGCAAAACATGGCATCGTTTTTTATTGGCGACCCCTGGAATTAGAGGATTTTTACGCGGCGCTGAAACAGCGCGGTTTGCCTCTACCTTGAGTATATTGATTGCCAGTGGCGTGCCACTATTAGAAGCCCTGCGTATTGCAGCCAATGTCATGGATAATTTGGTGCTGCAGGAAGCTGCACTTGGCATTGCTGATGCCGTTAAAGAAGGTTCAAGCTTGAGTTCATCGATGCAGCATAGCGGTCAGTTTCCCCCCATGATGGTTCACATGATTGCCAGTGGTGAAGCTAGTGGTGAATTAGAAACGATGCTGCAACGCAGCGCGGGTAACCAAGAGCGAGAATTAGATATGGCGTTAGGTACATTAATGGGAGTCCTTGAACCGCTGATGGTTATTGTGATGGGCGGTATTGTGCTTACCATTGTGTTGGCCGTATTAATGCCTATTTTTGATATGAATTCCCTTGTGAAATAGAGAGAGACCCATGAAAAAAAGTGTTACACGTATCCGCCACCACCGTGGATTTAGTTTGATTGAGATATTGGTGGTGATGGTCATTATCGGTATTTTGGTGAGCTTAGTGGCACCATCAGTACTCAATCGTGTCGATGATGCTCGCTTGCAGAAGGTCGAATCTGATTTTAAAGCTATTGAGAGTGCTTTGAGTATTTATCATCTCGATAACTTCACTTATCCCAGTACCGATCAGGGTCTGCAGGCGCTAGTGTCACAGCCCGATGGTCAGCCTGAGGCGCGCAACTGGAAAAAAGGCGGCTATTTAAAAGAAATGCCTGTCGATCCATGGGGAAGAGACTATCTCTACCTCAGCCCCGGAGAAGGCGGTAGAGACTTTGATCTATACACGTTAGGCGCCGATGGCGTTAGCGGTGGTGATGATCAGAATGCCGATATGTTTAGCGGCGAAAACCCCAACCAGTAATTGATGGATATGCGCCAGCGTGGCTTCACTCTCATCGAGCTACTTGTCACTTTGGTCATTGTTGCCATTGGCGTTAGCTTGGTGGGTTTAAATGTGGCTGGCAGTAATCGCGCCTTAAAAATTGAGAACGCCGTTGAAGGTTTCTACAAGCGCTTAGTATTGGCACAAGAAGAAGCAGTGTTGATGAATCGTCAAATGGGTTTTCGACTTCAAGAAGAGCCCACGGGCGCTATCAGTGTGCAATGGTTAGCCCAACAGTTTGATGATGCAGGGCGCTGGTATTGGGGTGGCCTTGAGGGAGAGGTATTTAGTCCCAGTAGCGAGCTTTTATTCAGTGGTTTGGTGCTAGAAGTTGAAGGGGTTGATGCTGACCTAATTGAAGACCCAGAACCGCGCAACCCAGAAATTTTTGATGGTAGTAGTCCAAATCTTGCGCGTGGCGTACTTCCCCAGGTATTTATCCTCGCCAGTGGCGAGGTGACTCCATTTAAATGGATGCTGCTTCCTGAAGATTCCTTTGATGACACCGAAGGCCATCGTATTGAAGCCAATGTTATCGGTCAGATGCGCTGGTTAAAGCCAGGTGATGATGGGCGTCAGTGGGATGATTAGGCAGCGTGGTTTTACCCTCATTGAGGTCATGGTGGCACTGGCAGTGTTAGCGCTGGCTCTACCGGCAATGATAGGAGCTATGATTGCGACTACCGATGGTACTTCACGTATGCGCGATAAAGCCATTGCGCAATGGGTGGCGTCTAATCAAATTACCGAGATGCGACTTCGCGCCCAGCTAAAAGGTGAAATGCCGCGCGATGGTAGTCGTGGTGAGATAGAAATGGCCAATCAACGTTGGTACTGGGTGTTAAAAAGTGAAAATACTGAAGTGCCGGGCCTGCTTCGTTGGCAAGTGAGGGTATCTGATGAGCCACTGCAAAGCACCGAAGATATTGCCATTGCGAATTTGAATAGTTTTGTCGCGGTGTTGAAGTGAGTCAGCGTGGTTTTACTTTAATTGAGGTGTTGGTCGCATTATTTATCAGCGCGATAGTGTCTGTTATGGCCTATGGCGGTTTAGCAAGTGCACTCAGTCAACGTGAATCGGTTCAGCAGAATGCCGAGCGTACCAAAGATATGCTGCAGTTTTGGACATTGCTCGAGCGCGATATTCTACAGATGGTGGCGAAACCGATTCGCGACGGCTATGAACAGCAGCAGCCTGCACTAATAGGCGGTGCTGCCAATATAGATTTTTTGGCCTTTACCCGAAGTGGCTGGTACAACCCGGCCGGCAATCAGCGCAGCCATTTACAGCGCATTAATTACACTTTGCAAGATGGGGCTATTCAGAGAGCTATGTGGGCTGATGTGGACGCAACATCATTGAGTGAGGCTCAGACAGCTGTAGTATTGGGGAATGTAGAAGAAGTCTTTGTTCGCTTTTTGTTAACCGGTCGCGGTTCGCGCGATGATGGTTTAGGAGGCGAGTGGGTCGATGAATGGGCATTGCGCGATCCTGAGAACTATTTGGAGGTTTTGCCTGTAGCCATTGAGGTCGTTGTGATGACATCCGATTGGGGTGAAATTAGGCGGATATTTGAAGTAGCGAGTATGCCCATCAATGAGCCGCTTGAAAATGAATAGGCAGCGAGGGGCTGCGCTCGTGATTGCCATGATGGTTTTGGCATTGGCGGCAACGCTTGCAGTGGCGGTGACAAGTGATTATCAGCTACAGTTGAGGCGAGCTCAAAATCACCAAACCTTAGAGCAGGCAAAGCAGTTGTTATTAGGTGCAGAGCAGTTGGCTATGTTGGCATTACAAACCGATGCACGCAGTGAAGAAAATGCCATTGATGGTGGTCAGGATATTTGGGCCCAACCGCCCCAGCCCTATCCTGTAGATGGCGGATGGATGCTTGGTTCAGTGACTGATTTGCAAGGCCGGTTCAACTTGAATAGCCTATTGGTTGGATTGAAGGATACCCAAACAGAACAAGTAACGGTGCCGTATACCGAGTCTCAGCAGCGTTTTGTTAAGTTATTATTGAGTGTGCCGGAGTTGCGCCTGACCCGTGCTCAAGCCATAGAAATTACTGAGGCTGTGATTGATTGGCTTGATGCCAATCAGCGCCCTACGGGTTTTGGTGGAAAAGAAGATGATTACTACATGGGTGAGGGGCTGACTTATCGAACAGCGGATCGAGCCATGATAAGTGCTAGTGAATTGCGCGCTGTGGCCGGTGTTAATGAGGAACTCTGGCAATTGCTTCAGCCCCATGTGGCGGCGCTACCAGAGGTTGAGGCGGGATTGAATGTGAATATGCTGACGGCCCCAGTGTTGGCTTCATTGGCTCCAGGTGATGAGCCGTTGGCCCTTGAAACCGCCATGCTTTGGGTTGATGAGTTACGCGCTGAACCCATTGAAGATTTGCAGATATTTGTGACCGATGCTCGCTGGGAATCGCCGCTGCAACCTGAAGGCTTGCAATTGACCAGTGATTTCTATCAATTTAGTGGCCAGGTAAAGCTGGGTAGTAGCGTACTAGAAATGGCCAGTGTGATGTATCGTAAAAATGAGCAGCCAATTGTTATTCAAAGAGCACTTGGTGCGTTGTAATTAAAGGAAGAGGACCCAATGGTGTCTACTCAGTGTTCGGTGGTGATATCACGAAATAGCGCTATTTTCTGGCGGCTTGATGGTGTGGAGGCGACCGGTAGCTGGCAAGAGTTGTCCGCGGCTTTAGCATCCCTTGAATCCGTCAAGGTGGAGGCGCTGTTACTGCCCGATAGTTTTAGCTTGCACAGCGTTGCTTTTATAGAAGCTGAAAAGAAGATGTTGGCTAAAACCGTGCCTTTTAGCCTTGAGGATGAATTGGCTGAGGATATTGAAGAATGCCATTTTGCACTGGGTAGTGCCGGTGAAGGCACAGTCCAGGTTGCTGTGGTTAATCAAGTGTGGCTTCGTTCTGTTTGTCAGCTTGCTCAGGAGCACGGCATTGTTTTTGAATCGTTCAATACTTGTCCGATGCCAGAAAGTATGGCGTATTGGGTGCCGATGAATGATCAGTCGACGGTGCTGTTAACGCCGGACCATGCTGTAGTGCTGGATAAGCGACAGGTTGCTACCGTTCAAGGTGTATTGGCAGAATTACCTTGTCGGGTCGCCCCGCTTATTGATTCTGTCGACGTATGGCCTGAGTTATCAGGGTTTGAGACCGATAAATCATTTTTTACCAGTCCCTTACTTCAGGTTGATGGCATAGATTTGATGCAGGGTGAGTTTCGTAAAGGCATTGCCTGGGGCTCAATCTGGCGGGCATGGCGGATGCCAGCTATAGCTGCGATGTTGCTAGTAGTTGCCTTGATCGCGCAGTCCTGGTGGCAGGTCAGTCTGCTAGAAGCCCGCAATGTAGAGTACCGTGTCGCCATCGAGGACGCATACAGACAAGCATTCCCCAAAAGCCGAGTGGTCAATCCGCGCCGACAAATGGAAAGTCGATTATCTAATTTGAACGGTGCGGGTGGTTCAACGGGTAGCAACATGTTGAGTCTGATGTCTGTGCTAAGTCAGGAGCCTCAAGCGGCTGGTTTGCAAATTAGCGCTATCAATTATGAGTCGCGCGCCAGTGAGCTGCGCATCGATATTCTTGCAGATAACTTCCAGCAAGTAGAGCGCTTAAGGAGTGCATTGAAAGCACGTGGCGTTGAGGCAGAACTGCAAAATAGTAGTGCTTCGGGTAATAAGGTGCGCGCTAAGTTGTCACTCAAGGAGGTGGGCTAATGATGCAATGGTTTAAAACTCAAACGAGTCGAGATCAGGTGGCCATTGTTGCTTTACTGGTAGCGATTATTCTTTATGTCTTAGTGGGAATGATTTATCAGCCTCTGCAGGAGAAACAGGTGCAGTTAAGTGCGGCCAATGAGAGTGCGAGTGAAGATTTACGCTGGATGCTCAATGCCGTTGCCCAATACAAGGCTGTGCCAACTACACAAGGCGGCGCTCAAGCTGGTGGCTCTCTCAGTCAGGTTATCGACGCTAGTGTGCGTCGGGCGGGCTTAAAGATTAAACGTTTTCAGCCTAGTGGCGACAAGCAGGCGCAGGTTTGGTTAGAGAATGTGCCCTATGCCGCAGCAATGACTTGGCTTAATGAGCTCGAAGTTGAGCGTGGCTATAGTATTGACAGTGCTTCTGTGACAGCGGCTTCTCAGTCCGGCCATGTAAATATTCGGATTCGTGTGGCGGAAAGTTCGTGAGAAAAATAACGGTAACCCTAGCGATAGTGGTATTTTTTAGCACGCTATTCGCGAACGCTCCCGCCAAGCTTATACCAGCCTTGCTAAATGCATCGGGTATTAAGGTGAGCGCGCTCCGTGTTGATGGATCTATGTGGGATGGCAATTTACAGGCAGGGCACATTACACTGCAGAATAATGATTGGTTTATTGATGCTGTAGAGTGGCGTTTGAATCCCTTTTCCCTGTTTGCAGGCAAGCTATGTCTAGACATAAAAAGTTTGCAAGCCCATGGCTTTTCGCTGCAGGGTGATGCCTGCTTTGATAGTAACGCAACCCTAGTGAGCGATACTCTTTCGCTGTCCAGCCAGGTAAGAAATGCATTGGCGTTGGCAAAGTTTCCGTTGCCAGTTGATGGCTTGGCATCTGTTTCATTAGAGGCGCTTAAGTGGTCCCCCGAGGGCGGTTTTGAAGCGTTAAAAGGTGTGGTAGATATCAGCAATTATTCTTATCAAGTGGCTGGAAAGCGCGAGGTGCTCGGGGATTATAAAATGACCCTTAATGCGCCGAATACCAATGAATTGCTTGTTTCTTTTATACCAACACCTGCGCTGATTCAGTTGTCAGGTGAAATCTCAGCGGAGTTATCTGGCGCCTATAAAGCCGATCTAACGTTTACGCCACAGCCTTCTGCCAGTCAGGCCCTGATCGATAGTTTGCGTTTTGTCGCTGCCCCGCAAGACGATGGTAGCTATCGTTTTAACTACAGTGGTCGCTTTTAACGCTTGCTAGTCAGGTCTTGATAACTCAAGTAAAATTAAACTTTTTACGGGATTCTGCTGTGAGCCAACGCGACGATATTTATGCCAACCCGCTAGGGGCTGTGGCTGATTTTGCATTTGACGCATCGGTGGTGAGTGTATTCCCCGATATGATTAATCGCTCGGTGCCGGGTTATCAAACCATTGTTGCGATGACCGGTGTGATGGCTGCGCGCTACTATCAGCGCGGAACTCACTGTTATGATCTAGGTTGCTCACTGGGTGCATCGACGCTTTCAATGGCGCGGGCACTTCCTGAAGAGGCCAGTATCATCGCGGTAGATAATTCGACTGCCATGATAGATCACTGTCGAGATATCTTGAGTAAAAGTAGCTACAGCGCTCACATCGATTTATGTTTGGCCAATGTTGAAGATATCCAGTTTGAGCCAGCATCGGTGGTGGTTATGAATTTTACTTTGCAGTTTATTCCGCGAGAGTTACGTCGCGCCATCATTCAGCGGATCTCCAATGCTATGCCGGCGGGCGGAGTGCTTATCCTGTCTGAAAAAATTGCCTTTTCAGATGAGCACCTACAAGCCCTGAATAATGACCTGCACCACAGTTTTAAGCGGCAAAATGGTTATAGCGATCTCGAGATAAGTCAAAAACGTAGTGCGTTAGAAAATGTGATGATTCCCGAAACGCTGTCTACCCATCGGCACAGGATGTTGGAGGCCGGTTTTAGTAGCTGTGATGTTTGGTTTCAATGTTTTAATTTTGCTTCTATTGTGGCGGTAAAATAGTGAATTCAGCACTCCATAAATATTTCGATTTTTCCTCGCTGATTCAATTAATGGAGCGCGATGCTGGACTGGCAAAGTGGGCTCAACAGCTTCCCGATCAACTTGATGAGCATTTTTTTCAGCGTAAACACGGTGATTTGAATCGCTGGATAAAAGCATTGGATGCCATGCCAGATTTTGTTCCGGATGACATACAGTTGAATGCGTCGGCTATTACTGTGGCTCCCCCAGCCAGTTGGTCCCAGGCCGATGAGGATCAGATGCGTGAGGGGCTGATGGGTATGCACCCTTGGCGCAAAGGGCCGTTTGAAATTGGCAATGTCTACGTTGACACTGAGTGGCGGTCGGACTGGAAATGGCAACGTGTACTGCCAGGGATTTCTCCACTAGCGGGTCGCAAAGTTTTAGATATTGGTTGCGGTAGTGGTTATCACTGCTGGCGCATGGCGGGTGAGGGAGCAGAGTTGGTGGTAGGTGTTGAGCCGTCTCTGCTTTTCTTGTGTCAGTTTGCTGCGCTGCAGCGCTATATCAAAGCGCCCAATGTCAACGTGCTGCCGATAGGTGTTCAGCATTTACCAGCCAATCTCAAAGCTTTTGATACCACCTTTTCCATGGGGGTGTTTTACCATCGTAGTTCTCCCTTTGAGCATTTGTCTCAATTAAAAGATACCTTGCGCGAAGGCGGTGAGTTGGTGCTTGAGACGCTTGTTATCGACGGTGGCCTGGGTGAAGTATTGGTGCCCGAAGGGCGCTATGCAAGTATGAATAATGTGTGGTTTTTACCGTCCTGTCCAACGTTAGCATCTTGGCTTAAAAAGGCTGGTTTTAAAGATGTTAAGCTTGTGAACGTCGACCATACTTCGCTTCAAGAGCAGAGAAGTACAGACTGGATGCGGTTTTATTCTCTGGCTAATTATCTTGATCCAAACGATCCTAATCTCACCATAGAAGGGCACCCTGCACCGATGCGGGCTACTTTCGTGGCCACGGTATAATTAAGTTCATTCTGTTTACAGCAGGCGCTTTTGCACCTGTCGTGTAGTGCGTGACATTCTATTATGGCTAAAAAACCTAAGGATTATGCCATGCACCTATATACTTACGACCCTGCTCCCAATCCGAAGCGTATTCACTACGTGCTCAAGTACAAGGGCATTGAATTGCCAACCACCCAAATTGATCTAGCTAAGCTAGAGCAATTTAGCGACGAGTTTAAGGCAGTGAATGAGCGCTGTTCCGTACCTGCGCTAAAGCTTGAAGATGGCCGTGTTCTCTGTTCGGCGTTGGCGATCGCGCAATATATCGATAGCGTGTACCCTGAAAAACCAATTTTTGGGCGTGATGACATCGAAAGAGCCGAGGTGACTGATTGGACGCACCGACTTTTTGTCGATGGTTATACCCCCATTCAAGATATGCTTCGCAACTACAGCAAGCATTTTGAAAACCGGGCAGTTGTGGGTCGAATTAATATACCGCAAATTCCGGATCTGGTGACTCGCGGTAAGATGCGCCTTGATGACTTTTGGTTGATGATGGACGATCATTTGCAGGGGAGAGAGTTTATTGTCACAGATATCCCCACCATGGCAGACCTCGATTTATATTGTCTGTGTGAGTTCAGTGGTTGGGTTAAGGAAAAAGTCCCTGAGAGCGCGTCAAATTTGCAGCGCTGGATGCATAATTTTAAAGAAGTATTGGGCGGGGTTTCGCGCTAGTTTTTTAATATTATTTTTTTCTAAAATACTAGGTATTTAGGGCGTTTGTCAGGCGCCCTTAGGTTGACTTATTGGTCAAATAAAACCAAAATTAAGTTTTCGACAGTTTGTGCATTTTTTACCCTGAAAATGTTGCATGCGCCTAACACCCTGTGCGTTTTGTCGGATTGCCAAAAAGTCTCGCTCAACCGGCGGCACTTTGATCCAGCCCAAAGAAACACCGCAGGGCTCGGCACTTTCCATCATGCGTGCGCAATGCGCACGGCGAATTAATACAATTGAGGAACATACAAGTGGAATTGTTATCCGGCGGTGAAATGGTTGTTCGCGCGCTAAAAGATGAGGGCGTCGAGTTTATATTCGGCTACCCAGGCGGCGCGGTACTCCACATCTACGATGCTATTTTTAATCACAGCGACATCCCCCATATTTTAGTACGTCACGAGCAGGCAGCTACACACGCCGCCGATGGCTACGCTCGCGCCACGGGTAACCCTGGTGTCGTTTTGGTGACTTCTGGTCCAGGTGCGACCAATGCCATTACGGGTATTGCCACTGCTTACATGGATTCTATCCCCATGGTCGTGCTTTCTGGCCAGGTACAGAGCCATTTGATTGGTGAAGATGCCTTCCAGGAAACCGACATGATGGGTATCTCGCGTCCTATCGTTAAGCATAGTTTTCAGGTGAAAAATCCGGCCGATATCCCCGCGATTATCAAAAAGGCATTTTATATCGCTTCTACTGGTCGTCCTGGTCCTGTGGTCATCGATATCCCTAAAGATTTAACTAACCCACATGATAAATATGAATATGTTTATCCTGATGAAGTGCGTATGCGTTCTTACCAGCCTGTCACCAAAGGTCATACCGGTCAGATTCGCAAAGCGGTAAGCATGCTTTTAAAAGCCCGTCGCCCAGTCATTTACACGGGTGGTGGTGTCGTTCAAGGTGGTGGGTCTGAGCTGCTCATTGAGCTTGCAAGAATGTTGAATTTCCCAGTGACAAACACCCTGATGGGGCTAGGTGCTTATCCTGGTGAAGATCGTCAGTTCTTGGGTATGTTAGGTATGCACGGCTTCTATGAAGCGAACAATGCCATGCATCATAGCGATCTGATATTAGCCATTGGTGCGCGCTTTGATGACCGTGTGACTAACACCGTGTCTAAATTTTGCCCCGATGCCACTATTATCCATGTCGATGTCGACCCTGCCTCTATTTCTAAAACAGTCGCGGCTCATGTTCCCATCGTTGGCCCAGTAGATACGGTTCTCGCGGAAATGGTTTCTCAAGTTAAAGAGGCTATGAGCGCCGGTGAAAAGCCTGATCAAGACGCTTTGCAGTCATGGTGGGATCGTATCGATGAATGGCGAGCTCAGCACGGTTTGTGGCATGCCCCTCGCTATAAAGATGATTCGGGTTTAATCAAGCCCCAAGAAGTCATTGAGGAGTTGTGGCGTTTGACTAAGGGCGAGGCATTTATTACCTCTGATGTGGGACAGCATCAAATGTATGCCGCTCAATACTATCGTTACAATAAACCACGTCGTTGGATTAACTCTGGTGGTCTTGGCACGATGGGCTTTGGTTTGCCTGCGGCGATGGGCATTAAGCTGAAGTTTCCCGATGAAGATGTGGTGTGTGTGACTGGCGAAGGCAGTATTCAGATGAATATTCAGGAGCTTTCAACATGTTCACATTACGACATTCCCGTGAAGATTTTGAACCTTCACAATGGTTATTTAGGTATGGTGAAGCAGTGGCAAGACATGCAGTACGGTAGCCGCTACTCAGAAAGTACCTATGAAAAATCACTGCCTGATTTCGTGAAATTGGCTGAGGCCTATGGTCATGTCGGCATCCGCATCACCAAGCCTGAAGAGCTGCGTCCGAAATTAGAAGAGGCTCTGTCGATTAAAGATCGGTTGGTCTTCATCGATTGTATGGTCGATCCACACGAACACGTATACCCCATGCATATCGCGCCTAACGGCTCAATGCGCGACATGTGGTTGAGCAAGACGGAGCGAACTTAATCATGCGTCACATTATTTCATTATTAATGGAAAACGAACCTGGTGCACTTTCTCGTGTAGTGGGCCTATTTTCACAGCGCGGTTATAACATTGAATCACTTAATGTCGCGGTCACTGATGATGCCACCATGTCGCGTTTGACCTTGGTGACTCACGGGGATGAGCGAGTGATTGAGCAAATTACCAAGCAGCTCAATAAGTTGGTCGATGTGATTAAGTTGGTCGATTTGACTGAAGGAGCTCACATCGAGCGCGAAATGATGTTGATCAAAGTTCGTGCCCTAGGTGCTCAACGGGCTGAGTTAAAACGTTGTTCAGATATTTTTCGCGCTCAAATCGTCGATGTAACGAGCAGTACGTTTACGGTACAGATGGTGGGTACCAGCGACAAGTTGGACTCGTTTATACAAGCGATCGGTGACATTGCTATTCTTGAAGTTGTTCGTAGTGGTGTGTCTGGCATTGCCCGTGGTGAGAAAACGTTAAGCGTTTAGTGTTTATTCTCTCCTCGATTGTAAAGGCGCCTTTTGGCGCCTTTTTAATGGGCGTTTGTTTCTTGTCGGGGGTAGGTACCGTTTAATAATGTTGGTCATGTTAGTGACAGCACCTGCTACAGGGTTGGCAACGCGTCGTAAATGGCCATAGTGGTACAAGAATTTTCGTCTAAGCTGTTCTGATATAGGAGAAAATATATGACAAAGTCTTTAGATTTTTCACTACGAGATCCGCAAGAAGGCGTTCTACCTTTGCTTTGCGAACGATGGTCCCCGCGGGCTTTTAGCGGCGAAGCCATCGCTGACGAGGTTTTAGCTCGAGTTTTTGATGCAGCGCGCTGGGCGCCCTCCTGTCGCAATGAGCAGCCGTGGCGGATTTATACTTCAAATATGGGTAACTACACGGAGGTTCTGTCATGTCTAGATGAGGGTAATCAGGCATGGGCCAAGACTGCGCCAGTCATTGGCTTTTTGGCCGGCCATAAAAGTTTTGCGCACAATGGTATGGATAATCCCTATCGTGATTTTGATTGTGGGGCTGCGTGGATGGCCATGACTATTCAGGCTAGGGTAGAAGGTTTATACACTCATGGTATGGGCGGAATTTATAAGGAGCGTGCCGAGCGGTTGTTTAACGTTGGCAGTGACTACGAAGTTATTATGGGGTTTGTGGTTGGTGCGCTAAAGCCGTTGTCTGAAATGACGGAAGAAGAGCTTTCAAGGCATGTACCAAATGCTCGTAAATCTCTTGATGAAGTATGGGTGGGTCGTTAGTGAGCGTTTTAGTCTATACCCACGCTAATCCCATGGTAGTGCAGTATGCTTCACAGTTGTTGCAGGAGAACGGTATCGCATGTGAACTGCGCAACGAGTTTGTGACAAGTGTTATAGGTTCGGGTGCTGCCTGTGATGCATGGCCAGAAATATGGGTGGCTCAAGATGAAGAGCACAAGGCCAAAAAATTAATTGAAGAGATGACATTGGAGAGTCAGGGTGATCCATGGAAGTGTGAAGTCTGCGGCGAAATCAACGATAAGAGTTTTGATTTTTGTTGGCGCTGTCACTCGGGTGATGACGATCCATTGCCCTAAAGGTCGAAGGGAAAAATTTCTTTGACGATTGTTTTACCTCTTATGCGGTAATCGACACCGCATTCCTTAATAATATCGATGAGTTCGTTGATGTCGTGACGATTTAAAAAACTGCCCAGATGGTGTTTTTCCCCGAGATGCTCTAAGTCAATTCTGGCGGCTGACAAATAGTGTCGGGGCTTGGTTATGATGAATTCACACTGCTGTCTCGCACAGGAAACATCGAAATGTGGCGAGTGCCGGCCTCTGGCGAAATGTACGTCATCTTCGGTGAAGGTAATTACTTCCTGTTGGTGCGTTTGGTGTGAGGTTCGGTAAATGAAGTAGGCAACAGCAGCCAGCTCAGCACCGGCAAATGGCATAATGATCCATACGCCCATGTAGGCCCAAAAAGTTGCAATAATGAATACTACAGTGCTCAAAAAGCCAATGATACGTAAGTTGTGGCGCCATGTCGCAGACCTGTTTGGGGTGAGTACGACTTGGAGGCGATTGTCGTGCTGCAGGGAAACAACCATATTCCTTACACCTAAATTTCTATTTAATAATTTACGTTATTTTGTCTTGAAATGCTCCATTCCTGCTGCTGATTTTTGCAAATTGAATGGGCAAAAAAAGTTTTTTAACTTTCATTTATTGCATTGGCAGTATTTCATCTTCAAGTAGCGATAAATGTTTTTTATGGTTCGACCTCTGCTAACATGTTATTAACGCTTGAACTCAACAATCGAGAAGCTCTATTATTTAGAGCTTGCGAATATAAGAAGAGAAAATAATGCCATCACGTTTATTTCGAATTTTACTGACGACGTCACTATTTGTGGTGGCGTGGTTGCTGTGGTCGGGTATGTACAAGCCGCTTATGTTAACCCTGGGTGCTTTGTCTGTGGCACTAACTATTTTGCTTGCCTGGCGCATGCGCTTCTTCAAAAAGCGTCTGTTTGCACTGCGTTTTAGTTTCGGTATTTTGCGTTATTGGGGGTGGCTTTTTATCGAAGTGGTTAAATCTAGTATTCAAGTGATGCGTGTAGTCTTGCGTCCAACAATCGAGGTCGCTCCTGTCGTGGTTAAAATTCCACGCAATCAGCGCTCTGAGTTTCAAACCATGATGCTGGGTAACTCTATTACCTTAACACCCGGTACGATTACTCTGGACGTCGACGAAGACACTATTCTTGTGCACGCCCTGACAGAAGCTGGCGCCGATGATTTGGTGGCTGGCGAAATGGCGCGTCGCGTCGATGCCTTTGCGGAGGATCAATGATTTTTTATATCGTGGCGTTTGCGCTAGTTATTACCATGTGTCTTGCTCTGGTCAGGGCTGTTCGTGGCCCGGGCCTTTATGATCGAGTACTAGCCGTCAATATGATGGGAACTAAAACAGTACTGCTGTTAGCCGTTATCGCCTACATTATGGGGCGTCCAGACTACATCGATTTAGCTCTTGCCTATGCTCTTATCAATTTTATAGGTGTATTTGCTGTGCTAGAGTTTTTTCGTACTCGAGAAAGCCAGTTGGCACTTACTAGCTCTACCACTCAGAGTGGTCAGGAGAAAGCGTTGGATGAGCAAGGGGGGCAGTCATAATGGATGCTTGGTCTAATGTCGTAGAGATTATCTCTATTGTGTTTATGGCAATTGGTGCTTTCTTCATTTTTGTCGGTGGCGTCGGCGCATTGCGTATGCCTGATTTTTACACCCGTATGCACGCCGCCAGTTTAACTGATAGTGCAGGCCCGATATTTATTCTCATAGGCTTGATTTTGCATACCGATTCATTTTTGGTGGCAATCAAGCTTTTCACAGTGCTAGTTTTCATCCTGATTACTGGACCCACTGCGTCTAATGCTTTGGCAAGTGCGGCTCTCTTAGCCGGCAACAAGCCAAGCCTCGCCGTCAAACAGACGACTGCTGAGTAGCTGCTATGATCGAAATTTTTAATATCTTTTTGATGGCGATGTTAGTGATTACCGCCCTCGCCATGGTGAGTTCGCGTCACCTGTTTATCACTGTCATGCTAAGCGGTATTTTTAGCTTATTGGTGGCAGCAATATTCCTATTCTTGGACGCGGCCGACGTTGCGCTCACAGAGGCCGCTGTTGGCGCCGGTATCTCCACGGTGTTATTCCTGGGAGCGCTGGCGCTAATGGATGTAGAGGAGACGGCTCGTGGTGAGCGATGGGTGAGAGTTTCTTCTTTGGTTGTGGTGGCCGTCACAACGATTGCATTGGTTTACGCGACCTTTGATCAACCGCTATTTGGCGACCCTAATGCTCCTATTAACTTGCATGTAGCCCCTTGGTACATCGAGAACGTGCCAGTACATATGGGTATTCCAAATATCGTTACCGGCATTTTAGGAAGTTACCGGGGTTACGATACCTTGGGTGAAGTTTTTGTTGTTTACACTGCGGGTATTGGCGTCTTGTCGTTGCTCGGTGATCCTGTGAAAAATCGTATGAATCGCCCAGTGCAAAATCATGGTTTGCGCCACTATCTGATACCTCGCGTGGTGGGGAGGATGTTAATCCCCTTTATCATCTTGTTTGGCTTGTACGTTCAATTCCACGGAGAATATAGCCCCGGTGGTGGTTTCCAAGCGGGTGCGTTGATTGCTGCGGCCATGATCTTGTTCGCTATCTTGGAAGGTGAAAATCGCGCCTTGAATGTCATCCCCATGCGCGTACTTTATTTGATGATGGCCAGTGGCGCGCTTTTATATGGCGGGGTGGGCGTAGCGACGCTGTTCATGGGGGGTAACTTCCTTGAATACACGGTACTGGGTAGCACCATGGTATCTGGTCAGCAGTGGGGTATTTTGTTGATTGAAGCGGGTGTCGGCCTAACGGTCACCGGTGTACTGATCACTATTTTCCACGCGTTTGCGGCAAGGAGTAATTTGTAATGGCTTGGGTGGATTATTTTCACTATTGGGTGTTTGCCATCCTGTTGATGATTGGTTTTTTTGGTGTGATAGCCAAGCGTAATCTAGTTAAAAAATTGGTGGGATTGTCGATATTTCAATCCGCGGTTTTTTTACTCTACATTACGATGGGGAAAGTAGAGGGTGGCACGGCACCGATTTATGGTATTACGGACAACACTGTATTCAGTAACCCGTTGCCGCAAGTATTGATTTTGACGGCTATCGTTGTGGGTATTTCAACCACTGCACTTGGACTAAGTATTGTTGTTCGCATTAAAGAGGCCTATGGCTCTATTGAGGAAGACGTGATTCATGAGAAGGACCGGGTAGAATGAATTTAGCAGACCATTTACCTGTCCTACAGGTCATTCTTCCACTGCTGAGTGCACCATTTTGTATTCTTATGCGAGGTCATATGTTGGCCTGGGCGGTGGCGGTAGTTGCCAGTGCCGCAGCATTTGCAGTGTCATTGCAAACCTTTGGCATTGTTGCCGACGGCACAACCTTAACTTACGCCGTTGGTAATTGGCAGGCGCCCTATGGCATTGCCCTAGAAGTCGATGCATTCAGCGCCATCATGACACTTATTATCAGCGGTGCTTCGTTAGTCGCTTTGCTAGCGGGTCTTGGCAGTGCTCGTCAGCAATTGCCTGAGGAAAAACAGCCGCTATTCTTCTCAGCATGGCTGTTAGCTTTAGCCGGTCTACTAGGTATTAGTGTAGCCGCAGACGCTTTTAATATTTTCGTTTTCATGGAAATTTCATCACTGGCTAGCTACGTGATTATTGCCGCGGGTCCTCATCGCAAAGCACTGGGTGCGGTTTTCAAATACCTTGCGATGGGTACCATTGGTGCAACGTTCTACTTAATCGGCGTTGGTCTCATTTATATGATGACCGGTACCCTTAACCTAGATGACATTGCCTTGCGTATTGCCGATGTAGCCGATAAGCGTCCCGTCTTAGTGGCAGCAGGTTTCATTACCATTGGTTTGGCCCTCAAAGCCGCGGTCTTTCCATTACATGTGTGGATGCCAGGGGCTTATAATTACGCACCCCACATCGTCAGTACCTTCCTCGCTGCATGTGCCACCAAAGTGTCGTTGTATGTTTTGTTCCGCTTCGACTTTTTGGTTTTTCAGGCCAATCTCAGTGAACACGGTTACCACTTCAGCCACTTTTTGATGCCACTAGCCCTGATTGCCGTAGTGTTTGGTGCTATTGTGGCAACGATGGCGAAAGACCTTAAACGGTTATTGGCGTGGTCTTCGGTGTCGCAGATCGGCTACATAGTGGTCGGTGCTTGTTTCACGACTGAGGCGGGTTTAGCTAGCGCCATCATGCATATGTTTAACCACGCTCTGGCAAAGGGTGGTGGCTTCTTGATCGCTATGGGCGCTGCTCTTTATTACACTACAACGCGTTTTTCTAACTTGGCCGGGTTGGGCAAAGAACACCCTTGGCTGGCGGCCGCGTTTGTTGTGATCGGTTGTAGTTTGATTGGTGTCCCCGGTACTGCTGGTTTCATCAGTAAATGGATGCTTATTAACGCTGCGCTAGAGCAGGGTGCCACAGGGGTTCTGATTATTGCCGTTATAGTGTTTAGTTCCTTGTTAGCTGTGGTATACGTTTGGAAAGTCGTTGAACTGTTCTACTTTGCGGAGCGTCCAGAGGGAGGTAGCTCGGGGGTAATGGAAGTTCGCAAGCCAGAGATGGTTTTGTTCACGGCGATGGTAGCCCTCGTGGTGGCCGCTAATATTTGGTTTGGAATCATGCCTGGAGAGCCCATGGCGTTAGCGATGCAAGCCGCCGCTCTGTTGACGGGAGGGGCGCAATAATGGAACCTTTGATTCCTTTTCAGTTTATTCCTTTAATCCCACTTGCGGGCGTGTTGGCCATTCTGCTCGGCTCAAGAGTGAGTGATAATGTCCGCGAAGCCGCTACTCTCGTCACGGCTTTACTTACTGCAGTAGCTGTGTGGAGTTTAGCGCCATCTGTAATGGAAGGGCAGCGCTTCAGCTTTACGGTGATAGATCAAGTCGTGCCGGGCATTCCTCTTACCATGCAGCTTGAACCTCTCGGTGCCATGTTCGCCATTCTCGCGGGTAGTTTGTGGGTGGTGAACTCGGTTTATTCCATTGGTTACATGCGTGGTAATAAAGAGAAAAATCAAACACGTTTTTATGTTTTTTTTGCGGTGTCGATTGCAGCAGCCTTGGCGGTCGCCTTTGCTGGTAATGCCTTCACCTTGTTCCTATTTTATGAGTGCCTCACCTTATCAACTTATCCCTTGGTATCTCATAAAGGTGATGAGAAGACGATCAAGTCGGCCAGAATTTATTTGGGTGTTTTGATCTCAACCTCGATTTGTTTATTCTTACCTGCCGTT
>Ga0181571_10001020_pt1 | contig 19650 bp, 19 predicted proteins | sample 101ome_17_FD_132440 | JGI IMG/M metagenome (GOLD analysis project Ga0181571, IMG submission 132440) | Coastal salt marsh microbial communities from the Groves Creek Marsh, Skidaway Island, Georgia - 101407AT metaG (megahit assembly) | ecosystem: Environmental > Aquatic > Marine > Intertidal... | reverse complement strand
CTCGCTTCCGCCTTGGCTTCCAACGCGTGACGCAACTTGAGGGCAGCCTGGTCCTCCTGCGCGCGTTTTATCTGGAGCCACTTTTTGGCTCGAAGAAGTGGAGCCTCTTGGTTCAAGCGCTGTCCTCCAAGATCGTCCTTAACCCGCTCAGGCTTTCGTGAAGACTCGCCGACTCCTTAGCCCCCTGGGTGAGAAAAGCCTCGAGAGGGCTGTTCAGCGCAATCGCCTCGTCTAAGCGCGGATCCGAACCGGCTTGATAGGCCCCCATAGCGATCAGATCTGCCGCCTGGTTATAGCGACTAAGGTGGGCCTTGGCCTTTCTGGCCATCGTCAAAGCGCTCTCGTCGATCACATCAGCCATGGTCCTGCTAACACTCGCCTCAATATCGATCGCGGGATAGCGGCCTCGCTCAGCAATGGACCTAGAAAGGAGGATATGACCGTCTAGAATGGCTCGAGCAGCGTCGGCTATGGGATCGTTTGGATCATCGCCCTCCGTCAGCACCGTGTAAAAGGCAGTAATGGACCCTGCGCCGCTGTCGCTGTTTCCCGCCCGCTCGACCAGCTGAGGAAGTCGGGCAAAGACACTTGGCGTATAGCCCTGGCGCGCCGGTGGCTCTCCAATGGCTAAAGAAATCTCGCGATGGGCTTGAGCGAAGCGCGTCAGCGAATCCATCAGCAAGAGGACATGAAGACCCTGATCTCGAAAAAATTCCGCGTAAGCCGTTGCGCGTAGGGCGCCCTGCACCCTTACCAAAGGTGGCGCATCCGCCGGCGCAGCGACAACAACGGCCCGCTTTCGGGCGGCGCTAGATAAGGTCCGCTGAACAAAGTCCGCCACTTCCCTTCCCCGCTCCCCAATGAGCCCAACAACAATTACGTCGGCCTCGGTGAATTGAGTCATCATGCCCAGCAGAACCGATTTCCCCACGCCAGATCCCGCAAAAAGTCCCAGCCGCTGCCCCCTGCCCACGGTGAGCAGAGCATTAATCGCACGGACGCCAACATCGAGAGGGGAATCCACGGGGGCACGGGTTAGGGGATTTAGAGGGCGGCCGTGCAATGGCGTCATATGGGAGAAGTGTGGCGAGCCGTGCCCATCCAGGGGCCTCCCAAGGGCATCGACAACGCGGCCCAGCAAGCTTGCACCTACGGCAACATTTCCGAGTTCCGGGGCGGGGGCAACTCGAGCTCCCGGCCGCAGTGCGCCAAGATCCTGGAGGGGCATTAGGAACGTTTGACCGTTGCGAAATCCCACCACCTCCGCCAGGCACCCGGTGACCCCAGGGGCAGAGATTCGGCACCGCGCGCCGAGGGGAAGGGCACAGCCTTCCGCCTCTACGGTGAGGCCTGTTACGCCACTGAGGGCTCCGCCAGAGAGTAGTCGGGGGCGCCTCGCCAGGGGCTTCCGGGCGAGAATACGTTCGGCCATTTCCTGCGGATCTGGAAGGGTCGGCGTCACGGGAGATCCTCCCCTTGCGCGTTCGATTCGACGCTTTCCCCTTCCGAGGGCTCGGCGAACCCAGGCACCACCGTAGAAAACAGCTGCCGCAGCATGGTTCTTTTTCGCCCATCGACCTCAGAAAGGCCTGCTACAACCCGAACGTCACCGGAGTCCAGGTTCTTGTCCTCCCTCGCCTCCCAGGGGCGGCCGCTTACTCGATCCGCCAGCACCTCGGAGAGCTGTTCGTAGTCCTTTGGGCTTAGGTAAACCGTTGCTTTGCGAGAGGGGTCCGGGAGGGCCTCCAAGGCCTCTCTCAAAACGCGCTCTAATAGGGAACTATTTACGGTCGTTGAGGCCCCAACGACAGCTTCGACAAAGCTGAGCGACAGGGTAAGGAGCGCCTCCTCAACAACAGGTTCAACGGTCCGCAGGGGATCAGCTAGGTAGGTCAGAATATGGTCTAGGTGCTGAATTCGAGTGTTAACCGCGTCCTCTCCGGCCCGCATCCCCTCCTCAAATCCTGCCTTCCAAGCACTTTCCCGAACCTCTGCCTCTAGGGCTTCGATTCGTTCGACGGTAAGCCGAACAGGCTCAGGAGTCGGCTCAGGGTGAACGCTGGGAACCTGCCAACGACGCACGCTAGCGTCAGACAAAGTCATCGGAGCCTCCGAGCATTACCTGGCCATCATCTGCAAGGCGACGGGCCACGGTAAGGATTTCACGCTGGGCGGCCTCAACCTCGGAGAGGCGGACGGGGCCTTGAGACTCCATGTCCTCTTCCAGCATCTGGGCTGCCCGCTTAGACATGTTGGATAGAAATTTCTGAACCAGCGTTGGATCCGTTCCCTTCAGGGCGACCAGCATGAGTTCAGGGGCGAGCTCGCGGAGAAGGACCTGCATGCTTCGATCGTCCAGCTCAAGCAGACTCTCAAAGATAAACATCGAGTCCTGAATTTTATTGGCGAGGGTTTCGTCGCTACTGCGAATTCCCTCAAGCGCTTTCTCGTCCCGCCCCCCGGAGAGGTAATTCAGAATGTTGGCGGCGCCGCGCACTCCGCCGTTCCCCACGGGAGCAGCCTGAGCCTCGCCCATCACCTGCTCCTCCAGCGCCGCGTCCAGGTCTCGGAGCGCCGAGGGCCTAACGGCATCAATAGTTGCGAGGCGCATAAGAATGTCGGCGTGCGTGTTTTCCGGAAGGAGCTCCAGGACCGCCGCCGCCATGTCCGAGTCAAGCAGCGTTAGCACCATGGCAATTATTTGGGGATGCTCGCCAACGACGAGGTCTCGGATCGACCGGGGGCTCATCCACTTCAGCGCCGATATTCCAGCGCCGCTTGAGGCGTCATAGCCGATAATGCTGTCCGCCCGCTGCTCTCCCACGGCGTTGATCAAAGCCCGGCGCACAAAGCTGCCCGCATCGCTACCAAAGCTGGTTTGCTCGTTAATACCCTCCTGAAAGGCTTTCAGCACACCCACCATTTGCGTACGAGAGATCGTTCCCTCTCCAATTTTCGAGATGGCTTCGCCAAGGCGCTGGAGCTCCTTTGGCGAGAGATGGCGCATCACTTGCGAGGCCGCCGATTCGCCAATGCTCATCATCAATACGGCGGCGCGCTCGAGTCCCTCTAGCTCAAGGTTGTTTTGATTCGACGCTTCAGCCATCGGTATTCATCCACTGCCGCGTAAGCTGGGCGATGCGACGAGGATCACTGTCGGCAACCCCCTGAGCGGCCTGCAGCATTTCGTTGATGTCATCCTGCTTTGGACCTGGCAGTTGCAACTGGGCCTCGCTCTGTCCGCCCGAGGCCATGGCGCTTGGCGCGCTCAGGCGGACCTGCTGCTCACCGATTCTCAGGGGCGGGGGCGGCGGAACAGGGAGCGACATGAGCCACTTCGTGAAGGGACGAAGGACAAAGAGCACGAGAGACAGCAGGGCCGCGCCGGTAAGGAGCTGGCGCAGCAGGTCTTCAAACCAGGCCGAAGTCCAGAAGGGCTGAGATTCCGGCTCTGGCAGGGGCTCGGCCTCGACGACCACGAAGGGAAGCTCACGTATGGTGAGCGAATCGCCTCGGTCAGGGTTGAATCCCACAGCATCGCGCACGATGTCCTCGATGCTCCCTAGCGCTTCCGGAGACCGGTTGGGTCTGACGCCCGTCTCTTCATCCGGGGGAAGGGCGTTGATCACCACCGCAATAGAAAGGCGAGTCACTTGCCCCGGGCTGGGCCGGGAGTACTCGATTTCCTTGTCGAGTTCGTAATTACGGGTTACGTCTGCCTGAAGTTCTTCGGGACTGAGTGCGTTCGCCGAGTTCTCGTCCGTTGGCGTTGTGAGGACACCAGCCGCAGGAGGGGTGTTGGTCAGCGCGCCGGGCACGCCCCCTGCCCCCTCCGGTCGGCGCTGGCGCTGCGCCCGTTCGCTTCGTATGGCCCCCGGGCCACCGTCGGGGTTAAAGGTTTCCCGAGTGACCTCGCGAGCAGTGAAGTCGACCTCCGCCGCCACCTCCGCACGAACGCCCTCGGGCCCCAGCAGTGGCGCCAGGATTCCCTGAATTCGTGTCACCAGCGTCCCCTCAATCTGCCGCTTTAGGGCAAATTGGGTCGCACTCAGCTCGGCTTCTTGGTCACTTCTGTCGATGGATAAAAGCGCTCCCGAGGGGTCAAGGACAGCGACGTCATCCACGGCAAGTTCGGGAACGCTTGCGGCGACCAGCCGTTGAATGCCGGCGATCTGCGCCGCGCTCAATTGGCCTCCGCGGTAGCGCGTTAGGATTACCGAGGAGGAGGGAGCAGATTGGCTACGAACGAACACCGATCGCTCAGGAATGGCTAGGTGAACGCGTGCCGATTGAACCCCTGCCAAGCTTTCGATCGATTTGGCGAGCTCTCCTTCCAGGGCGCGGCGGAATCGTGTGCTTTCCATGCGACGGCTTGCGCCAAGACCCTGGTCTTGGTCGAGGATCTCGTACCCCTCCGCCGGCGCTGCTGGCATCCCGGAAGTCGCGAGAAGCATCTTTGCTTCATAAAGCCGGTCTGCAGGTACGAGAATGACCGCTCCGGAGCTACCCAGGGAGTATTCGATATTGGATCCGGCCAGTATATCGAGCACCTGGGCCTGTTCCTGGAGCGGCAGCCCCGCTTCAAGCTGGCGCCAGTTGGGCTCCTGAGTCCACAGGATTGACGCCAGCGCGAGCGCGACCGCAGCGGCAAAGCCCGCGAGGGCAATGAGCTGTCTTACAACGGGAATCGCGCTGAACGCGCGAAATTGGTCTAGGACCCTTCCCACGACGCCTAGATTTGCTGCCGCGCCGCGATCGATTTGACTCTCAGCCATGCTCTCTTTCCCTCGTCCTTGAGGTCTTCCCTTGGCGCTCGGCTATACCTAGCACCGTTGCCCCTGCTCACCCTCGGTTTACAAAGGCATATTCATAATGTCGCGATAAGCCCCGAGCAGCTTGTTCCGAGTTTGATTGACGGCTTCGAAAGCCAGGCCCGCCTGCTCAGCGGAGATCATGGCTTGTGCTAGGGATACGTTAGGGTCGCCGCGGAGATAGGCGCTGGCTTCCGCAGCAGAGGTTTGCTGCTGGGCATTTACGGAGCTAAGCGCGTTTTGCAGAAGCTCTCCAAAGGCGCTTCCGCGGGCGACTGCTTCATCGGTCCCCGGAGCTACGGCCGCCCCAGCATTTGCGGCGAGGGCCCGTAGCTGGGCGACGGATGCGTTGATCATTGGGCTGTCCAAGGTCCTATCCTCCCATGAAGCTTGCGCGTCGTTTAGTTGACGCCCGTGGGCTGCAGAGGAAGTAATGCTAAGGACGTGCCAGCTTTTCTTTTTTGTTTATTATTAGGGAGTTAGGCTGTACGGGGTTCCTAGCGTCATTTTCTAGACGCTTAGCGCCCAGTGCCGAGGGCATAGCGACGCATTTTTTCTACGAGGGTGGTTCGCCTGAGTCCAAGGACCTCCGCTGCTCTTGCTACGACCCAGTGCTCTCTGTCCAGGGCCTGCTCAATCAGGCGTTTCTCTACGGCCATAAGATGGGACTTTAGACTGATTCCCGATGGTGGTAGCTCTACCGGATCCGAGGGCGGTGTGGAAGTTTCGTCGGCCTTGGGGGGGGGCGCTTGGGGCGCAGCCTCTCTTGTTCGGCGGAGGGGTTGAGGTGACTCATGGACTAAGGTGGCTGCGTCGATGCCTGCTGCTTCAAGAAAGGCCGCGGGTAGATGACACACATCGACCCTGCTATTCGGATAGAGGATCACCAGGCGCTCGACAAGATTAGACAACTCTCTAACGTTGCCCGGCCATGGATAGGCCGATAACACCTTTAGCGCGTCGTCGGAAAAATCTAGCCCTGGCTCACCGTCGGCAACCTTCCGATCAACGAGATCATTAAGAAGAATAGGAAGATCCTCCCGGCGCTCCCGTAACGGCGGAACCTCAATGGGGAAAACATTGATACGGTAGTAAAGATCCTCTCGGAAGACCCCCTTTGCGATCTGCGCCGTCAGGTCACAGTGCGTTGCGGCCAACACCCGGACGTCTGCTCTGAGCGGCTTCGTTCCTCCGACCCGCTCGTAAACACGCTCCTGCAAAACCCTGAGCAGCTTAACCTGCATCATGAGCGGCATATCCCCAATCTCATCAAGAAAGAGCGTCCCCCCCTCTGCCATCTCAAAACGACCCTTACGACTTGAGACCGCTCCCGTAAAAGCGCCCTTTTCGTGGCCAAAGAGCTCAGACTCAAGCAAATCACTGGGAATGGCCCCGCAGTTCACCGCGACAAAAGGCCCGTGTGAGCGATCAGAGCGATAATGGATGTTGCGAGCGACAACCTCCTTGCCAGCGCCTGTCTCTCCGGTTATCAGAACCGTCGCCTGAGAGGGCCCGGCATGCTCAATGGCCTCGCGAACCCTACAGATCGCCTCCCCTTCTCCGACCAGCAGCCGAAACAATCCAGGGTCCCGCATCTGGGGCTTGTGCTGCTCTTCGGGAAAGGTGTCGCTATCGCGCTGGGCGCGGGCCCGGGAAAGGAGCTCCGTAAGATCGATCAATCTGGGAGGCGTCGGGAGCGATCCAAGGTAATGGCTCTCCGGGACCCTTTCCATGAGTTCGGTTTCCACGCAGCAATCCTCAAAAATGGCCACCGGCGCCTCTGAGAAACTCGCCTCCATTGAGGTCAGGAGGGCGTCAAGGGAGAGCTCCCTTCCTAAATCTCCAATCACGAGCAGCGTGAGGGGCTCGGGAGATGCAGCAAGAGGAAGCTGATCAACGCGGGAAACCAGTTCGGCCTTATAGGACAAGGACTCCAACAGGGAGCACAACCAGAGGCCACGCTCCATGCGCACATCAACAATCCGAATTCGACCGAAGGATGCCGCGGTTGCTTCGCTCGCCGCCCTATTGCCACGTAACCCTGATTTGGACATTAGCCACGCCTCCATGCGTCGCTGGATTGACAGAACCCTATGGCCAAAATATTGACAGGTCGTGACCGTGTTTTAAATCAGGGTTTACCCTATGTTTTCGGTATTTTTATCCTATTTCGCCCTTAAAAACGTCAAAAACCGGTCAAAACTGCCGCGTGAGTCAATTTTTTCTACGAAAACGCAAAGGCCCAGCTACGCTGGGCCTTTGGGGTCCTAAGAGAGGTGGTTCCCCCCGGGGGCCAGGCGACCCCCGAGGGAAACCGGCTGCAGCAGGACCAATTACTGCAGCAGGGACAACACACTCTGCGGCGCCGCATTCGCCTGGGCGAGCGAGGACAACCCCGCCTGCTGGAGAATTTGCGCGCGAGTGAGATTTGCCGTTTCCGCGGCATAGTCCGCATCGCGAATTCGCGAGCGCGCCTCGGAAAGATTCTCTCGGCTGGTCGAGAGCACTTCGATCACGTTCTCAAGGCGATTCTGAATGGCCCCAAGGTTCGCCCGCATGGACGTCACCTGGTCGATTGCCGTGTCGAGTACCGCCAAAGCGCTGTTGGCGCCATCTCGAGTGGTCACGGAGATATCAGCAACGGAGCGATCCTCATTGCTTTGAGTAACGCCAGACAGCTTAAGATCGTCAAGCGTGGTCCCGGAGCCCGTAACGGTGAATGGCTTGCCGGACGCATCAGCAAGAACCAGTTCGCCATCATCGTTGATGCTTGCCTGAATGCCCGTGTCAGACATTTTTGCGTTAATGGACTGAACAACGTCCTCAACGGTTTCAGCGGCGCTAAGGTCAATGGCCACCGCCTGGCTGCCGTCGGCGCCGCCCGTAAGGGTCAGGGTGCCCAAGGAATTAATGTTGGCTGGCGCCGCCGACCCCTCCAATACTCGGAAAGTATTCTTTAGCTCCGTTGCGGTAGCATTGACCCCCGAGATCCCAAGCGTTTGACCCCGCTCAGCCCCGACCTGGAAGTTGAGCGTCCCTATGGAACCATCAAGGATGCTCCGGCCATTGAACGTGGTTCCATCGGCCACCCGCGCAACCTCTTCAACCAGCTGCTGAACCTCCTCGTTAATCGAGGCGCGGTTCTCCGCGGTGTTCGAGTCATTCAAGCTCTGCACGGAAAGTTCTCGAATTCGCTGAAGCGCATTAGAAATAACGCCAAGCGCCCCCTCCGCCACCTGCGCAAAGGAGATTGCGTCGTTGGCGTTGCGCTCCGCGATCGTTTGCCCGCGAATTTGAGACGTGAAGCGCTCAGAGATTGCAAGTCCGGCCGCATCATCCTTTGCACTGTTGATCCTAAGCCCCGTGGAGAGACGCTCAATGGCCGTCCCGAGGCTCGCCTCGTTAGACGCCACGTTACGCTGGGCGGTAAGGGAGAGAATGTTTGTGTTGATCAGGATGGCCATAGTGGTCACTCCGTTTGGTCCAAAGAAGACCCCCTGTCCCGGGGGGTGTGGCGGCCCTAGACATGCCCGCTACAAAGAAGTTATCGGCGACCCTCGCCATTCCTTAAGCCTTAGCTCAAAATAAAAAAGGCCTGGAAAACCAGGCCTTTTGAACGACGAAGCCGCAGCTACCCGAGCAGCGACAGCACTGCCTGGGGTGACGCATTCGCCTGCGCCAGGGCAGCGAGGCCGGACTGCTGAAGAATCTGCGCGCGGGTCAACGCCGCCGTTTCCGCAGCATAATCGGCATCGCGAATGCGAGACCGGGCCGCCGACAGATTCTCCTCCTGCACCCGACCGATCTCGATGACGTTCTCGAAACGGTTCTGCACCGCACCAAACGAGGCACGCAACGACGTCGCTTGATCGATGGCAGTGTCCAGCACCGCTAGAGCGCTATTCGCTGCATCACGATCTTTGACGTTAACGCCGGCTACGGAACGAAATTCCGTCGTGTCCGTTGTAGCGTTAAGACCGATCGCGCTCAGGCTCCCCGTACCTCCAAGCGTAGGGCCAGTGCCTGACGAATCCGCCAACACAATTGCCCCCCCCTCTAAGGTTGCTTGAACACCGGTGTCAGCGAGCTTTGCATTAATAGCATCAACAATGCCGTCGCTCGTTGTCACCCCGGTCAAATCGATTTCCACCGCCTCGCTTCCGGGGGCGCCGCCGGTGATCGTGAAGGTACCTCCTAGCTCCTCCGCGTAATCGGCATTGCCACCCGTAAGCGCCCCGACGGCGCCTCCCGTTTTGATCGCGAATGACTGACCAAGGGTTCCGGCCCTCGCATCGACGCCCGATAGCCCAATGGACTCGCCTCGCTCGGCGCCGATCTGGAAGTTCTGAACCCCAGTCGATCCGTCAAGAATGAGCCGGTTGTTGAAGGTGGTCTCCTTCGCAATCCGATCAATCTCAGCGGAGAGCTGCTGAACCTCCTCATCGATGGCCGCACGGTTATCCGCGGTGTTCGAATCGTTCAAGCTCTGCACGGAGAGCTCTCGAATTCGCTGAAGGTTACGCCCTATGACGTCAAGCGCCCCCTCCGCCACCTGGGCAAACGATATGCCGTCGCTGGCGTTTCGAACCGCTTGGTTGAGGCCCCGGATGCTTGAGGTAAAGCGCTCCGTTATGGCGAGGCCCGCTGCGTCATCTTTTGCGCTGTTGATTCTTAAGCCCGTCGACAAGCGCTCGATGGCAACCCCAAGATCCTCCCGGGTATTGTTCATCGCCCGCTGAGACGAGAGCGAAAGTACGTTGGTGTTGACTGTCATGACCATAGGTCACTCCTTCCTTTGGTTGATGGAACTTTCGTAGACGAACTCCTTAGGGGAACTTCCCCGATAATCTTTGGAGGACGAGCCCAGCCGTCTTCGACTAACGGCGTCAGTCTTAACGGCTGAGCCTCCCTGATGGTGTCTCCTACCCCAGAAGCGAGAGGACCGATTGGGGCGCCGCATTAGCCTGCGCCAGGGACGCAAGGCCCGCCTGCTGAAGGATCTGCGCTCGGGTTAGGGCCGCCGTTTCTGCCGCATAGTCGGCGTCGCGGATACGGGATCGAGCCGCAGAAAGGTTCTCCTCCTGGACTCGCCCAATCTCGATGACGTTCTCGAAGCGGTTCTGCACCGCACCAAAGGAGGCGCGCAGGGACGTCGCCTGATCGATCGCCGTATCCAGAACCGCCAAGGCACTGTTCGCAGAATCCCGATCCCTGACGTTTACCGTGGACACACTGCGGAATTGATCGCTTCCATTAGCGCCGGCGCTGAGACCAAGCGCCGTGAGCACCGGACCGTCTCCCCCTAGGGTGAATTGGTTGCCGGAGCTATCGGCGAGGCGAAGCTGACCGCTGTCATTGATCGATGCTTGAACCCCCGTCTCAGAAAGCTCTGCGTTGATTGCGTCAACGACGCCCTCCGCAGTGGTTACGGCACTGAGATCGATGGAGACGGTCTGGCTACCCTCAGCCCCCCCCGCGATGGTGAGGCTGCCATTGAGGGTGAGCGCTCCGGTGGTCAGGTCTGCCGTCCCGTTTGCGACGGTAAAGTTCTGACCTAGCGTCGAGGCTCGGGCGTCCACGCCAGAGAGGCCGAGGGCTTCGCCTCGTTCAGCGCCAATTTGGAAATTTAGGACCCCCGTCGAGCCGTCTAGGATCAGGCGGTTATTGAAGGTCGTTTCCTTTGCGATTCGGTCAATTTCGGCAGTTAGCTGCTGGACCTCTTCATCGATTGCGGCTCGGTTCTCAGCGGTATTCGAGTCATTCAAGCTCTGGACCGCAAGCTCGCGAACCCGCTGAAGATTTCGTCCAATGACGTCGAGAGCGCCCTCCGCCACCTGGGCGAAGGATATGCCGTCACTGGCATTTCGCACGGCCTGGTTAAGGCCCCGGATGCTTGAGGTAAAGCGCTCCGAAATCGCCAGGCCGGCGGCATCATCCTTCGCGCTGTTAATCCTCAGGCCGGTAGATAGGCGCTCAATGGCTACGCCCAAATCTTGGCCCGTGCTATTCATCGCACGCTGCGATGAGAGCGACAACACATTGGTATTCACTGACATGACCATAGGTCACTCCTTTTAGTTTTGATAAAGCATTGAGAATTCTTAGAGCTCTAGGCTTCTCCAAGCGGACGATTCCATGGCGGTTCGTACCTCTACCTGGGAGGCTTGCCTCAGGCGCTTTAGCTCCCGAATGATGGGGTCGCGAAGCTGCCATGCTCCGGCTCGATTAACACCGCAGCCACCCTCGTTCTCTTTTCCGCCGTAAAAGTAAATGCGCTGTCTGACCATGGCTTAGGCCACTCCAAAGGTTTTGACCCGCTCCGGGTTTATTTCGCTCCAGGCTTGCGCTATGGGACCGACGAGGTCTGAACACTCTTCTACGATGCCCTGGTCATTGCGGAGGTTTGCTTCTAGGACTCTCCGCTCAAGGTATTCGTAAAGCGCGTCTAAGTTATTGGCGAGCTCCCCTCCGTCCTCGATGACGGCGCCTCTTAGAGCCGCGATAATCGATGCGGCCCGTCCGAGGGCGAGCCCTTTGCTGTGACGATCGCCGTGGCGCATCGCGCCTTTTGCCTGAGCCAGTCGGTCCAGTAGGGCCGAGAACAGGATCTCGATGAGGCGGTGCGGCGAAGCATCCTGAATGGCAGCTTGGGCACCCACAGCCTTGTAGTGTTTTGTTGCAACAGACATTGGTTTGCTCCTCTACTGGGTTAGGGTCCCGCCTTGATCGATTTCTGTTTTAAGTTCACGCCAAGCGAGGGTCCTTTTGCTGGGCACGATCACATCCCCATCGCGGTCGGAACCGCATCAAAGGCGATCTCATCCCACGCCGACGCAACGGGCTCGAGCAGTCCAATGCACTCATCGATCGTTCCTTCGTCATTGCGATAGCTGGCTTTGAGCAGCTGATCGGTCACGTAGGCGTAAAGGCCGGAAAGGTTTTCCGTGATCTCACCGCCCTCTTTGCTCAGGGCGTCTTGGAGGCCGCCGATAATGGCAATGGACTTTCCAATGAGTTCCGCCTTCCCCTGAAGGTCTCCCCGAGCAATCGCGCCCTTCGCGCTCGCCATCCGGTCGAGCGCGCCTCGGTAGAGAAGCTGAATTAGGCGGTGTGGTGAGGCGTCCTGAATTCCGCCTTGAGCTCCGCATTTGGCGTATTGCTTCAGTGCTACTGACATGGTCCTTCTCCTTGGGTCCTCAACCAGCGTCCCGACTGGTCGTTTTTTTGAGACAAACCTTCCCCGTGATGGAGGCCTCGCTCCATCGCTGTGAAATCGATTTCGGAAGTTTTCTTGCGCTAGCTAGCGCGGGTTTTCTTGGTCACGCGGATCCCCCCGGTGCAAGGCCACCAAGCTGAGCACTGAGGAAGCTTCGAGTTTGATTCATGCCGGCTAGGAGGGAGTCCAGGGCGCTGAACTCTCGAAAGTATCGGGCTTCCACGCGAGCCATCCGTAGATTCAGCCGCTCTCTCTGGTCATCGATGGCCTCTAGGCGGCTTTCTAGCCCTTCAATTCGAGCGGCCACAAGACTGTCGTTTCCATCAAAGCGGTCAAAGGTGGCTTCCATTTGGTCGCTCAGCTTTTCGAAGAACGCGTTTACACTCGCAGGGTCAGTTTCAATCGCGCCTTCTAACTCATCACTGCTCAGGGATATCTTTCCCGAGGCGTCCGTTCGCACACCCAGCTCGACGAGGCTGTTGAAACCCGGGCCATCACTCTGTACCAGCAGGGTGGAGCTGAGAGCACTCTGGAGGCTTCTTAAGGTGCTTTCCCCCAAGAGCGCCCCCTTCGCGCCGGTGTCCTGGTTAAACACAGTGTTTTTTCTGATGGTCTCTCCCAGGGCGTTGTAGGCGGTGATGAATTCGTCTAACGCCTTACCACTCGCACTGGTATCTGCCTTGATCTCAATGGTTTCCGGCGAGGATGTGGTCTCCTTCAGGGTCAGCGTGATGCCCTCAAGAACGTCGGAGAACTGATTCGTTTCCCGGGAGATTGCCAGCCCATTTAGGCTGATCTCTGCATTTGCTGGGGAAATAAGGGTCGTAAAGGTGTCCAGACGGGAGAGGTCTGGGTTAGACCCGCCGCCCCCCGAACCCGCGTTTCCGCTGTTTCCAGGCGCGGGGGTCGTCACCACGGAGATGGTCTGGGTGCTGCCGGTCTCCGTCCCCGTAAGCACGAGGCGCTCGCCCGTTCCATCATTAATAATCGTTGCCTCTACCGCGAGGTCCGTTTGATTAATGGCATTCTTCAGATCTTCTAGGGTGTTGGCACCATTATTCATGGAAATGTCCACGGAGGGCGCGGTCCCAACGGTAAGCGTAACGGTCCCGACGCCCAGCACCTCATCGCGGCTTGCAAAGGGGTCGCTCGCGATGGACGCACTCCGGGCCAGTTGATTCACCTCCACGGCAAAGCGACCTTCCTGAGCACTAGCACTTGCGCTCACCGTGATGGCGTCAGTAGTGGTCGGATTGGCAGTTTTGCCGATCGTCAGGCCCCTTAAGCCCTCCATCGCCTGGATAAATTCCGCCAGCTGCCCCTTAAGCGTGCCGTACGCCGACAGCTTGGTCGTCACGGTGGATTCCGCCTCCCGAAGCCTTCGGTCCGGGGAGGCACGGTCAGCGGCGGCGAGCTGCCGAGCAATGGAGGCAGCATCAATGCTGTTTCCGCCAAAGGATGAGATCCCGCCCATGATAGCTCCTATGCCTCTTCGTCTAAAAACAGGCCCCGAAGAATTTCGGCGGCAGCTTGAAACCGATCGAGCTTTTCAGCGAGCTCCCGGAGCTCCTCTTGCGTGATTTCACGAAGGACCACCTCTTCTCCCTCTTCGCGGAGAAGGACGACATCTTCGTCGGGGCGCTCCCCAGCCACCTTCTCGAAGCTTAGGGCAGGACCCCCGTTTTCCCGGAGCCCAGCAAGGCGTTCCAGAATGGTCTCCAGCGCGGGGCCTTCGCTCTGTGCCTGGTTTTTGGGTGCCGGCCCTTCTACCACGGGCGTCGCACGGAGGGTCTGAATGGGCGCGGCCTCGCGCTGATCGCGAGCAAGAGGGGCGTCAGCGTCGGCACCGGGCCGCACGGCGACGGCAGAGCTCAGGGGGGTAATTGCGTTGCTATCCATGCCGTTCTCCCTTGGGCGGTTCCCTCGCCCTCCCCCCTGTTATCGGCTAACCGGGGTCGTTTCTTAAGCCATGGCCGAGTGCATGATGCAGACACGGCCTTAAGGGACTTAACGGCCAGCGGCGAGGAAACTTAAGGAGGGTTTTGGAGCACGGCCCATTGCGGAGCAGCGGTGATGCCGGCCCCAGACGGGGCCGGACGGCAGCTTAGCGAAGGTAGTTAAAGAGGCTGAGATCGGCGATGCGGGTGAACGCGCTTTGAGCGGCCTGGAGCGCCACCAGCTGCTGCTGAAAGGCGGTGATGGCAGATACGAAGTCAAGGTCATCAATAACGGATTTTTGAGCCTCAAGCTCTAGGCGCCGAGCCCCCTGAATGCTGGCCTCCGCATCCAGCGCCCCCAGCTTCGCGCCAACCACTGAGCGGGAGGTCGAAATTTGATCTTCCGCGGAGGCAAGCTGACCCTGGGCACTTTGCAGAATGTTCTGAAAGCGGGCTTGGCTTGCGCTATCGCTTCGAGGCTCATCGACAGCCACGAGTAGTTCGTCATAAACAGAGAAGAAATCAAAGGTCGCGCCTGCTTCGAGGGTGACCGAGTCTCCGTCCGCGGGAGCGCCCTCAAAGGGGACCTCGGCGCCCGTGAGACGTAGCAGCCCTTGCTCGTAGGGGACGGTCTCTTCCGTTCCGTCCCCGTAGGTGAGCTTTACCGTTCCCGTTTCGTCGCCCGTCATGGAAAAGGTCGCTGTAACCGGACCGTCTATACTCCCATTCGGCGGCACCAACCGGGGCTCACCAAAGATTGCCGTACCCTGATTGCCATCCCCGACGCTCAGCGTTAAGGGGGCACTGCTCGGAACCCGCTCAAAAAGCGTCTTTCCCGTCGGGGATAGCTGCACCGTTCGGCCAATGCCGATTTGCACCTCTCGCTGAGCTTCGGTGCCGAGATAGGTCACCTTTCCATCGTTATCTACCGTAAAGGCTTCAGGAATGTCCGCAGTCCCGGCAAAAAGCGCTTCCCCCGTTGGCGATCGTTCGTTCGCAATGGAGAGCGCCTGAGCCTTCAAAGCAGCTATTTCCGTGCGAATCCCGGGAGCGTCTGTCTCTGAGAGAATGCCACTTCCAAGCCCTACGGCAAGCTCTCGAAGCCGCTGCAGGTTTTCCGTCAGCCCCGCCATGGCGGTTTCTTCCACCTGGAGCCGGCTCTTTGCAGCACTTTGGTTGCGCTCAAAGCGGGCAAGCTGATCCAACCCCGCGCTCAAACGAAGGCTGGTCTCAGCATTGACCGGATCCTCGCTGGGTCGAAGACGCTGCTGCCCGCCAGAGAGCCGTTGCTGACTCTCAAGAACCCGCGCCTGGGCGGTACCAAGGCTTTGCGTGCCCCCCTGGAAGAGCTGTTGCGTGGCGATTCGCATCGCGTCCTACCTCACTGCCGTTAGGATTGTTTGAAAGATGGTGTCGGCTACGTTGATGATCCTGGCCGCCGCTTGATAGGCCTGCTGAAAGCGGATGAGGTCAGCAGCCTCCTCATCCAAATTCACCCCCGCGAAGTTTTCGCGCCGAGCCGTCGCATCCGTGAGCGACAGCTGAGCCACCTCCTGAGCCGCCTGGGCTTGTCGGCTGGCAGCCCCCGCCTTGCCCACAAGCTCGGCGTAGGCCTCAGAGGCGCGCTCCCCGGTGGCAAAAACCGCCACATCCGCGCCGATCAGGGCCGCCTGCCCGCCGTCGGCTGCGCCCACAGAGACAGGGGGACTACCCTCCCCTCGGTTAAACGCAAGGCCATCAGCGGACTGGGGCCCGAGTTCAAGACGACCAGCCGCCGTTAAAAGGGGGTCGAGGCTAAAGCGGTCGCCGTCGTCAAGCGCGCCGTCTACCTCTATGGAAAGGCCTGCCGGGCGGGTGGCTTCAAGGTCAGCTTCCGTGCCCCGAAAGATCTCGAGGCCGTCCCGCTGGCGCGTAAGCACCAGATCAACGCCGCTCTTTTCTAGGAAATAGGCCTCGGGGAGCAGCTTATCGGCTTCCCCCACCGTCACCGCGACGGTCCCGCTTCCGGTGTTGCGGGGATCGGCCAGAGCGTCCGTTTGCTCGTTTGCTCCGAGGAACAGGTCTCCGCCGGCAGCGCCGGCAGCGGTAAAGCCCTGCCGATGGAGTTCATTGGAACGCCCCGCCAAGGCCTCTGCGAGCCGACCAAGCTCCCTGCGAAGGGGGAGCAAGGTGTTTTCCTTTGCAGAAAGCAGTCCGCCCAAGCGCCCCTTCTCAAGGGCGAGCGCGGGGTCTCGGCCGCTACCCTCAAGCTCAAGCGTAGGGGCAAAGGGACCAACCCCAGGATTTGCCTGGCTTAGAGCAAAGCGCTCCTCTCCCCGAATCAGAGCCAACCCGGAAGGCAGGAAGATATCTACCTGGCCCCCTGCGCCCTCTCGCACTTCGATCTCAACTTCAAAGGAGAGTTCGCTCAATAGCTGCTCCTGCCGATCCTCAATGGAAGGGCTCACGCCGGAGACTTGAATGATTTTGTTAAGCCCGGCCAGCTGTTCCGTAAGGAGATTGACGCGATCCGTCGTTCCCTCCAGCTCCATGCGCATCGCTTTTTCAAGGTCTGCGAGCTGGTTATCTAACGCTTTGAAACGAGCCGCCAGGGCGCGCGTTTCCTCCAGGGCGGCGGCTCGAACGCCACGCACCGTTGGTTGGGCGGCCAGGTCAGAAAAGGCGTCTTGAAAGCGACTGATCGCCGATCCCAGACCCCCATCTCCCGGAGCGATGGCGCTTTCCACGGAGCTTAGGAAGGTCGTTTGCGCCTGCGCCGCCCCCGCCTCTTGTTGGGCGCGTCGCACCGCATCCGTGGTCCATTGGCTGTAGCTGCGCTCTATGCGAGAAATATCGACGCCGCCCCCGGCGCCCTGACCGGTGGTGAACTCGATCCGCTGGCGCGCGTAGCCTGGCGTATTAACATTGGCAATGTTCTGCCCAACGGTAGCTAGCGCCTGCTGGTTCGCCTTAAGGGCGGAGCTTGCAACTCCGAAAAGGCCGCTCATTGCTGCCCTACCTCAGGGGAGAGGGCGGAACGGCGCTCGAGCTGCCGCACCAGCGCTTCGGCAATTCCAAAATCTCCACTCCTGGCGAGATCCTGAGCGAGCTGCTGATCCGCCAAGTCCCGGAAGGTCCCCTCCTGCGCACTTGAGAAGAGGCCGTCCTCGGGCACGGTTTTTCGCATCTCACTCAGCATTTGCTGGATGAAGAGCCCTTCAAACTGCTCCGCCGCTTCCCTCAGCGCAGCGCCCTGGGAGGGACCCTTCGCCGCGAGCTTGAGATCGGCCAACGCCCTCGGCTCGAAAGCCAGCTGGGCGCGGGCTAGGGCGAGATCGTTCATGCTCACCTCCTAGATGACTACAAGCTCAGCGCGAAGCGCGCCGGCTTGCTTGAGGGCTTGAAGGATGGCGACCAGATCACTGGGGGCGGCGCCAACGCGATTAACCGCCTCCACAAGGCTGTCGAGGGAGACCCCTGGGTCAAGGGTGAACATGCTCCCCGCGCCCCCCTCTTCTACCTCCACCGTGCTTTGCGGCACCACCACCGTTTCACCCTGCCCAAAAGGCCCCGGCTGGCTGACGGATAGCTGCTCTGAAATCTTTACGACCAGGGAGCCATGGGCGACCGCCGCGGGTGTGATGCGAACGTTTTGGCCAATGATGACGGTCCCGGTACGCGCTGAAACGACAACCCGCGCCGGAGCGGCCCCGGGAACAAAAGTGAGGTTGTGAAGCGCGGACACGAAGGCAACGGGGCTCGGAGCGCTTTCTGGAATGCGCACGGACACCGCCCCTGCGTCCACGGGGACCGCCGTGTCTGGGCCAAAGGCGCCGTTGATCGCGTCTGCCATATGCAATGCGGTCGTGAAATCCGCCTGATGGAGCGTGAGGGTTAAAGCGCCATCGGGGGTGAAGGCCAGCGCTCGATCGCGCTCGACCGTCGCGCCCCCAGGCACCCGCCCTACGGATGGGATATTGGCCGTTATCCTTGATCCATCCGCCCCCTCCGCGTCGAAGCCACCAACCACGAGGTTCCCTTGGGCCAAAGCGTAAACCTTTCCATCCGCGCCCTTGAGAGGCGTCATCACGAGAGTGCCCCCGCGAAGGCTCTTCGCATTGGCGATGGATGAAACGGTGACATCCAAAGCTTGCCCCCGGCGCGCGAAGGGCGGCAGGTCTGCGGTGACCATCACCGCAGCGACATTGTTGAGCTGGAGCTGCACGCCCTGAGGAACGGTGATTCCAAGCTGTATCAACATGTTCTGGAGGCTTTGAACCGTAAAAGGCGCCTGGATCGTCTGGTCTCCCGTGCCGGCAAGGCCTACCACGAGGCCATAACCGACCAGCTGGTTGTTTCTAATGCCATCAATCCCAGCGAGGTCCTTGATGCGGTCCGCCGCCGCCCAGCCTGGCGCCAACCCAACCAGCGTAAGCGCCACGATTCCGGCCAACTTTTGAAGCGCCATGGGAGTCTCCTGAATGCCTAAAGGGGCCAGAGGGGGGACTGGAAGAACCGCGTGAGTAGCCCGGCTCGGTTCGCGTCGGCGAGCATGCCCTCGCCCCCATAATGGATATAAGCGTTGGCGACCCGCTGCGAGAGAACGGTGTTATCAGGCCGAACATCCTCCGGGCGAACGATCCCCTCAAGCTGGATAAACTCCCGCCCCTGGTTGATGCCGATCCACTTCTCGCCGCGCACCAGAAGATTGCCGTTCGTTAGGACGTCGGCGATGGTCACGGTGATCTCGCCGCTAAGCTCGTTGCTTTGGTCTGCAGATCCGGTCCCCTGAAAATCAACGGAGCCGTCCACCGCCTGCGCATCTAGGCTGAGGTAGCCTGAGGCCGTTGCGGCAATGCTGCTGCTCTTTCCAGCGCTGGCGTTTGAGCTCTTTCGGGCATCGGTCCGCTCGCTCAGCAAAATCGTGATGGTGTCACCGATGCCTCGAGCCTTGGCGTCCTCAAACAGTAGAAGCGCATGCCCCGCTTGATACAGCCCGCCCTTGTTTTCCTCTGCCGGGCGTGCCGGCACAGGCATGGTTGGCCGGAAGTCCCGGCCCCGATAGGGAGGGGTTACGGCGGTGCACGCCGTCGCCAGGATGCTGGCGGTCATGAGCATGGCAATGGCTTCTAAGCGCCGTCCCGTGAAAAGGCGGCTCCGCTGAGCGGAGCCTTCGCGTGCGTCCCTGCTGCGCGAATTCATCTTATTCTCCTTACAGACGCTGATTGAGGGTCTGTAGCATTTGATCGGCGCTGGCAATGGCCTTCGAGTTCATCTCGTAGGCCCGCTGCGTTTCGATCATATTGACCATCTCTTCGACGGTATTGACGTTGGAGGTCTCCAAGGCACCCTGCATGAGTGCCCCAAGACCGGTAAGGGCCGGAGTCCCTACCTGGGGGGCCCCACTGGCTCCGCTCTCAAGGAACTGGTTGTCGCCAATCGCTTCGAGGCCTGCGGGGTTGATGAAATCCGCCAGCTGAATGGCTCCGATTGTCGATGCGTCGGGCTGTCCCGGAAGCTGCGCGCTTACAATGCCGTCCACGCCAACGGTAATGCTTTGGGCATCGGGCGGAATCACAATGGCCGGCTGCAGATCGTAGCCATTAGCCGTGACGAGCCGACCCTCGCGACTTACCTGAAAGCTTCCATCCCGGGTGTAGGCCTGGCTTCCGTCAGGCCTAAGGACCTGAAAAAACCCTCGCCCATT
>Ga0181571_10001017_pt1 | contig 19672 bp, 30 predicted proteins | sample 101ome_17_FD_132440 | JGI IMG/M metagenome (GOLD analysis project Ga0181571, IMG submission 132440) | Coastal salt marsh microbial communities from the Groves Creek Marsh, Skidaway Island, Georgia - 101407AT metaG (megahit assembly) | ecosystem: Environmental > Aquatic > Marine > Intertidal... | reverse complement strand
TGCTGCTGCTTGGGCTGTAACCACCTTGCAACATTGCCATCAGGCAAACTGGTTTTTTGCGGCTGTGGCCTAGCGGCGCGGCAGCGTTAAGTATTGCAAACAGGGACATGTTGCCCTCAACACCTTTTAACAACCAGTCTTGGATGTGGTGGCGTACACCGCCTGTCCGGCCACCATAGCCAAACGGCACAGGCTGCTCGCTGTCTAGCTGCACATTGGCTAGCGGCTGCACTTGTACATTGTGCAAGTTGCCACCTGCCTGCTCATTAACAAACTGCCAAATTTGGCTGTAGGTTACGTCAGCGCCACCTAGAAACTCAGCAACCTTTGCGGTTGTTTTTGCGGTGGTGGTTTTTGTTTTTGCGTTTGCCATTGTTATCTCCTTTCTACGAGAATTTGGCGGTAAGCGTTATTGCTTACAAATATAGAATAGCAATTAGTGAACATTAGTGCAAGCACTTTTTTCACTATTTTGCATTTTTTATTTTGAGGCAGTTATTGCCCAAAAACCCACAACGATGATAGCGAATATAAAAAACCACATTCACTCACCTATTGCTGCCAGTATTAAATAGCCACCAAACATTGAGCCGAGACCAATGCCTGACATCAACATTAAACTGGTGAGCGGGAAGTATGGGTCAACGTCACTGGTTCCGGCTGCACCAAACAGTAGGAACAGGCCAAAGAACATGAGACAATATCCACAAAATCTTAAGAGCGTGTCCATGGTTTCTCCTTTCTAAAGAATTAAACACAGAACAACTATACACCAACCGCGCCACCTGACACATCTTTAATTTTCCAATGATGTCGCGTCATCATCTTTCATCGTCACCGAGAGATTGACGGAGAATGATTGATGATGAGATACCTATTATAGATATATGTTGACATATATCTATAAGTTTCCTCTCGCGAATGGTCAAGTCCGTCCTCTCGGGAATGGGATGGCGTCCTCAATATTCGTCTAGAATGGGCGCAAAAGAAAAGGGAGGCCGAAGCCTCCCTGTCCCGTGGTCCGTTAGCCTTGGACCACTAGCTTGACGAATGGTGTCATCCAGTATTTGCTGGACGGTGAATATCCACCGTGCATCAGGGCATGCAAGCAGACAGGCTTCTTGCGCGAGTGTCCTAATGGAGCGGCCTTGTTGAGCACGGCCTTCAGTGACAGATCACCTTCAACGCCTTTAAGCATCCAGTCTTGGATACGCTGACGAACGCCTCCTGTTTTTCCACCATATCCAAATGGCACGGGCGCGTCACTTGTAAGGTCGACATTGTCAAGAGGTACGATTTTCACGTTAGCCTCATTGCCGCCCGCATGTTTCTGGACGAAGGACCAGATTTCATCGTAGCTCAACTCCTTGTCAGTTACGACAAGCTCTACGGATTTCACGGTAGCTTTAGCGCGAGGCGCGGATTTTTTAGCTGTTGTAGTCATATCAATCTCCTTTCTACGAGATATGTCATAAGGTACCATTACCTTATGAATTCACTATAGCCTAGCTAGCTATCAGTGTAAAGTCACTAATTATCTTTTGTTGTCCAGTCACCACGGGTCATCATCATTTATCATCTGTCGCGTCATCGTCATTCATCGTCATCGGTTATCATCAATGGAAAATGATTCACGAAGAATGATGATGAGGCCATGGAACTCGGACCTTCGGACTGAGGAAATTGGACGATCTTCTCCTTTAGAATGGGACGACTTTGATTTACAATGAAGTCCATCATCCCCTTCCAATCATACGGTGTCCCCGAACACCAGTCGGGGGTCAATGGTCCATCTTTCTCTGTCTGTCCTGCTATCTCCATCGCCCTTTTCCCCCCAAATATATTTATAGTACGGGAGGAAGGATGACTAACCAAGTTCCAGACGTTTCCAGAATATCCGCTATATCTTATCTGCCAAGCAATTTGGTGAGGTCGCAACTGGATGTTCTTTAGCGACTTTAACCTGTGAACCTTCAGCTCAAGCCAAAAAGCACAGCCATCGGTGATACCGTGCAAGTCAGGTACTCCAGGACTAGACCAGGACTCTAGGCGTGTCCAAAACACACCTAGCTCCTTGGTTCCATCACGCAACTGCGCCCATAATCTGGACTCAGGTTTAGTTGGCATCAAGTGCCTCCATTTCTTCTATCATAGCAATGCGGTTATCCCAGTCACGCTTGGCGGCATCAAACTCATTGTAGATACGCAGGTTGCCCTGACTATGTGTAGACTGTGGCTTGTCAATACCGTCTTCGCGGTAAACATAATACGCCATTGCGATAGGGGACCAGTTGAGTATCGTGCGGGACTTGCCGCCATTAAAGACGCGGATGTTTGGCTTGAACTCAGTCATGGCATTCCCCCACAACAATAAAGTCTTTGCGCTCAGCGCATGTTGGACACGGGGTTTTATCCTCTTGTTCGTACTCGCGAGCGTAATTGTTGCCGAGCATCGGCATGCCACACAGCGTTTCACCTCCACCCATTGAGAAGTGTTGCTGTCCTAACTTTTTGGTCCATTCAAAGAACTGTGTCATTTCATTCTCCTTTCTACGAGAGGTAGCTCTATTGCTACTGTTACCAGTATGCACCCAGACGCTATTAAAGACACTTCTTTTGTTATCCTGTTTGCTCAACGTCAACGGTGTCATGATCAATTATCATGTTTCCCGAGTTGACTGCGGCCAGAGCAGGAAACTCCTCTTGCAATCGTGCAATTTCACGCATGACTTCTTCGCGGGACATTTGGTCAATGCGACCATGCAAGATTTCTTTGCGGTCAATGTAAAGACCTGCCGCTTGTCCTCGTGATTTTTCAGCAGCGACTGCGGCGGGATAGTTGCCGTTCTGGATTGCCAGATCACGAATCTCAGCGAGTTTTTTCACGTGTCCCTCAAAAGAGACTTCGTACTTGCGAGCCATCTCGGTTTTTAATTCACGAATCCTCTCAACAACATGGGGATACCGCTGACCGTTTAGCAGTTGGGACGCAATGGCGTGGGCTGACTTTACAGAGTAACCTGCACGGACAGCCGCCTCGGTTTGGGAAATGTCTTCGCACACATACAGTCGGCAAAATTCTTCCTGCTTTGGTGTGATTCCTTTCTCAACACGAGGATTAGCCACTACGTCCATCTTAGGTTTATGAGTTGCTTTGGCGAGAGCCATTTGTATATTCCTCTTTAGTGAGCAGATACTTTGTATAATAGGTCAAAACACGGATGATGTTAAATTCAAATTTAAGGCCATTTGAGATCGCGCGTACACGAGAGTGATCAATATCTTTGTTATCATTAGTGACTGATATTGGGTAAGTGTTTGATTACACTACTGATAGTGTGATATCGAGATATTGGAGAAAGTTAAAATACAAATTTATCGTCATCCACATTTTAGTCCTATATAGCAAAGTTATATAGAGCCATTGTCGATGGTCTATCTTGCACCCTTGGTGGTACCCTACCCACTGTTAATTTGAGCGTCGAACGGCGTCGAGTGTGTGTCTAGAATGGTTGATGTTGCGGGTATAAAAAACCCCGAACGCAGGGTTCGGGGCTAGTGAGCAGTCAGGGAGGAGTCCTTTGTCGTTAAGCGAAGCCTAACACAGACTTTACTTTTGACCAAACCTTTTTTTGAGTTGACGGAGGTTCGGAACCCTGAGCGGCGTGTTTCTCGGTTTTATTATTAAAGTTGCTGAAATCAGGCGAGAAGTCGTCTACAGTTAATGTAGCACCGCGGATGTAGAGTATATAATTAGCCTGCGACTTACTGAGGTTATACTCCTTACAGATTGTAGTAATAGTCATACCACAATGCTTATCAAATAAGATGCGCTTAACAAACTCATCACTGTAAGTCTTACGCTTTGTCTTATGTACTTTAGCTTTTCTCATGTTTCTTACTCCTATTTTGCATGAGCGCCACCTGTCTGTGCTTACTGGCTATCGCTTCCTCTAAGCGTTGCTTTGCCTCTGGCACATGGTGGCAGATAGTTGAGAGCAAGAAAGCAAGTACACCCACACGGCGGTCATCACCAAAAGTGTCATCTTGCACAGATTGCGATAACTCGCGCTCGAGTTTGAACTCTTGCTCGGCGAGCCGCAGGAGGTAGCTAACCTCACTGCGGACGTCTGCGTAGCGGTTTTTAGACATATCACCACCAACAGCTATAGATTACCCGTTCGCCTGCGCGGACAGCTTCTAACGCTTCCGTCACAAACTCACGGTCGTATTCACGCGATTCATCAACAGCTTCCTTTTGGAACTGGTGTCCCCAGAAAAAACCGCCATCGCACTCAAAGTCAACGAAACCATTATCAATGGCGCGTTGTAACTGCAACAAATCCTCTTCAGTTAACTCAAGTGGCTGACAATTAAAGGTTTCTTCGTTACCTTTCTCGGTCCACAGACTTAGCATAAATTCCTGAAGCCGACTGTGCTTGCGCCAAGTAAACTCGCGCTCGCCACCAAACTCAGTGAATGTATGCCCATCTTCTTCGCGATCGGTTAGTTGTGCTCGCACATATGCGTATTGATCAAGTCCCATGATTACACCTCCACACTTATATTGAATGTTGCATTACGGAGAGCCCGTTCAACAATGTCATCGATTTCACTTTCAGTTTTGAAGTTTTCAAACTCGTAGTCATCAGGATCGAAATCATTGCGGCAAATGTATTCGTCGGGGTCGAAGTCATCTTTGCGCACATAATCCGCAGGGTTAAATGTGTCCATCGCAAAGTAGTTTTCGTAACTTTTATGGAGAAGTTCTAGCGCATCAATGCGGTCCACCAACTTGGCGACTACGCCCATCAGGTAAGAAACATCTAAACCCATGTTCTCGCCATGTACGCGGACAGAATTAGCGCGTTTGGTTAGATTGTCCTGTAAAACTACGGACGCAGCAATGCGAACATCAGAATCATCACGAACATCAATAGCCACAGTATCATTTGCATCATTCTCTTGCATAGGTTGCTCCTTTCTAGAGTCCTAGGTTAATCGGGCAGAGGCCAATCCCCTGCCACTATGTATAGTGTAGTGCAGGACTTGTTTAGCGATAAGTCTTTTTTGCTCTTAAAACTGGATCTCATCTTCTATCCACAAGTTGCCTTCGTCATCCTCTTTCAGGTCATCTTCACTAAAGTCAACTTCGCCTGCGCCGTGGCACTCATCACAATCATCCCAGACAGTGTCGATGTACCCGCCATTGACGTAATCAATAACGGGCTTATCGTACTCCAACCTGCCTTCGCCATCGCACTCGGGGCAGACTTTTTTCATACCCTCGTGCCACATGATTGCGGCTTTAGTTGGAGTATACTCAGTCATTTGCGGCTAGCCTCATTTCTGTCACACGATCGTGGTGGAAGTTAATGCTGCCGAGGGTATCTGTAATCCACTCCTCGCAACTTGCATGACGGTCGTTGTGCAACCCTTTCGGCATTGGCTTGATCTGGGTTTTTGTTACATTAAACAAGCCGATAGGCACTGGCTCATTTTCAATCTTCCAACGGAAGCTGCCCCACTCGTCACTTTGCAGCTCATCGGCTTTGCCATACATGCACACAACAGGCAGACCGATACCGAAGTTGCTTGTGTGCGCGCGAGCTGCATTACGGATAGCGGTTATTGGATCGGTTGCCCTCGCCCATGTTGCGCCAAGATCTTGGACAACAGCATGGAAAGTGTAGCCGTTATCGAGAGTGAACGATTCTGAGTTCATATTGTGTCTCCTCCATGGTTTTTACATTGATCACAGAGAGCAAGTCTGTGTCAACGATGTAAATATTGTCAGCGGTTTCTGCGATACGCGCAGTAGCTGATTCTATGCCGGAAAATCCCATGCGGTCAGCTTTGTCTAGCGGTCGCCAAGATAAGACCGCCAGAAACTCTAAAAGGTTACGTCGTTTTCTCATGGAGCGTACCACCTCATTGCTAAATCGGTTGCTATTTCATCGTCACTGCGCGTGGGGTCTTTGATAAGTTCATCCCGTGCCATGTCACGATATTCTCCGTCCGGAAACAGCCGATTAGCTGTTTCCTCTATTTGGTTTATTCTTGTTTCTAAACCATCCCACGGATAAGGGGGTCCTTTTTGGATGTGTTCAACCATTTCGTCAAACTCCTTATGAGTGCGACCACCGAAAGGTAACCAAGTCATTATTGCCTCCTACTGGAACAGTGTGTCATAGTCGTAATAACTGAGAAAAGTGCGGAACGGTATGTCGTACTCCTGTGCGTACTCCCAGTCATCGCGGAACTGTTGTGCGTCGTCGCCCTGTAAACAGAACGACCAACCTGCTTCGTATTCCTTGACTACGATACCGTAGCCAAGGTCTTCCATTTGATATCCACCAATAACCATATCAATACTCACTTGGTAAGAGCATGACATTGTTGGTCAGGAAAAACTTCCAAGTACCAACGGGAGCATCGGTGTAGTCGATGGCCTTTTCGTAAAGGTCCCTACCGTTACCGTCAGAAACAGAGATACGTGCCTTATCGTTTTCAACAATTAGGTGAATCGATAAGAACTCCTCGGTTTCTTGTAGCTCAGCTACCTCAGTAGCAATAATGTCAAGGAACCAGTAGGCTCCGTTACCGCAATGCTCAGCAAAGAACTTCACACCATCGGTGTACAAAAAGTTGTGACAAAGCGGGTGACGGAACCAAGTATCAGTACCTTGGAACATCTTAAGGTCAGCGGCAAGATCAGCGGGTGCTGTTTCAGTAGACATGGCATATCTCCTTTCTATGAGTGTGTGTAGCCATCAGTTTCAATGCAGAGCCACATATTGCACCACTTGATTGCAATGGCATCATCGCAACCTATTGTGCTATGGGCTGAGCGCCGGAATCCAAGGAACGTCATCCCTTGGTTATTTTGTCGCCACTTATGTAGCAACGAAATCTGTTGTTGTTTTGTCAGTCGCATGGGAACTCCTTTCTACGAGTTGCGCTACATTATTAGTGTATGCCCAGATGTTTGGGCTGATAACTCTTGTTTGTTCTTATTTACTCTTCGTATTTGACAAAGTCTTGGTTGCTCCACGTCGCACCAATCAAAAATCCACACTCATTGCATCCTATCTGTCCTGTCTGATCAGCGAGGAGCATGAAAGAGCCAGAACCGCAGAGCGAGCAAAGCAATATGTCAACTTCTTTTTCTTCAATGAGTAGTTCGTCTCCGTTAGAATGGGACGATCTCGGCCGGAATGGGATTACATTGTCGCCGTGTTTTCCCTTGCAGGGGTCGGCATCCATATTGGCCTTAGTCTTTTTTTCCATGTGCATAACCTCGCTTTTTCGTTAATGTAGTAATTTTGATACGCTACTACAGGATCGGCGTGTTTATACTCATCTGGCATTGCCTGAGCGGGAGGGGTAAACCCTCTTGCTTGTAATTCTAGTGGTGGACACCTCAATATTGCAAGAACTCTTTGGCAACCGTGGATTTTATCGTAACGCCATGTGTACTCTTTGCATAACTCCCAACCTAAACGCCAGAGCCAACGGTAATTCTCAACAGTTTGGCCTGCCCACAAAGTACAAGGATGTTTTTGATGCACGGGTAAGTACGGACCGTCGCCTGTATAACGGTGATGCACGGTTGAAAGCATTTGGCATGTTTCAAGGGGCATTTTGACGATATGTTTATCACAATGCCAAGTAGCACAGCGTCGTTGATCCCAATCTAAGACGAATATATTCATTATGACCTCTTTCTATAGTGCATAATTACATTATAAAACAGCATGGCAGGTGTGACTGTTCCAATTTGTTCCATCAAAAAGTCGTAATCAAACCGTTTGTCGCGTTTTGTACTCGTTTTCTTAATTCAGTAGAAGAAAAAGTATGACTGCGGCTATTGTAATGGATTTCAATGCCGAGTTCGTTGCATAACTCACGCCCACTTAGCTCTTTATCTCGGTATTCTTCGCCAACTATCCGTACATTTATGCGTAGAATCCTCAATAAACGGTGCATATCCTCTTCCGTTTCGTACGGAACCACCTCATCAACGAACCTTACAGCGTCAAGTTGTAAGTAACGCTCATAAACACTTTGTACGGGTGAGTTTTTCTCTTTTCTCTCGCATGATGGGTCAATATGTAAGCCAACTATCAAACAATCGCACTGTTCGCTTGCTTCCTGAAGCATCAAAACATGGCCTGCGTGTAATAAATCAAACGCGCCACATGTGAATCCTATTCTCATCGATCAACTTCCTTACCATCCCACCCTTTTATGTCATCAATCAACCTGCCGTGACAGCCAGAGCAAAATACCCCGCCTGTCGGCTGATTATTAAAATCTAAAAAGACTTCGCCTCGCGTTGCCCTGCCACAAAAATCACAATCTATGTAATTTTTGTAGTATGTCATTGAGTGGCTTTTTAGTGGGATGGGGTTGGGATCCTTGTAAGTCATAAATCACCTCTCTTGCGGGTTGGTACTCTTTCAAGTTGTCATAAGTGTCGTCCAAATAGTTAATACCTTTCATAAAAACATCCTCTGCGAGCATGTTTCCGCGTTGCATCAGCCTGTAGCAGTGCATAATCAATTCAAGTTTGTCTGCGATATCGCACAAAGCTCTTTCGTAGGTGGTTACGGGAAAAACTAGAGGACCTACCCCTATGCTTTTCTCGTAATCATGTTCTACTTTGTTCATTAAGTCAGCTAGGCCATCGTATTTCCACTTGGTTGTGGCAGGCATATCACCTGTTTCGGCTTCTGCTACATCGTGATACATCATATGCAGTAAGCAGTTCTTGCTTACGTCAGGCCATAGTGTTTGTAGTATCACCATTGCTCGCCAAGTATGTGCGGCGACATTTTGTCCATCGGCTAATTCAGGGCGGGTATGATACCGCACCACATGGCCTCCTTTCAGGCGTTTGTAAACCCGTGTCAGGTTAGCATCTGACTGTGGTTGTGTTTTAATCCTCTTGTCCATGGTTTCTCCGTGAAGGTTTGTTTCGCTTCCCCCCAATTAGGACCAAACTCGGCGTCTACAACGGAGGGAACTTCTAGTTTGACGCAAGTTTCCATTATCTCCGCGATCCGCTTGGCTTGTTCCTCACTTTCTACGGAGATATCTAGCTCATCATGAACTTGGATCATGGGCAGTATGCCTTCTTCAGCTAAAGCTACCATCGCAGCTTTAGTTTGGTCAGCGGCACTGCCCTGAATCAGTTTATTCAATGCCTTATATGTAAAGGCGCGTTTGATTCCTGGACCGTGTTCGTTGTAGGCTTCTTGGTATGTCATTGGTTTCCAAGAACCATACTTGTTCGGCTCCCATTTGTCAAATCGGCAACGGCGTCCTAACACCGTGCGTATCACCCCTTTGTTAGATGCTCGGTTGGTTGTGTACTCACTTAGCTCTCGTACGAATGGGACTTTATCGTGGTAAGTGGCAAATAAATCCTGAGCATCTTCAAACTCTAAACCAAGGCTTGCTGCAAGTTTCTTACTGCCCATCCCATAGAACAAACCAAGGTTGATGTCTTTTGCTTGCTTGCGCGGGACACCCACAATATCAGCCGCCATTTGGTGGAAATCTGTACGGGCATCTTCGTTGTATTGCGCTGCAAAGTCAGAAGCCCCTCTGAAGCCCATGAGCTTGGCATAATGCACAACAATACGCGGTTCTTGGCTAGAGTAGTCGAACGCGCCCCATAACGCGCCTTCTTCTGGCAAAAACAGGCTACGAATCATTGGACCAATTTCGCCGTGGCGAGCAGGAATCTGTTGCAGGTTAGGGTTGCTATAACTGAAGCGACCTGTCACAGTGCCGCCATTGTCGCTGCGTAGGGGATGCAACTCTGCATGGATACGCCCATTGACTTGGTGTTTAAGGATTGTATCTACAAAGGTGCTTCGGGCTTTTTGGTACTCCCGCGCTTGCACAATCATTTGTGCTACTTCATGCGGGTGATTAGCTAAGAACCCCTTGGTAAACGAGGGAGCGCCTGTATTTTCCGTCTTGGAATATGTAAGGCCAAGCGCATCAAATGCTTTCGCCACGCTTTCGGCCGCCCATATCTCAACCGCCACACCTGTCTGTTTCGTGATATTATCCAACAACCTTTTTTCACGGGTCTCAAGATCTTTCTTAATTATTTCAGCTTTGTCTAGGTCGACACGCACTCCGCGTTGCCGCATAGGGATAATAGTTTTCAGTACCTTGAGTTCAAGGTCGAAGATATCACCTATGTCTTCTTTAATAATTAGTGTCTTGAAGTGGTGCCACAGTCGCAGTGTCAACGCAGCATCTTGCTCCGCATACTTACCGACATAAGCGGCAGGGAGTTTATACATCTCACTTTTGGCATTTACACCAAACGCATCGGCGGCTTCGCGCAGTTCAGCTTCGCTTTTACGCTCTTGTAAGTAGTCCCGCCCCACAGCGTTGAGCGCATAGCTAAAACGGTTTTCGTCTAACAGAGGCGCAACAACCATTGTGTCAACGATTCGACCTTTGATATGCACACCTTCTGCGAGCAACCACCCAACATCATAAGGAGCATTGTGGAAAATATAATCACGCTCTTGCGAAACAACATCATTCAACCACCGTAACGTCATCTTAGGGTCAAGGTTCGGACCAATCTCGTGCCGCATGGGAAAGTACCATTGACCACCGTCAACTGCTACGGCTATACCAATAATATGTCCATCTTTACGAGGCCATCCCGAACCAAGGGTTGTTAAGTTAGGGTCGCGTGTTTCTAAATCTATTGCAACTTCTTTTGCAGAACTAATGTCTGGGTAGCCATCGGGCATTACCCATTCAGTCGGCGGCTTAAATAGTGGCATCTGCATCCGCTTTTACCTTCATTGGTTGATTGCATCGGCAGTGAGGCCAACGGTTTTTTAGGTTTCTAAAAGTTACCTGTTTCATTTGCTCTCCGCATTCACACACGGCATTTACGCGGCGGTCAAGATCGCCACTCACATCGGTCTTCGAGGAAGTTTTCTCGGTCGTCGAAGAGGTCTGGTTCTTCATTCTTGGCTTCTCCTTTGCGCCTTAGCTCAGCTTCCACAAGCATAAGGTAACGCCGTAAGTCGCGTATGTCGTCAATAATACCTTCGGGGCGGTTATCTTCTGTAGCAGCCGCGAACACATCGTAGCCATGTTCAGCCACCTGCTTTTCTAGCCTGTCCCACTTACGCGCCAACATCATGAAGGCACCAATGCCTCCGCGTTGTTTCCAACTATCACCGTAAGATTGCTCAGCTATGTGTAGCTTTTTAACATCGTCGTACGCGACCTTTTTCACCAACTGAATCATTTCGCTGTACTGCTCTTTTTGTGGTACGCTCAAGTTAAGTGCCATTACAGTCTCCTTTCTATCCATTCAACGCATGCCTTACGCCATGCTCTGTCCTCAATTTGTTGTGCGGTTTCTAACGCCGCTTGTTTTTCCTTACCTTTCCAAAGCGTCCATGACTTCAACATAGGAGTAGCTGTTGTAGAAAGATAGGAGTTATTAAATACTTGGTAAGGGTTTTCAAACCATTGTTTGAGTTCCTCATCAAAAGTTGTGTGATCGTCTACTAATGCGGGTGGGTTGTAACTCAACCCATCGTCAGCAATGGTTAGGTACGGCTCGTACTGTGGTTTCATCCCATCTAGCTTTTGCAGTACATCCACATAAGCATGGAGGTTATTGGAAAACTGGTAATAGGTGCCTACTCCAAGTTCAAGCATCCCTGCCATATATTCCAATAGCACAGACATATGAACAGCGTTTGCGCCATAGGCTCCCCAAATCATATCGTTGCTGCGGTTTACTACCGTCATGTTTAAATCATCGTCGCGTACCCAAAAGTAAATCTGGGTATTGCAGGGGTAGTCTTTACCATCGTTATGAGTTTGCAGGTCTTCCCAAGGATCCCACATGCCTACCACTGTGCGACGATCATTTTCGTAAGTAGCAAGGCGCATCTGGGCTAACTTTAATTGGTCCTTGCCAAACCACTCACGCCATCTAAAGCCATAAGCACCGTGGAAGTGCTCGCCATCATCGCTGTAGGTGTTTATACGCCCATTGAATTGGCTAATCCATGCCACATCATTACGGCCTGCAAGCATCCAAAAACTTTCCATCAGGTGGAAGTATGGGTTTGCGTCGCGCTCTGGGTAAAAAAGCACCCGCTCACGGCTGTGGGTATAGGTAGTCATGACAGGAGTAGTAAACTCAAGTGCCATGCCATTACGAGTCTTAACCTCGCGCCCCGTTGCTTCTAACGCCTGTTTGCCTAGAAACAGTGCCTCACTTACACCACGCGCATATATAGACTGCATATAAAGCCTCCTCGACTGTTTTGTTTGGTAAGCGGGGGCATTACACCCCCAAAGTGGTTTGAGCGCCTGTAGCGGCCTCTGAAGGCCGTATGCCAAAGAACTCTAGCTTCTTGCTACAGCGTTCGATTGCTAACGCATCGGGGGTACCTGTTGCGCAGTCTGCAACGCTGTTGACAGTGTTTACATATTCCTGAGCAACGGAACGCATGTCAAACATTTTGACGCGCTGTATGTTTTGCTCTTTAATACGCAACCACTGATTCTTATCGGTTACCGCATTGTCTACAAGGTCAGCAAACTCATTAGGAGAGCACCCTGCGGGTATCTCTATGTAATGCAGTCCTGCCGCAAACAAACGGCTCCGCGCCATGCCCCAATCAGTAGCCATTGGCACGGCTCCGCAAATCATGGCTTCTACCGTAGTGCGGTTAAAATGAGCGCCAAACGATTGATACTTCTTACTGTAGCTTGGGTCTATTTGTATCTTGACTTCACGCAGGGTTTGGTACACAACATCATTGGGGACTGTACCCATGTACGTCATACCGTACCGCAAGGCTTTGTCCCATATGCGGTCACCTGTTTCGTCAAAATACTTTGGCTTACACTTATCTTGGCTAGTCATGTAGCGGTATTCAATACCTGCGCCACCAACAAACTTATCTTCTTTGTTAGACATATGCGGTATTGCGCGTATCAATGTATCTACACGCTTCCACGCCTTGAACACCTGTATCGCGGCAAAACCCTTGCGGCGGTCGAAGTCAGTCCAACCATCCATACCAGTTAAGTCAAAGGGGTTTACAATTAACTTTCTGGGGATTGCCAACATGCCACCCGAGTTAACGGCACTTTCATGCACACAGACAGCCGCGTGGAAATGATGGGCTACATGGTTTAAGTGTGGATACAACTCAGGCAGGTTGCCATCATGCACGATAGCTATGTTTTTACTGCCGTGGTCGTACAAATCCATCCATTCAGTAATACCTGCGTTTTCTTTACTGAGGGTAGGCACGGGGATATGCCAAAGTACGGCATCGTATTTAGAGCACATCTGCTTAAAATGCCAACGCGCACCTGTATCTAGGTAAGGCACTCTAGGTAAACCGTACCAACCTTTAGATTGGTGGAAAAAGTACCCTGTCCCAACTTTTCTGTACTGCGCTAAATCGGTAGGGGGTCTTGCTTTACTGGTTTTGTGTTTAGGTACGAGCATGCAGAAGTCTACTTCATGCCCTAACTCTTTTAACCCTTTAGCAAGGTATTCGGCATGGTTGATTATGCCGCCATAGTCTTGTATTTGAAACAAAGTCATGAGGAACTTCATTCTACGCTCCTTGGTTTAAGTTGTCTTGGCGATACCGTAGCACCGCCAAGTTTTATTTTCAACTACTTATGAAGAAAACACCAGTTATTTTTTATCAATAAATGGGTCCTTCAAGTAAACTACTCACCATACTTGCACGATAAACACTGCGCGGTTTGCCTTGTCCCAACAAAACGCGCTGATACTTATCCCACTCGCACAAGCTATGCTCAATGCAACGCATGTCCACTTGGTCTTCGGGGGTGTGGTGGTCTAGGTATTGGCTTTTCACCGCGAGTAAGGCTTGCATCTCTTTATTAGCCTGCTCTTGGCGCATACCTTTTTTAAGGTCACGCCCGTGTATGCGGTTCAATCCTCGGATGGCTCCTGGTCCGGCATTTGCCCAACTAAAACGGTCTTGTGCCTTGTCCAATACAGGCGTGTAGTTGAGGTCGGTAACCACCTCGTATGACATAAAGCCTCCTCCTCCCCATCCTCTATAGGAAGCCATCGCTTGGTGGGTGGCTTGTAAAGAGTTTGTGGTTTGCGCGACCTCAGCAAGATCTGCTTTGGCTTTCCAGATGGGGGTAAGGAAGTGGTCAACTACTACCTCGGCTTTACTACACTTGAGACCTTGGTTGGTGATTATGTAGGCACCAGTGAAAGTCCGTTGTTTTTTAGCTAGCCTATCAAGGATAAGTGTTTTGGTAAACTCTGGATCCCACTCTGTTACCCACCCATGCGCCTCGGCAAACTCACTGGTGCCGACCATGCGGAACATGCAACAGTTAAAGAATATCTCGTCGTGGGGGCGGTTGTTGTGGGGTTTGGTGAAGTTCTCCCGCATCCATACAGTAACGCGGTCGTTTTCACGGAAGGGGTTGGTAAACTTATAATCCCGCAGTATTGGGTCATCAGTCCAAGGTGGGGGATTACCCCCCACCCTGCGCTGATATATTGCATGACGTTCGTCAATCCAACCAAAGAAACTTTCTACGGCTTCGGTTTGCATTAGCAGTTACTCCTCTAACTCGATTGCTCCTGCTTTAATAGCAATCTTAATATCTACACCACCTCCTGGAGCTTCCTCCAAGGCGCGTAGTTTTTCCATCGCTTCGGAAACCGTAGCGCAGCTCATGATAAGAGCCATATTGCGGTAGCGGTTAGTTCCTGCGCGGATAGGTGGTTCGTCCATAAGGCAAACGATTTTAGCGTCCTTATTAAAGCGCGGACGGGTTTGCTTTTGCGTCTTAGCTGTTTTAGCTACAGCTTCAACGGGGGCATCGACTTCGATGATTTCAGCAACATTTGACATTGTTGTTTCCTTTTCGGGTTTCCAGAAAGTTGCCCGATTGCGGGTTAACTCATGCACAGAATTAGCAGCATGGGTATGGCTCGCAAACTTCTTTGGCTCTAAACCAAAAGAACGCCAGATAGCAGTGAGGTCTTCCTGATTAACATATTCCTCTAACTGGCGGGGTGCCTCGCCGTTGTACACGATACTATATTCATTGATGTCCTTACAAGACTTCATGGCCGCGAGTGTTTTGAATTTGAAAAACCTCCACGGCGCACCATTACTTGCAGGAACTCCTTCACAAATAGCGTAATACATTTTTCTCCCTTTCTATGGAAACACGGCACTGTTCATTCTAGGTTATGAACAGTGCCGCGACAAGCGTTACTTTATCTTAAGCTACCTGTGCGTACTCAAGTGCTTTGGTCAATGCCTTACGCTTAGTGTTCGCACCAGAGCCAAACCATGCAGAGTGCAAAGCATTGCCCTCAGCCATGGATTTTTTCTGGTGGTCAACCACATAAGTCACCGCGTTGAGTGCGCCCCACCAAGTACCTTTGGCAGACGACATGCTAGCTCCAGGACTAGTTTCCACTGCCTCATGTACAAGTTCCGCTGTACGCGCGAACTCTTGGTGTAGCGGGGGCAGTGCATCTGGGTTAGGTGCCTTGGCTCGTTCAATCAACAGGTTAGGTTGCAGTAGCTCAGCAATAAAGTTGCTCACGTCGAAATCTTTAGCGCGTTTGCTTGCCAAGAATTCAGATTGCTCTTTGAACTGTGCCATTTGTTGACCACTAATACCCAAGGCTTCCTCAGCGGCCTTGTGTATTTCCTCGTCGAACATTTGTAAGTGCAAGACGCGGAAGCGGTGACCTTGCGTGTTCAGTGCCATCGTAAGGGTATTGTTACAGACAACACGAATCGGCGTAAACATAACCGTCATAGCTTTGCCAACTTGGTGGCTATTGTTGAGCAGTAGGTAACCACCCACCTCATCGTCACCCGCTAGGCTGAACTTATCGGTTAGTTTAGCAAGCCCCCAGATATCCTTACCTTCTTTCAAGCTACCCGCAGTTTCCATAGTCATATGGCCTGCATCGGTAAACTTTTTAAAGAAGTTCATAACTTCAGCGTTTTGGAAGGGGACATAACCCTCACCGCAAGGTGAAAGAATTTTGTTGTCTGAGTCACGCACCAAAAAGTATTGGTCTGGCGCTCGCAGAAAACTTGCTTCACTGGTGGGGTCGTTTAGGTTCCACACATCGGGTTTGTCGATGGTGTATGCAGGCCGCTTGGAAACGGTCCAATCGATCTGCGCGGCTTTAAGCATTTCTTCAGGTGACATAGTTTCGTCAACTTGGGTGCCAAGGCCATGCCAAGGGACTTCACCTGCGTATGCCATTGTTTCTACCATATGTGCCATAAGAGTTCTCCTTTCTAGAGTTAATTAACAGGCATGTCTACAGTGGGTAGGCTTTCGTAACCTTCATAGGAAATATCAAGCCATGCTTTTGCTTCGGGTGAAAGCATTACGCCCACCCGCATTTCCCGTGAGTTGTGGTCAACTGCCATAAACACAGGGAATTTGTGGTCTTCATCGAGATCGTCGAGCACATCTTCGCGTATGCTACGGTTACGCCTCTCAATGATAGCGTCATTGTTTGCAGTGATCAATGACCGCTTGTCGAAATACTTTATCTGCATTGGCTACTCCTTTCTATGTTTGCCTAATTGCCTTTATATATTACCACCGCCATTAGCCTTGATAACTCTTACTTTGTCGTATTTGTTCAGTAAGGTATTGAGTATCCTTGGCTAAACATAGGATGTATCAAATGCAACCGTTCTGTTGCGCGGGTGAGACCAACATAAAACACACGGGCTTCATCATCTTCATGCCCATCCATCTTACGCCACATACTATACGGTCTGCGCATTACATCTGTCAACAGCATGACATTTGTTGCCTGCGCCCCCTTTGCTGAATGGATAGTAGATATTCGTATGCGGGGAATTGCCGTTAGGCTCTCGCCTTTTCGTAAGCAGGCTTTTATATAGGTGCGGTCGCGTTGGCTAATCTTACCAAGACCAATATCCCAAGGCTGATTATGCAATAACCCATGATTCTGTTGTAAGTCTTCAAGGCTATAGAATACTCCATCTTCACCATCGGGCATTGTTTTATGTCCGTAGCCAACCTGCGAGTTGAGAAGCATTTGTTTATAAACCAACCGCACTTGTTCAGCACTTAATCGGTTTCCTTCACGCAAATGCTCCCACAACCGCACTGCCTCTAGCACTTTACTGTCTATACTCTTAGAACCATTGTAAATATACAAATGTCCTCGGCGGCGTACTTCTTCCTCAATTTGTTGTGCGCCTCGGTTTGTCCGCGCTAACAGTAACCAATCCCCGCTACTAAGGTCAACCTCTTCAGAATGCCTATGCCAAAAAATCGTACCATCCTGCTCTTTTGGCATAAATATTTTCTCACGGCGACCAACCACCCGTTTGATTACCTTGTGGCTTAACTCATGGTGCGATGTAGGTATGCGATAGCTTTTATCAAGCAGTGTTACATTACCATTTAAATTGACAAAGTAATTAACATCAGCTCCTGCGTAACGGAAGATAGCTTGGTCATCGTCACCTGCGATATAACAGATCTCACTGTTTTGCTCAAGCATATGCACCATCTCCCATTGAATGGGAGAAAGGTCTTGGGCTTCGTCTATAAACACCACCTCTAATTTAGGGCAGAGACCACGGTCAATAAACAGTTCAAGCATGCCTGCATAATCTTGCAAACCGTAGGCACTTTTCCAGTGTTCTAAACCACGCGCTACATACTCTACTCGCGCCCAATCTGTTTTGAGTGGCACAATGCTCTCGTTATACACTTTACGCAAAGGTTGACGCAAAATACGCGCCATGTTTATAATTTCAAGGAATTTATCACCGTAGCCAAAATCTTTGTACGGTCCTTGTTCTATATTAGTGCCAGTGTAGAACGCCCCAATCTTTAACCACTCAGCTACCTCTTGGTACTTATCGGGAGTCATTACCTGAGAAGTATGAAGCCCCGCTTGCAAGAAAGCGAGGCTATGTAAAGTGCGGAAGTAAGGGAGCTCTTTTTTGCTTAGATTAAATTTTTCGCAGGCGCGGGAAATCGCTTCATCAGCAGCACGTCTCGTAAAAGCAAAATAGCCAATACGGTCAGGTGCTACACCCGAAGCTAGGTACTGCTCAACAAGGTTGAGCAGTGTTGTTGTTTTCCCAGTTCCTGGAGGTCCAAGCACGATCTCCATTAAATTATACCTTCACCTGCGGGTAAGTCAGGTAACGGTATAGGGTCATCGTCGGACTGGAAAAATTCCTGTGGTAACGACCAAACATGCACTCCCTTTCCACGCACACGCCAGAACATTTTTTCCGACTGCAAGTCCTGTAGGCGCAGCGTGATTTTGTTAGAAGTATAGTGGTTAAAGTCGTTCACAGACAAATGTTTTTTCAGGTCTTTTACTTGGAAATAGACACGCTGTTCCACCCAAACAGCTACCCCTTGCAAGATGTCGTCGCGCTCCTCGCCTTTTGCCCGTTCGCAACAAAAAGCATGCAACAAATCTTCAAACTCGCCTTTTAGCGTAGCATCTGGTGGCACTTCTACAATGGTAAGGTTGTCTAGTAACAGTTGGATGCGTGTCTGCCATGTGCGTTGGTTAACCGCGATAGGGTATTTGTTGATCTGGCTTACACATTCTTTTTGGAACTGTGCTTGGCTAGTCAAACCGTTGGTGGAAAGCTCCACCCGTTCGCCATCTACATTTAATATCCATATCGGTGGATCACCATCGATTTTGGTAAGGCTAGACATATCACTGCCTACACCTGTCGGTCCAACACCATACTTGCGGGTCTTACAAACTTCCTTGTCACAGAAAGGTTTTATTGGTTGGTCGTCACACTTATAAAAGTAGTCTTTCTTTTTAAGCTGCCGAATAACCATACCCACTTCGCTATGGCTGAGGGGCGGGTGCAGGTAGTCCATGTTATACCGCTGAACCAACGTCTCCCAGTTTTCTTCATCAAACATACGGGCATAAACGCCGAGGTTAAACAGGGCATTGTTACGCGAACCTTCGCCAAATCCTTTACTACACAAGTGTTGAAGGCACGGTGGTCCCTCTTCTAAAACACCTTCCTTAGTACCAAAGGACATATTGAGCTTGCGGAACTTAGCAGGGGTAATGACAAACTTTTCTGCGTAAGCAATAAACTCTTCGGGGTTTAATCCTTCCCCATTATCGTCATACGCATACCGAGTCGACTTATCGCCTGCATGGTAGGGCATGTTTAGAAAGTTGCCTGTATCCCCACGGTCAAGCAAGATAGCTATTTGTTTAGGGAATATTTCACTGCCTGAATGCCCAAGTGCCGCACTGAGTTCTGTCATGCGGCGTTGCATTTCTTCAGCTTCAACAGGTTCTGTTAAAAACACCCACACATGAGCACCACCAGATTTAGTGCGCCCAACTACGGCGGGAATTTTGTTTTCGCGTAGAGTAACTACAAGCTGTTTATGGTTGACCCCGTAGTTATCAATATCGATGGCACCCCACCGACAAGTGTTATCGCTCCTGATAGGAATAATGCCTAATCCAGTACCGCCTTTTAAGTGTTCCTCCCACAACTCTACAGTGGGGGGCTCGCGTAAAACCTTTGCTGTACCCTGCTTTTTCCCATCACTCGCT
>Ga0181571_10001014_pt1 | contig 19699 bp, 18 predicted proteins | sample 101ome_17_FD_132440 | JGI IMG/M metagenome (GOLD analysis project Ga0181571, IMG submission 132440) | Coastal salt marsh microbial communities from the Groves Creek Marsh, Skidaway Island, Georgia - 101407AT metaG (megahit assembly) | ecosystem: Environmental > Aquatic > Marine > Intertidal... | reverse complement strand
GGAAACCGGGCGTGCCGATTTCTGAAATTCCAGAATATGTGAAGCGCGCCCGCGAACTGAACAACGATCTCGAAACGGCATTGGCAACGCGCCAGCAAAAGCGGGATAAGACCGCTGCGCCACACCTGCACGAGACACAAGCACCCCCTCCAGCCGGTTCAGATGAAGCTGACGATCTCTCCTCCGCACCGGCCGCTGCAAAGGGCGACGCCTAGCCCTCTAGCCGTCGCTCACGCCCGCTTCCGCAAATGTCGCCATGCCCGAATGGCACGCAATCGCGCCTTTCAGCACACCGATTGCCAGTGCCGCGCCCGAGCCTTCGCCCAACCGGAGGCCGAGATCGACTAGCGGCTGTTTGCCAATCCCATCAAGCAAACGCATATGCGCGCCCTCCGCGCTCTTGTGCCCCGCAACAGCGTGATCCAACGCGCCATCGGCGGTTTTGGCGAGAACGAGCGCCGCGGCGGTGCAGATAAAGCCATCAATAATGACCGGAATGCGGTGTTGATGCGCCGCCGCCATCGCGCCCGCCATTGCTGCAATCTCGCGTCCGCCAAGGCAACGTAGCGCTTGCAGCGGGTCAGCGCGCGCCTCCGGATTACGCGCCAGACCATCGGCAACGGCCTGCGTTTTGCGGGCAAGGCCTGCGTCATCCACGCCGGTGCCACGCCCTGTCCAATCCGCCGGATCGCCACCAAGTATAGCCGCAGCAATCGCCGCAGCCGACGTGGTGTTGCCAATGCCCATCTCGCCCGTGACCACGAGATCAGCTTCCGGGTCAACAGCCTCCCAGCCAGCCGCCAGCGCAGCGACAACCTCGGCCTCGCTCATCGCGGGGCCTTGGGTGAAATCGTTCGTCGGGTTATCAAGCTCCAACGCATGCACATCCATCTTCGCGCCAAAGGCCTTGGCCAGCTGGTTGATCGCTGCACCACCGCGCTCGAAATTGGCCACCATCTGCACCGTGACCTCCGGCGGAAAAGCCGACACACCTTGCGCACAAACGCCATGATTTCCGGCAAAGACGAGCACCTGAGGCGCTGCCAGTTGGGGCTTCTCGTCACCGCGCCACGCGGCATACCAAATCGCCAAATCCTCCAGACGGCCCAACGCTCCCGGCGGTTTGGTCAATTGCCCGTTCCGCGCCTCGGCAGCATCTTTCGCCGCCGTGTCGGCTGTGGGCAGGGCTGCCAGAACCGCGCGAAACTCTTCAAGTGTCGAAAAGGGAGCTGTCATCTCGTCCTCATTGATTTTCAGTTGGCATCTGTCTATCGCTCCTCGCCGAGAATGAAAGCACAGAAAGGGCGCACCGATGCGCAACCGCGACACCCGCCTGCAAGATTTCGAGCGTGCCGACATCGCCCGCGCATTGGGCCTGATCAGCCGCTTTCCAGTGCGCGTTGACCCTGATAGCGCGCAGACGCGCGGGGGCGCCGCCGCATGGGCATGGCCTGTTGCAGGCGGCATCATCGGCGCCATTGCCGCCCTTGCCGCCGCGATTGCGCTCGGCTTGGGCCTTGGTCCCGCGATCGCGGCTGCCCTGGCACTTGCAACCCTCGTCGTGATTACCGGCGCGATGCATGAAGACGGCTTGGCCGATTGCGCAGACGGTTTCTGGGGCGGATGGGAAAAAGCCCGCCGCCTCGAGATCATGAAAGACAGCCATATCGGCGCCTATGGCGTCGCGGCGCTGATCCTCACTTTTCTGCTGCGCTGGTCTGCGCTGACGATACTCTTTGCGGAAGGCTACGTCTGGACGACACTCATCGCCGCCGCAGCGCTGAGCCGTACACCGATGGTGGTGCTGATGCGGCAGCTTCCCAACGCACGCGGCACGGGCCTTTCCCAGTCGGTCGGCCAGCCGACGCTACGCGCCATGCAAGGGGCTTTGATCGCGGCACTTATCATCGGATTTCTGACGACCGGATTTCAGATCATCCTGCTCACCATCGTGGTCGCCCTCGCGACGCTCGGCGTTGCCGCCATCGCGCGGGCCAAGATCGGCGGACAGACTGGTGATGTTCTGGGTGCAACCCAGCAGGTTGCCGAAATCGCCGTTCTGCTTGGGCTCGTCGCGCTTAACAGCTAAGCGCGGCGGCCAGCGATACGGGTGAATATGCGCCAAGGCTGCGATGGGTCAGCGCCCCGTCAACGAGCCGCGTCGCCACAATCTGCTGCCAATTAGCATCGGCAGTGACCATCTCAGTGCGTCCGCCACAGGTTCGGATCCCCCTTCGATTACGTCGGCCCCGAATTGGTGATTGGTCAGCCCGCTTGCCTCCGCCACAGGGTGCAAAACGCCGTTTTCAAAGCGCCACACCCGCAGCACCTTGGCCAAATGCGGGCGATCAATATAGGCGATCTCGATCCAACCGTCGCCATCCAGATCAGCCGCAACCAGCGGCGCCAGCCACCGAAAACGCGTCCCGATATAGGGCGTCGCCGCGATCATACCGTCGGGACCATAAATCGCCAGCCGCGCGCACCGTTTCGTGTCGCTCTCAACGGCGATGACCTCCATCATACCGTCCCGATCGACATCAAACAGCTGTGGCGCCGTATCTTCAAAGACCGCACTCTCTGGCAGCGTCAACCGCCGCACCGCGCCTGTCTCACTTTGCAGAACAAGCGCACCCCATTCAATCGGATCGCCCAGTGCGCCATGCGGATAGCGCTCGGTGGGGGCTTCATAGCGTGCCGAGGCAATGGAAAACGGGTCTGCCTGCGCCGCCCCTGCCCAAAGAGCAAGGAGCAGCACCAGCGAAACCCGTCGCATTAAATCTGCTTTTCCGGCATCTGCACGACAAGCCCGTCCAGCGCATCAGAGACTTTCAACTGGCATGTCAGGCGCGAGCGGCGCGGATCCGGCTCGTAAGCAAAATCCAGCATGTCCTCTTCCATGTCATCGCGTGCGGGCAGCTTTTCGACCCACTCCTCGGCAACATAAACATGGCAGGTCGAGCAGGCACAAGCACCGCCACAATCCGCTTCAATCCCCGGAATGCCATTGTCACGGGCCCCTTCCATCACGGTCAGTCCGTTGGCGACCTCGACAACATGCTCAGTGCCACCGTGCTCGATGTAGGTGATCTTGGCCATCGTGCCTTCACTCCTTTGAAATCTCTTTCGTTGCGTTTCCGCTTATCTAGGGCGTTCAAAGAAGCGGTTCCAGTCAAAATCCCGAAAGAATGTGGGTTGTTCGCGACATCTTGAAGTGTCCATAACCCTACCACGCCTTTTTCCTGTATTTTCATGGCGCGTCGGGTAGCATGCCCCCACAAAAAAGGACGGGCATAGATGCAGTTGAAACTTCGCTTTTCCAGCCTCGTGGCGCTGGCAGTTACGGCGGCCTGTTCCGCGCCGATCCCGGGTCTGGATGCCCTGTTGCCACTAGAGACGACCGAGACAAGCATCGCCCAAGGGCTCGACGGCACCTGTCAGGCCCGCAGCATCACCCCCGCGATTATCGAGACAGTGACCGAACAGATCGTCGTGCAGCCTGCCGAACTTTCGGCAGAGGGTGAGGTGCTGGAGCCTGCCACCTTCCGCACCGTCACCCGCCAAGCGATTGTCCAGGAACGCCGTGAGGTGCTGTTTGATGCGGTTTGTCTCACTGATCTGACGGTAGAATTCGTCTCTGGCCTGCAACGCGCCTTGATCGTGCGCGGTTTTCATGCGGGCGGTGTGACGGGCGACTATGACAGGCTCACCCGCGCTGCCGTTCAATCCTACCAGAGGCGCACAGGCGGGCCAGACACTTCAACCCTGTCGCTGGCCTCGGCGCAGAGCCTTGGCCTCGTCGCCATCCCCCGTAGCGAGCTGTAATAAAAAACCCGGCCCGCAGATAGCGGACCGGGGGGTTTTGCATTCTTGGCGGGATTACTCGTTAACGAGAAGCGCCATGAATTGCGGCTGTCCCTGACGGCGGATCAGTAGCAGGATCGACTTCCGGCCACCGTCGCGCGCCTCTTGAACACGCTCCTCGAACTCGGCGATGCTCGTCACCTTCTGCTGGCCTGCTTCGGCAATCAGGTCGCCAGGCATGATCCCTTTCATCGAGGCATCGCTCTCGGGCATGACATCAAGCACGACCAAGCCGCTGTCCTGCGCAAGCTGGAAGCGTTCCGCAAGCTCTGACGTCACCTCTGAAAGCATCAGCCCCAGAACTTCCTGCGGCTCTGCCGGATCAGGCTCTACCGTATCGGGAAAGGCGACCGGCTCCATCGTTTCGCGTCGGCCCAGTGTCACCGCAAGCCCGACCTCATCGCCTGCGCGCAGCACGATCACATCAACCGTTTTGCCCACCGGCGCATTGCCGACCATCCGTACAAGCTCCCGCGTGTCAGGCACGTCCATTCCGTCAAAACTCAAGATCACATCGCCCGCCAGCAAGCCGCCATCCTTGGCAGGCCCGTCCGGTACTTCTGTCACCAAGGCACCGCGGGCCATGTCGAGCCCTTCAATCGCCTCGACCATGTCATCGCCAACATTCTGGATACGCACACCCAGCCAGCCACGGCGTGTCTCGCCGTATTCCTGCAACTGGTCGACGACGTTCTTGACCACGTTCGACGCCATCGAGAAGCCAATGCCGATCGAACCGCCGTTGGGCGACAGGATCGCGGTGTTCACCCCGATAACGTCGCCTTCCATGTTAAAGAGCGGGCCACCGGAGTTGCCACGGTTAATCGCCGCATCGGTCTGGATATAGTCGTCATAGGTGCCCGATAACTCACGGTTTCGGGCGGAAACGATCCCCGCGGATACAGAAAAGCCCTGCCCCAGCGGGTTGCCCATGGCAATCACCCAATCACCCACGCGCGATCCCATGCCATCACTATCGCCGAAGTTGACGAAATCGAGATTTTCGGCATCCACCTTCAAGAGCGCAATATCGGTGTTTGGGTCAGTGCCAATCACCTCAGCGGGCATCTCATCGCCCGAGAAGAACTCGATAAGGATCTCGTCGGCATCCTCGATCACATGGTTGTTGGTCACCACATAGCCATCCGCCGAAATCACAAAGCCGGAGCCGAGCGCCGAGGAGCGGCGCGGCTGGCCGGGGCCATTATCGAAATCGCGGAAGAAATCTTCGAAAGGCGAGCCTTCCGGAACCATCCCCTGCGGGCCCATGCGGTCTGCGACCATGGTGGTTGTGGTGATGTTAACCACCGCAGGGCTCACCCGCTCTGCAAGTTCAGCAAAGCTGACAGGGCGGTCCTGCGCGGCGGCCGGTGTTAGCTGGGACAGCACCAAGGCCATTCCCAGAAGCACCGCTGAAAGAAATGCCAGCGCAGCAGGGCGCTGGTCTTGTCTGACTTCAATTGCCGTCAGTTTCACTGGCAATCTCCCTTGTTCTAGACAGTGCCCGGTAAACGCCGAGCTTACTTAAGCGAATGTAGGCCTCGGAACGAAAGGCGCAATCGCCACGGCCGCAGCGTCACCGAGATGTGAACGCGCGTGGCACGGGTTCACCCTGCCGCCACCATGCGCGCATACCAGACGAGCGCAAGCCCGATTGTAAGCGCGATCAGCCCGGTGAGCCTCCGCGCATCGGCGGGCATATCCCGCAACAGGCGTAGCAGGTCTTCAATAACGTGAGGGGCCAGCACATAGACCAGCCCCTCGACAATCAATACAAGACCCAACGCATACAGCGCTTCGGTCATCATTGCGCGGCAGCACCATCCGCCGAATACAGGTAGTCAAAGAAACTGCTGTCCGGCGTCAGGACCAGCGAGGAATTCCCCCCCTGGATCGCAGATTCGTAAGCCTGCATCGAGCGGTAGAAGTCGAAGAACTCCGGATCGGCACCAAATGCTTCAGCAAAAATCGCGTTACGGCGGGCATCTGCTTCACCTCGGGCGACCTGTGCTTCGCGTTCAGATTCCGAAAGCGTTTCGACAACGGTACGATCAGCCAAGGCGCGTACCCGCTGCGCGGCTTCGTTACCACGCGCGATTTCGTCTGCGGCTTCACGCTCACGCTCTGCGCGCATCCGTGCGAATGTGGCTTCGAGGTTTTGCTCAGGCAGGTTCGTCTGCTTCAAGCGAACGTCGACCACATCAAGCCCCAACGACACCGCGCTGGCCTGTGCCTGATCGCGGATTCGCGTCATCAGCGAGCGGCGCTCGGAGGAAAGGATCGAGTCCGAAGTCACCTGATCAGCACCCAAAACCTCACGGATTTGCGCGTTCAGGATCGAGCTCAGCCGGTCCTCAGCCGCCCGCAGACCACCGACACCGACAGCCTGACGGAATTGCACCACATCTGTGATCCGGTAACGCGCAAACGCATCGACCACCAAACGACGGTCATCAGAGGGCGTCACCTCGATCGTGGCGGTGTCCAGCGACAGGATCCGATCGTCATATCTCACGACCTCCTGAATAAGCGGGATCTTAAAGCCCAAACCTGGCTCCTCTTTGACGGCCTTGATCTGGCCGAACTGGAGCACCAGCGCCTTTTCGCGTTCGTCAACGATGTAGATCGAAGACATAAGCCCGGCGATCAGCACCACGAGGACGGGGAGAAGAAAAGTTGTCTTACGCATCTCTTAGTTCCCTCCACCAGAATTACGGTTCAGCTCGTTCAGCGGCAGATACGGCACCACGCCATTTCCATCGCCCCCCGCAAGGGACGGATCGAGAATGATCTTGTCCACATCACCAAAGACCTTTTCCATCGTTTCCAGATAGAGACGGCGCCGCGTCACATCTTCGGCCTTGGAATATTCCTCAAGCACGGCGCTGAAGCGGCTCGCTTCACCCAATGCCTGATTCACGACCTGCGCACGGTAGCCTTCGGCCTGTTCAAGAATCTGCGCGGCTTCACCACGCGCCTCGGCCAATACGCGGTTCGCATAAGCATCCGCCTGCCGTTGCAACCGATCACGCTCTTGTTCAGCAGCCTGAACCGCACGGAAGCTGTCGATCACTTCGCGCGGCGGGTCAGCCTTGTCGAGGTTCAGGCGCACGATCGAAATACCGCTGTCATAGCCGTCCAGAATGGCCTGAATTTCAGTCGCAGCGGTATCCGCGATCAAGCCACGGTCACGGTTGAGGATCGGCGCCAGCGGTGACGCGGCAATGATCTCGCGCATCACGGATTCCGATACTGCCTGAACCGTCAATTGCGGGTCACGAATGTTAAACAGCAGCTTCGCCGGATCGTTGATGTTCCACACAACTTGGAAATCAATATCCACGATATTCGCGTCGGTCGTCAGCATCAGGCCGCTAGCATCGCGGCTGTTGGCGCCTACGCCGATATCTTCTGTCCGTTCGGAAGTGACGTTGATCACGTCTGCCGTCACAAAAGGCCACGGCGCAAAGTTCAAGCCCGGCTGCCCGGTTTTGTAATAGCTCCCGAGAAACAGCTCTACCGACTGCTCTTCCGGCTTCACGGTGTAGAAGGATGCCATCCCCCACAGCACTACTGCTGCCAAAGCACCAAGCCCGATAGTGCCACGGGTCAGTCGCGGGCCACCGCCGCGACCCTGACCGCTACCGCCACGCTGGCCACCGCCACCGCCACCGCCCATCAGAACACGCAATTGCTCGCGCCCCTTGTTCACCAGTTCGTCGATCTCGGGGATCTGCCCGCCATCTTGACCGGGCCTGCGCCCACCACCATTTGGCGGACGCTCGCGGTCATCGCCGCCCCCGCCTCTGTTTCCGCCGCCGCCCCAAGGGCCACCGTTATTACCAGCCATATCCTGTCGTTCTTCCTTTTTGATCTCCGGCTTCGCCGGTTGCATGTTCTCAGACTTGTGCGTCCCTACACAAAATTCAAGCCGTTCGCACGGGCGCTTTCATCGTAACAAGTTCTTCTGCCATCGTCGGATGCACCGCGACGGTGCGGTCAAAGTCCTCTTTCGTGGCACCCATCTTGACCGCAATACCAACCATCTGGATCATTTCACCCGCCTGATCCGCGACGATATGACAGCCCAGCACCTTCCGCGTTTCGCGGCTGACGATGAGTTTCATCAGCACGCGGTCACTGCGTCCGGCAAAGGCATGGTTCATCGGCCTGAACGACGTGCAGTAAACCTCTATCGGTTCCTGATCGCGGGCTTCTTCCTCCGTCAGGCCCACGCTCCCCAGTTCCGGCTGGGTAAAGACCGCCGAAGGGATCAGCTTATGGTCAACAGGTGTCGGGTTGTCATTAAATACCGTCTCGACATAGGCCATACCCTCGCGGATCGCGACCGGCGTCAACTGCACCCGCCCCGTCACATCGCCAATAGCATGGATCGACGACACCGCCGTGGCGGAATAATCATCAACAAGAATTTCGCCGTTGCGGCCCAGCGCCACACCAACCTCTTCCAGCCCCAAGCCTTCGGTATTTGGCTTGCGCCCGGTGGCGAACATCACCTGATCAAAGACGCGCTCCATTCCGTTCGTCGCCTTCACCCGCACGCCGTCGCCGTCTTTCTCCATCGCCACGATGTTAGTGCCACAATGGAGATCGACACCCTTTGCCTTCATCGAATCCGCAATCAAGCCGCGCGCCTCGTCATCAAAGCCCCGCAGGATTTGAGCCCCACGATAAAACTGCGTCACTTCAACGCCCAACCCGTTGAGAATGCCGGCAAATTCGCAGGCGATATAGCCGCCGCCCACAATCAGGATGGACTTCGGCAAAGTCTCGAGGTGGAAAATGTCGTTCGAGGTGATGCCCAGATCGGCATTAGCCATCTCTGGAACCACAGGCCGCCCGCCGACCGCAATCAAGATCTGCTTGGCTGTGATTTCCTCTCCGGTGGAGAGCCGCACCGTATTGGCATCTTTGACCGTGGCACGCGCGTCGTAAGTCGCAACGCCGGATCCTTCCAGCAAATTGCGGTAAATCCCTTCGAGCCGGTCGAGTTCGGCCTCCAGCTTGGCCCGAAAGCGCAGCCATTCAAACCTGCCCGCCTCAAGCGACCAACCATAAGCCTGCGCATCGTCGAACATCTCGCGGTAGCCCGAGGCGAAAACCATCAGCTTTTTCGGCACGCATCCACGGATCACGCAGGTGCCGCCCATCCGGTCCTCTTCCGCCAGCGCGACTTTCACGCCACCCGCCGCTGCGACCCGCGCCGCCCTTACGCCACCGGAGCCACCCCCGACGACAAACAAATCATAATCAAATGCCATTCTTAGTCCGTTAGGTCCGAAAACAGGTTGTCGTCATCCAAAATATCAAAGCGCGTCACGTCATTCGTGCCTTCGGTAATGTCGAACACTTCGACCTTGCCGTCGCCATGCCCGATCACCACTGCATCGCAGATATCTATGAACAGCCCGTTTTCAACCACCCCCGGCACCTGATTGAGCACAAGGCTCAGTTGTCGCGGGTTGCCGATCCGGCGCAGATGGAGGTCAAGGATGTGGTTGCCCTCATCTGTGACAAAGGGGCGGTCCCCATCCATGCGCAAATTCACCTCGCGGCCCAATACATCCATGCCGATCAGCAATTCTTCCACCAGCGTTTTCGACGTCTGCCATCCGAACGGGATCACCTCGATCGGCAAGGGGAAAGCGCCCAGCGTTTCGACCTTTTTCGACAGGTCCGCGATCACGACCATTTTATCGCTCGCGGTGGCAACAATCTTCTCCTGCAAATGCGCACCGCCGCCGCCCTTGATCAGCGTCAGGTCCGCGTCGAACTCGTCCGCGCCGTCAATCGTCACGTCAAGCCACTTCGCCTCATCGAGGCTGATCACCTCGATCCCGACCTCGCGCGCCATCTTGGCCGTGCGGGAGGAGGTCGGGACACCTTTGATCTGCAATCCTTCGTCACGGACCATCTCACCCAAGCAGCGCACCAGCCACGCCGCTGTCGAGCCGGTTCCCAGCCCGACACGCATGCCGCTTTCCACAAACTGAGTCGCGCGCTTGGCGGCCGCGAACTTGGCCTTATCGATGGGTGACAGTGATCCGGGCATTGGGCAGCTCCCTCTATATTTCGGCACGGTTATAGGCCAGATGCCCGAGGGGTGCGAGGGGAAGATTGCTCCATCTGTGCTAACCAGCTTACGCGTCGTTTGCGCGAATTTCCTAGGAATGGTCGTTTTCCACTAAAGGCCGTTGCAACACATCGCTATGCTCGCGCCATGTCACACGCGCTGCGCCTTCATTATGCCCCTGACAACGCCTCGCTTTGCGTAAGGCTGGCGATGGAGGCTTTTGCCATTCCTCACGAACTCGTTCCGGTAGATCGCGCCAGCCGCGCTCAGAAAAGCCCGTCCTATCTGCGGATCAACCCCAACGGGCTGATCCCCGCATTGGAAACGCCGCATGGCCCGCTGTTTGAGACGGCGGCGATTCTCCTATGGCTCTCTGATATCTATCCGGGGCTGATGCCCCCGCCCGATAGCACGGAGCGGGGCGAGGCGCTGAAATGGCTATTCTGGATGTCCAACACCCTACAGGCAACCGAGCGCCTGCTGTTTCACCCCGATGACCTCGTGACCACCGAAGCCGCAAAGCGGGAAGTCCAGAACGGCCTGCGCGAGGCGGTGAATCGCCAGCTGACTGTGATCGAACTCTCGGGTGGAGCATGGATCGACACCGCCGCGCCCTCGGCACTGACCGCAATGCTCGCCCCGCTCCTGCGCTGGCCAGCGCTCTACCCAGATGGCGATGGATACAATCTCGCGGACTATCCCCGCCTCCTCCGTTTCGCCCAATCCTTCGAAAAGCACGACTTCGTTGTGACAGTCGCCGCATCCGAGGGTCTCGGCGCCACGCCATTTTCCGCCCCCTCATACCCCAACCCACCCTTAGGGAGTGCCACCTGAATGTTTCTGTCGGTCTTTGATATGTTCAAAGTCGGCGTCGGTCCGTCCTCGTCGCACACCATCGGCCCGATGGTCGCAGGCGCTCGGTTCCTCGATCACCTGCGCGCCCAGCCGTTTCAGGTTGCGGGAGTGCGCGCCACGCTGCACGGCAGCCTCGCCTTCACTGGCGTCGGCCACGCCACTGACCGCGCGGTGATCCTTGGCCTCGCCGGTTTCCGCGCCGATGACTACGACGCCGCAAAAGCCGAAGCCGAATTGGAACGTATCCGCGACGAAGGCACACTCCACCCCGAGGACTTGCCGCAACTCGCATTCCAGCCGAAGGATGATCTGATATTCGATTACGGTCCCAATCTGCCGGGTCACGCGAACGGCCTCGTCATTCGCGGCACCGACGCCCAAGGCGACGTGATCACCGAAGTGACCTACTATTCCATCGGTGGCGGCTTCGTCCTCACCGCCGAAGAGTTGGAAGCGGGCAAAGATCAGGATGACGGCCCGCCCGTGCCCTACCCTTTCAAATCCGCCGCCGAAATGCTCGAAATGGCCCTGCGTTCGGGTAAATCCATCGCCGAGATGAAGCGTGCAAACGAGCTGAGCCGGATGCCAGGCGCCGATCTCGATCGCGGTATCGCCCGCATCTGGGAAGTGATGAACGATTGTATCGAACGCGGCCTTGCCACCGATGGCATCTTGCCCGGTGGGCTCAATGTGCGCCGCCGCGCCAAGGGTATCCATGATGCTTTGCAAGCCGAGCGCGGCCGCAATCTCACCGCGCCACACACGATCAACGACTGGATGTCGACCTATGCGATGGCGGTGAACGAAGAGAATGCCGCCGGAGGTCAGGTCGTCACCGCCCCCACCAACGGGGCGGCAGGCGTCATTCCCGCTACCATCCGCTACTGGCTGGATCACGTCCCCGGCGCAACCACGTCACGAGTGCCTGATTTTCTCCTCACAGCGGCGGCGATTGGCGGGCTGATCAAGTTCAATGCCTCAATCTCGGGCGCTGAATGCGGCTGTCAGGCCGAGGTCGGCTCCGCTTCCGCTATGGCCGCCGCAGGACTGGCTGCCGTCATGGGTGGCACACCAGAGCAGGTTGAAAACGCTGCCGAAATTGCACTGGAACATCACCTCGGCATGACCTGCGACCCGATCCGCGGCCTTGTTCAGGTGCCGTGTATCGAGCGCAACGGCCTTGGCGCAATCAAGGCCGTTTCTGCCGCGTCGCTTTCATTGCGCGGGGATGGTCAACACCTCGTCCCGCTCGACGCCGCGATTGAAACCATGCGCCAGACCGGCAACGACATGAGCGAGAAATACAAGGAAACCGCGCTCGGCGGCCTCGCCGTTAACGTTCCGAACTGCTAAAGCCACCATCCGTCGCAAACAGACAAGACCGCCTGCGCCTGACGGGGGAAGAGCAACCATGAACACAGATCGCATTCTCCTCGGCGTGGCGCTGATGATCGGTTTCTGCGCCACAGCCCCGCTGATCGACGTCGCCTCCAAACTCGCGACGGCAACACTCCCTGTTGGCGAAGTGACGACCGCCCGTTTCATCGTGCAGTCCGCGCTCATGGCGCCGGTTTGCTTCGTCATGGGCCTCGGCCTGCGCCTGCCGCAAGGCACGCTTGGGATGATGACCCTGCGCGCGATCTTTCTGATTTTGTCCACCTATTGCTTCGTCGCCGCGATCGAAGTCATGCCGATCGCCGACGCGCTCGCTATCGCCTTTGTCGAGCCGTTCCTTCTGCTGATCCTTGGTCGCGCACTGTTTGGTGACGAGGTCGGCCCCCGCCGCATCGGTGCCAGCATCGTAGGCTTCGGCGGGTCCATGCTGGTCATTCAGCCGAGCTTTGCAGCCTTCGGCGCTGTGGCCTTCTACCCCTTGGGAACGGCACTGTTCTTTGCCGCCTACATGCTGGCAACCCGTAGCCTGTCGCGCCGCGCCCATCCCGTTGCGATGCAGTACCATACCGCGCTTCTTGCCTCGCTGATCTGCATTCCGGTTCTGGGGATCGGTGCGATTGCCGATCTTGCCCCCATCGCGCCGGTCATGCCCGAAGGCATATTCTGGCTCTGGCTTTTCGGCGTTGGCGCAGCGGCATCCGTTTCACATATGATGATGACCATCGCCCTGCGTTTTGCGCCTTCGGCCACCCTCGCGCCGCTGCACTATCTTGAAATCGTCTCCGCCGCCGTGCTGGGCTATCTCGTCTTTGGTGATTTCCCAGATGCGCTGACTTGGACAGGTATCGGCATCATCGTTGCATCGGGCCTCTACATCGTCCACCGTGAACGGATCACTGCCAAGCGCGGCTCGGTCATCCTCCCAACCGTTGCCAGCCGCCCGCCGCAAGGCTAGCCTCCCTTCATGACAGATGACCGCCCCTTTCTGGGGATCTTGTTCATGCTCGGTTTTTGCGTGCTCGCGCCCCTCGGGGACAGCGTGGCAAAACTGCTGGGCGGCAGCGTCGCGCTGGGTGTCCTTCTGCTGGCGCGCTTCGGCTTTCAGGCGCTGCTGTTGCTGCCCGTGGTTCTCGTCTCCGGCAGCCGCCCACAGCTGACACCGCGCCTGTTGGCAATCACCGCGCTGCGCACCGTCCTGCATATGCTGGGTATCGGCGCGATGTTTGCCGCCCTGCGCTACCTGCCGCTGGCCGATGCCCTCGCCATTGCCTTCGTCATGCCCTTCCTGATGCTCCTGCTGGGCTGGCTCTTTCTGGGCGAGGAGGTCGGCCCGCATCGCCTCGTCGCCTGCGCCGTGGGCTTCGGCGGCACGCTCCTCGTAATCCAGCCCAACTTCGCCGAGGTGGGCGCACCAGCCCTCCTGCCGCTTGTCGTTGCGGTGGTTTTCGCTGTCTTCATGCTGGTCACCCGCCTGATCGCAAAGCAGATTGATCCGGTTACGCTGCAATGCCTGAACGGGTTTCAAGCAAGCCTCGTGCTGGTGCCCGCTTTCTTCCTTTGGCCCGCGTTCGGCGGCGCAACTCTCACACAAGCCCCCGCCTCCACGCTTGTTCTCCTCACGGCAATGGGCATCACCGGCACCGCCGCGCACCTGATGATGACATGGAGCCTCAGGCTGGCCCCGTCAGCCACACTCGCCCCGATGCAATATCTCGAAATTCCGTTCGGCACGCTGCTCGGCTGGCTGATCTTCGGTGATCTCCCCGATGGGCTTGCCGCAGTTGGCATCTTGGTCACGATCTCGGCCGGGCTCTACATCATCCTGCGCGAGCGCCGCCTTCAGCAACAGGCGCCATTACCGCCCCATGCGCCGCCAGCGGCAGAGTGATCAGCAGGGGCGCATCCGTCTCGATCCGCACCTCGCCAGACCCGACAACCTTGTTCGACACACTGATCATCGCATCAGGACTCAGCGCAATCTTTTCCAAGGGCCACGCAAGCCCTGTCGCACTCACCCCGGCCTCCCCCAACGGAAACAACGAAATCCGTGATCCGTGATCCAGCTGAAGCAGGTGCGCGCCCGCCTCCAACGCGAAAACCACATCCTCCTCCGAGAGCAGGAACACCGGCCGCGTCGCGAACCGGACAAGGACGTTCAGCACGGCCATCGTGTGATCGAGCCGCCCCCCCAAGAAGCCGACCCCCACCATCAGGGGCGCTTCGACGCGGGTTAGCACCTTTTCGAAATCGGTGGTTTCCTGCTCGGCAATCGGGTGAACCAGCGCCGCAAAGTCCCGCAGCACCTCTTCCGATGCGCTGTCGAGATCGCCAATCACCGCCTCCGGCATGAGTCCCCGCGCATGCAAAACTGCGGCACCACCATCCGCCGCAACCATCCTTGGCGAAATCGCCTGAGCAATGTTAAACTCAACAACGTTAACAGGGCCGCCCCCGACCAGAACTATTGGCTCATTTGAACAAACAATCACGACGCCGCACCTCGATTGGCCACAATTTGGAAACATGCCCCAAAAAAGCCATGAAATAATACCGTTATAAACCTCTTTCCGTTCCCGATTACGAACCAATTGCTGGTAAAAAGGACGGACCCCGCACTGGGAGAAAGTGAGCGATTAATGGTTAGTACGAGCAAAATTCTAACGGTTTCCTATGGCACATTCTCGTGCACGCTAGAGGGATTCGACGATTCGTTCGACATGATGAAAGCAATCGCCGAGTATTTTCGTGATCTCGCCGCAGATGACAGATACTTCGGTGCTGAGCCACCCACGCCAGATGCCGATATGCTTGCCCGTATCGCCGAGCGTGAGATGTCCCGCCGCGTCGAAGCCCGCATGGAGCGCACCGGAATCGTCCTGCGCCCCGCTGCCGTTGACGAGGCAGCACCGGCCACAGAAAAACCCGCTGCACAGGCAACATCGACCGAGGCACGCGCCCCTGCTCACGCTCCGGCAGCTTCCCCTGCGCCCGCAGCCCCCGCTCCTTTCCTGCTCGAGGACAGCGAGGACGACAGTGCCGCCACCTTCTTTTCGCAGCCGCAAACCGCTGCCGAACCCGCCTCTGGCGATAGCCTGATCGAACGCCTCAAGCGCATCCGCGCCGCCGCTGCCGCACAGGCCGCCGAGGCAGCGAGCGAGGTCGACGCCGCAGAGGAGACACCGGCGACCGTACGGCCCGAGGTAACGCCCGCGCCCGTAGTAACGACCGAAGAGGTCACTGAACCGCCCGTAGCGGATGAGACACCTTCCGCCCCCGCAGAGGCAGACGCCACCCAAATCGAGGAAGAAGCCGCCGACGATAGCGGCGAAGATGATACCGCCCTGATCGCCGCCCTCGCTAGCACTCCTGCTCCGGCGGCAAGCCCCGTGACAGGCGCCGTGACAGACGATGCAGCAGAAGATGACATCGCCACCGCAGCCACCGCAGAGGAACCGGAAACCGCAAGCGACGCCACAGCGGAGGACACTACGGAGGACACCGCCGAGGAAGCCGCTGCTCCAGCCCATGTCAGCATGAGGTTCGACGCTTTCACCCAAGATGTGACCGAGCGGCTTTCCGAAACCCCGTCCGATGCCACCCCGTCCGATGACCCAGTCGAAGCCGAAAGCTCCGAAGCTGAAACCGTCGCGGAAGACAGCGACGAGGAAGAAGAGGTCACCGTCGAAATCGCAGTCGAGGGGGAGATCGTCGAAAACTGGTTCGACGAAGCCGCGACCGAAGACGCAGAAGAACCTGCCGCCAATTTTGGCGTCAATCTCGCCAGCCTAGACGGCCTCGAAGATTACGAAGACACCTCCGACAAACCCGAAGCAGCACTGCTTTCTCCCGAGGAAGAAGAAGAGCTGGCGCGCGAGCTGGCTGAACTGGCTACAACGCCCGCAGAGGAAGTGGAAACAGCAATCAGCGAAGACGACGAAGTCGAAGGGGACGCACCCGCTGCCGCTGCCGCCGTCGACGACCGCCGTGGCCGCGACATTCTCGAAGGCCAGCCCAATGGCGATGGCGATGTCGACCGCATCATGTCCCGCACCGACGATCACCTCTCCGAGCCGGAAGGTGAGCGCCGCCGCGCTGCCATCGCGCAGCTGCGCGCCGCAGTCGCCGCCACCGAGGCCGCGCGGCAGCTGGGCGACAAGCCTGAAGATGCCGAAGCGGCCAAGGAGCCTTTCCGCGACGACCTCAAGAAAGCAGTCAAGCCGCGCTCCGCCTCTGGCCTGTTAAAGGCGATCCGTGGCAGCCGCTCCAAGACGGACACCCCGCGCCCCGAGCGTCCGCGCCCCGCGCCGATGCGTCTTGTGGCAGAGCAGCGCGTCGACGACACCGCGCAACCGGCTGCCACCCAGGCGCCGCGCCCTGCGCGCACAGTCGCCACGCCGCGCGCGGCGGCAACGCCTGTGATCAGCGGTTATGATAGCTTCTCCGATTTCGTCGAAAGCATGGGAGCGCACGGGCTTGGTGACCTTCTCGAAGCCGCCGCGGCCTACACCGCTTTCGTTGAGGGCGCGGAGGATTTCTCCCGCCCCGAACTGATCCAGAAAGTGCGCGAAGTGCATAACGAAAACTTCAGCCGCGAAGACGGCCTGCGCTTCTTCGGCACCCTTCTGCGCGAGGGCCGGATCAACAAGGTCAGCTCCGGCCGCTTCCAAGTGGCCGATTCGACCCGCTTCCGGCCCACCCAAAAAGCCGCCAGCAACTAGGCGCGGCGCAGATCGAAAACCTTGTCGGGCGGCCAGTTGGCCGCCCGTTTTCGTAACGCAACGTCATTTGACGCATTGCTCTGTCCGCCCCCTGACAGTAAACAGCGACCAACTTCAATATCCAGCCGTCGGGGGGCATGCCCGTGCCAACACTCGTAATGAAATTCGGTGGAACGTCGGTCGCCAATATCGACCGCATCCACCGCGCCGCCAAGCGCGTCGCCGTCGAGGTGGCGAAAGGCTATGATGTGATCGTGATCGTGTCGGCGATGTCGGGCAAAACCAACGAGCTTGTCGGCTGGGTCAATGAGACATCCCCGCTCTACGATGCGCGTGAATATGATGCCGTTGTTGCGTCGGGTGAAAATGTCACCGCTGGCCTGATGGCGCTGCGCCTTCAGGAAATGGACATCCCCGCACGCAGCTGGCAGGGCTGGCAGGTGCCGGTGCTAACCACCTCGGCCCATTCCTCTGCACGGATCGAAGACATCCCGTCAGAAAACATCACCCGCAAGTTTGGCGAGGGCATGAAAGTCGCCGTGGTTGCGGGCTTCCAGGGCCTCTCGCCCGAGGGCCGGATCACCACGCTGGGCCGTGGCGGCTCCGATACCACCGCCGTGGCCTTCGCCGCAGCCTTCGGCGCGGAGCGTTGCGATATCTACACCGATGTGGACGGCGTCTACACCACCGACCCCCGCATCTGCGACAAGGCCCGCAAACTCGACAAGATCGCCTTTGAAGAAATGCTGGAACTAGCCTCCCTTGGCGCCAAGGTTCTGCAAACCCGCTCCGTCGAGCTTGCCATGCGGTACAAAGTGCGCCTGCGGGTGCTCTCCAGTTTTGAAGAACAGTCCGACGAAGCAGGAACGCTCGTATGTGACGAGGAGGAAATCATGGAAAACAACGTTGTCTCCGGCGTCGCCTATAGCCGCGACGAAGCCAAAATGACGCTGATCTCGGTGGCCGACCGCCCCGGCATCGCGGGCAAGATCTTCGTTCCGCTGGCCGAAGCTGGCGTAAACGTCGATATGATCGTGCAGAACATCTCCGAAGATGGCCGCACCGACATGACTTTCTCCTGCCCCGTAGATCAGGTTCTCCGCGCCAAGAAAGCGCTGGAAGAGGCGCATGCCCGCGGCGATATCAACTTCTCCGAACTGGTGACAGATGATGGCGTCTGCAAAGTCTCGGTCGTCGGCATCGGCATGCGCAGCCATACCGGCGTCGCGGCCAAGATGTTCGAAGCGCTCGCTGCTGAAGGCGTGAACATCAAGGTCATTTCGACCTCCGAAATCAAAGTTTCCGTCCTGATAGACAGAAAATACATGGAACTTGCAGTCCAAGCACTCCATGATGCCTTCGAACTGGAAAAAGTGGCCTAGCGCTTTGCTGCGTAGGGCTGCACGGGGAGCGTGATGCCCGAGACACGGACCGAGAGCGAAAGCCGCAAGCTGCTGGGGCGTCTGAGGGACGCACTGGCAGAGGATAGCGCCGGTCAGGCCCGCCTTGACCATGTGGTGAACATCATCGCCTCGTCCATGCAGACCGAGGTTTGCTCCATCTACCTCTTCCGCGACGAGGACACGCTTGAGCTTTGCGCCACTGAGGGCCTTGCTCCCGACGCGGTACACCAAACCCGCATGCGGCTTGGTGAAGGCCTTGTCGGCAGCGTCGCCCGTAGAAAGCGCATCATCAACACCGCCAACGCGCCCGCCGCCAAGGGCTTCCGTTACATGCCGGAAACCGGCGAAGAACGGTTCTCCTCCTTCTGCGGTGTCCCTATCCAGCGCCTCGGCGACGTGCTCGGCGTTCTGGTCGTCCAGTCCAAAGCTGCCCGCGAGTTCACGCCTGACGAAGTGTACGCCCTCGAAGTCGTCGCTATGGTGCTGGCCGAAATGACCGAGCTTGGTGCCTTTGTTGGCGAAGGCGCGGCGCTTTCTGCACGCCACCAGCAAGCCGTCATGTTCCGTGGCACTGTCGGTCAGGAAGGCGCCGCCGAAGGCCGTGTCTATTTGCATGAGCCGCGCGTGGTTGTGACCAACCCGATCTCCGACGACCCAGAATCCGAGGCCAAGCGCCTGACGGAAGCCGTCGAAACCTTGCGCGTCAGCGTCGATGACATGCTCGCCGACGCCACGGGCGGAAATTCGGAGCAGACGCAAATCCTCGAAGCCTATCGCATGTTCGCCAATTCCAAAGGCTGGATGAAGCGCATGCTCGAAGACGTCGAAAACGGCCTTTCGGCCGAAGCTGCCGTGGAAAAGGAGCAATCCCTCGCCCGTACGCGGATGAGCCAAGCGACGGACTCCTACCTGCGCGACCGCCTGCACGATCTTGATGATCTCTCCAACAGGTTGCTGCGCATCCTAACCGGCCAAGGCTCCGATACTGGTGCCGAAATGCCCGATAATCCGGTGCTGATCGCCCGCAATATCGGCCCGGGTGAACTGCTTGATTACGGCAAGAAATTGCGCGGTATCGTTCTGGAGGAAGGCTCCGTCGGCAGCCACGCGGCAATCGTTGCGCGTGCATGGGCGATCCCGCTGATCATCAGTGTCAAAGGCATCACCACCGAAGCGCTAAACGGCGATCCGATCCTGATCGACGGTGATCAAGGCATCGCCCATTTGCGCCCTGACGAAACCGTCAAAACGGCCTTCCGCGACAAGATGGCGATGCAAGCCCGCGCCCAACAGCGCTATGCCTCAATCCGCGACCTGCCCGCCACCACGTTGGATGGCACCACCGTCGCGCTGCACATGAATGCCGGCTT
>Ga0181571_10001011_pt1 | contig 19736 bp, 24 predicted proteins | sample 101ome_17_FD_132440 | JGI IMG/M metagenome (GOLD analysis project Ga0181571, IMG submission 132440) | Coastal salt marsh microbial communities from the Groves Creek Marsh, Skidaway Island, Georgia - 101407AT metaG (megahit assembly) | ecosystem: Environmental > Aquatic > Marine > Intertidal... | reverse complement strand
TTAATTATTTTTGGACTCAATTCCCACCCCACATGGGATTTAGTGGTTGCGGCCAACCGAGATGAATTCTATCAGCGGCCTGCTAGTATTGCGAACTTTTGGCACGACCATTCGCATCTATTAGCAGGGCGAGATCTAACAGCGGGAGGCACCTGGCTTGGTGTTGATAGGCGCGGTCGATTTGCCGCGCTCACCAATGTTAGGCAACACGATAGAGCCGACATGCCTCTTAGCCGTGGCGAATTAGTCGTGAAATTCCTGCAGGGGGATAGTGAACCGGAGCATTTCCACAACAACGTTTCCAGCGAAAAATATGGCGGTTACAACCTCATATTGGACGATGGCAACTCTCATTGGTACCACTCCAACCGCTATACCAGCCAAGAACTTCAAAAAGGTGTTTATGGCCTGTCTAATGGCGAGCTCAATTGTCGCTGGCCAAAAGTCGAAGGAGGCGTTAACGATTTTAATATGGCGCTGGAAAGTGAAAATCTTGAGCAGGCACTTCTGGAATTACTCTTAAATAGCATGCCTGCAAAAGACGAAGACTTACCCGATACTGGTGTCGGCATTGAAATAGAGCGCAAACTGTCTCCCCGCTTTATCAAAAGCCCAGACTACGGCACACGGGTGAGTACCATTATTTTACGGAACCATGAAAAGCTCATTTTTATCGAGCACCAGCATCAACCTGAAGGGGAGACAATTAGATTTGAACTTAGTCGTCAGAGCTCTGGAACATACGGCTGAGACCCAATTGGCGTAGTAGGCCATCGACACAGCGCTGAATATCTTTGGAGTGATCTAATTGCATGACAGTATCAAGTAGGTCTTTGGCCTGTTCCATACTCACTTGCCGTAATACCGATTTTACACGTGGCAAGTTATTCGCACTCATAGAAAGGGTGCTATAGCCCATTGCTACTAACAATATTGAAGCTCCGGGGTCACCCGCTAACTCACCACAAATGGAAAGTTCTTTTCCCTCGGCTTTAGCGTCTGCGGCGATATTGGATAAGGCCTGTAATACCGCTGGATGGTAATGATGATAAAGATCCGCCACACGGGCATTGTTACGATCGACAGCCAATAGATACTGGGTAAGGTCGTTACTTCCCACCGATAAAAAATCGACCCTACGCGCCAATTGTCGAGCTTGGTATACCGCTGCTGGAACCTCAACCATGACGCCTATTTTGGGACGTGGCGACTCAATGCCCTCTTCAATCAGTTCTTTATAGCAACGATTGATTAACTCTAAGGCCTCATCAAGTTCTGCCACATTAGTTATCATTGGCAACATAATTTTCAAATTGCCCAGACCCTCATTTGCACGAATCATGGCTCGCAACTGAACCAAAAAGATCTCGGGGTGATCTAAGGTCACACGGATACCACGCCAGCCAAGGAAGGGATTTTCTTCCTCGATGGGGAAGTAGGGAAGTGACTTATCTCCTCCAATATCCAGCGTGCGCATGGTGACAGGGTTGGGCGTAAACGATTTCAAATGCTCGCGATAAATGCGCCGCTGCTCTTCTTCAGACGGGAAACGTTCGCGGATCATAAAGGGCATTTCAGTACGGTATAAACCAACACCTTCGGCACCGTGATCAAGCGATCGACCAACATCGGAGTTTAACCCCGTGTTTACAACCATTTGTACCCTATGGCCATCGAGCATTTCGCAAGGCAAATCGCGCAAGCCGGACAGCGCATCTATTTCCTGCCGCTCTAATTCAAGAACATCGCGGTAATGCGCAAGAATTTCTTCGCCTGGATTAGCGAATACCGTACCCGCATAACCATCGACAATGAGCTGTTTACCTTCAAGCCGGGCGTAAGGTAGCTCCATCACCCCCATAATGGTAGGAATACCCATTGCCCGCGCCATAATGGCGACGTGTGAATTACCGGAACCCCGGACAGACACTAGACCAATAAGTTTATCCTTGGGCACTTCACCCAGCATCGATGCTGTGAGCTCCTGTCCTACCAAGATAGTATTGGGCGGATAGTCTTGACTACCCTGATTGGCATTTTGCATGTACGCCAGAACGCGACGACCCAAATCTTTTACGTCAACTGCGCGCTCGCGGAGGTAGGCATCTTCCATCATCTCAAAAGTGCGCACGTGTTCTAATATCACACTGGCTAACGCACCCTGTGCCCATTGACCTGACCGAATGCGCGCTTGCACTTCATTACCCAAGGCATTGTCATTCAGCATGCCTAAATAGACATCGAATAGCGCCCGCTCCTCTGGGCGCAATTGCGATGTAAGTTTTTCACGCAATGTCCATATATCCATCCGCACAGCATCAATGGCGCGATTATAGTGCTGGATTTCAAGATCGATATTGTCTGCCGCACGACTTGGTACGGCCTCTAAACTTGCTTGGGGGGATGCCACGACAGCAGTACCAATAGCAGTTCCACGAACGGCACCAATACCCTGGAACTTAGCATTTGGTCGTTGTCCTAACTCTTGGTTTTCATCCTCGTCATGCAATGCTCCACTGGCCTCGGCGTGAGCAATCACACCCGCCAACTGCGCAGATAGGGTAACTAGGAAGGCTTCTTCGGCTTCATCAAAGCGGCGTCTCGCTGCCTGCTGCACCACCAATACACCGAGCACTTTTCGCTGGTGGATGATCGGCACACCCAAAAAGGCACTGTAGAGCTCTTCTCCAATACCTTCCATATAATGAAAACGAGGGTGGGCATCGGCACGCTCAAGGTTGAGAGGCTCTTCACGCATACCCACTAAGCCAACTAGACCCTCGTCGCGAGCAAGACTTACTTTGCCGCACAATTCCTGATTTAAACCACGAGTAGCAGTAAAGACAAACTGCTGCGAGGCGTCATCCCACATGTAGATCGTGCATACGTCGGTACTCATCGCTTCAGCAACACGATGGACGATGAGCTTCAAGGCCTCGGTGTAGTTTTTGACCGAGTTAACTTCTTGAACAATGCGACGCAGCGAGTTGAGCATGGGTTATCCGGTCCGCACAATGCGTGCATGATTGGGCGAAAGTTCACGCATAGCGCGACGGTAAACATCGCGCTTAAAAGAAACAACCTGCCCCAAGGGATACCAATAACTCACCCACTGCCAATGATCAAACTCCGGCTTACAGTCCCCTTTATTCAGAGATACTCGAGAATCTTCACCCTGCAACTGTAATAAAAACCACTTTTGCTTTTGGCCAATGCAAAGAGGCTTGGAATGCTTTCGAATTAAACCTTCTGGCAACTTATAGCGAAGCCAACCCTGTGTCTCAGCAATTAGCTTGACGTCATCGGGCTGTAAACCCACTTCTTCGTCTAGTTCACGGTACATTGCCTGCTCGGGAGTTTCACCCGCGTGGATGCCCCCCTGAGGAAACTGCCAAGCATCTTGTCCACAGCGACGGGCCCACAAGACTCTACCCTTGCCATCAGCTATAACGATGCCTACATTGGCGCGGAAGCCTTGCCGATCGATTAAATTTTCGTGTGTATTTCTTGTCATTTCTCGTCCTATTGACAAGCCTTATTGTTGTGAAAATGTCGAATCAGTATAGGCGAGCAGAATCATTAAGTCGACCGGGGCGAACCTAGCCAATCGACTTAATGGCGAGCATTTACACTGGGCAGACGCGACAGAATAGTGCTTTTAAATAATCCGTTTCTGGAATCGCAGGATGTATAGGGTGATCAGCCCCCTGCCCACCCGAGGCAAACACTTGAATATTGCGGTCAATATGGCGGCCACCTGCGCGAATGACGTCCGTCAACTGGGGCCGTGAGAGATGCATTGAGCAAGAAGCACTCACTAAAATACCGTCCTTGTTGAGCAATCGTAACGCCAACTGATTAATTCGATGGTAGGCCTGCTCACCTTTGGCACTATCTTTACGTTTTTTGATAAATGCAGGAGGGTCAACCACCACAATATCGAATTTTTCGCCAGCGTCTCGCAATTGCTGCATGGCATCGACCGCGTTACCCTGCAAAGTAGCAACGCGATCTTCTACACCATTCAGTGCTGCGTTTTCATGCACCCACTCTATGGCTTGTTGAGAGCGGTCAACACAGAATACTTCGCTAGCGCCTGCTGCTGCAGCCTGTACACCCCAACCACCGACGTAACTGAAAACATCTAATACTCGCTGCCCTTTGGCCAACTGCTGCAAGCGAGCGCGGTTTTCTCTATGATCATAAAACCAGCCAGTCTTTTGGCCTTCCCATACCGGCGCCATAAAATTCACACCGTTCTCAACCAGAGCTACTCGCTGATCCACATCGCCATGGATGACTCTGATATCTTGTTCCAAGCCTTCGTCAGCGCGTGCCACACTATCATTTTTGAGCAATACGCCACTGGGCTTAATCACTTTTATTAGTGCCGCCAAGATGTCTTCTAACATAGCATCCATTGCCGCATTCGAGATCTGTACAACACAAATATCACCAAAACGATCTATCACCAGGCCAGGTAAAAAATCTGAATCACCGTACACCAAACGGTAATAAGGCTGATCAAAGCAGCGTTGACGCAGACTTAGGGCAATATTGATTCGATGAACTAACAGAGATTTATCGAGGGGATGTTGCTTGTCACGGCTAACAACACGAGCACAAATGAGGTTATTTGGACTCATACAGGCATAGGCGACGAATCTACCATCGGCATTTTCTACCACGACTTGCTGTCCAGCATTGAACATTTTTAGCGGCGAGCGCTGTACATCAATCTCGTTACTAAAAATCCATTGATGACCTTGCTTAAGACGACGATCAGATTGTTTCTTGAGATAGAGGGTTTGAAACGACATGGCGGTATTCCTAAAATAAAAAAGCCAGCCGCATTAGCGACTGGCTAATAAAAAGAGGGCTCGAAATGATTAATCTTCGATCTCTGCAGCGTAACCATCCGCGTCTAGAAGGTCATTTAATTGCTCTTCATTATCGGGGCGAAGACGGAACATCCAACCATCACCATAAGGATCGGTATTAATGGTCTCTGGGGCGTCTTCAAGCGCTTCATTCACTTCTAAAATTTCACCAGAAATGGGCGCATAAATATCAGATGCCGCTTTAACCGACTCCACAACAGAGCATTCGGATCCCATTGCAACACTAGCACCCACTTCAGGTAACTCAACAAAAACCACGTCTCCCAATGCATCTTGAGCGTGGTCGGTAATACCTACAACCACAGAACCATCTTCTTCAAGACGAGCCCACTCGTGTGATGCAGCATAGCGTAATTCAGTTGGAAGGTTACTCATGGTTTTCCCCTTTATATTCTGGCTTATCCATATAAGATAGTATGATATTTTACTCTGTCGCTGACTTTCGGCAATACGAATTTCTATAAATTCTTTATTAACAGCAGTATGTTGTCGACTTTAAACACTGCTCGTAAGCAACTTAATAAACCCGACGAATAACGCTATCAAAATAACTCGTTGGCACGGACAACATCAACGATTTCACCCTCAGCCACTCTTACACAGTCCATACCAGCCGCTGCTGCTGCCTGCATACCAATAGCCGTATCTTCAAATACCACACAACGATTAGGAGCAATGCCAATATGCTGAGCAGCTGTTAAAAATGTTTCTGGATGGGGTTTGCCATGCAAGACATCACAGGCCGTCACTAAGGCTGATAGTCGGTGAAGCATGTCTAGTGGCTCAAGCTGAGCTAGCGCGTGCTCTCGACTCGCTCCTGTTCCCACAGCCACTGGTTTAATGGCGGCCTGTTCTACGAGGATCTGATACACAGATTCGAATCGACGTGGCGTTTGACACAGCTTTAAGAATAGGGCTTCTTTTTCAAAAGATAACGGCTCAACCGGATGATCAAGGCCAAATTTTTGATTGAGGATCTCGACAGTCCCCGCAGTGGGCACACCACTGAGCGTTGCCATGAACTGACGATCACATGGGTAGCCGTAGCGATCACAGATAATTTCCCACGCGTCGAGATGGGGCGCGGTAGAATCCACTAGGGTACCGTCCATGTCAAAAATGACCGCATCGTAGCGGCTTAGTGAAAGATCAGACACTACTTTTTACTAAATAACAAATCCCACACACCATGCCCGAGGCGCTCACCGCGCGCTTCGAATTTAGTATGTGGTCGCCATGCTGGCTTTTCTACATAATCGTCGCTTGCACTGTCATTGCTGATATCTGGATTTGCACTTAGCACCTCCAACATATGTTCAGCATAATTTTGCCAGTCAGTTGCCATATGGATCTTACCTCCAGGGGCAAGTTTACGCACCAACTGAGCAACAAACTCTGGCTGTACAATACGACGTTTATGGTGCTTTTTCTTATGCCAAGGATCAGGGAAATACAATTGCACTCTCGCCAAGCTACCATCGGCAATACAGTCTTCTAATACATCGTTGGCATCTGCCATGTAGGTTTTTAAATTGGTTAAACCTTCCGTACCCACACGATTGATGAGACGACCAACGCCGGGAGGATGAACCTCAACACCAATATAATCACTGGCGGGATCAGAGGCCGCCATATCGACTAATGAATCACCCATACCAAAGCCAATTTCAATCACTAGAGGAGCATCACGACCAAATAAGTTAACCGGGTCTATCTGGCCATCAAATAAACTCAAGCCCACAGACTTCCAATAACTATCAAAAGCTTTTGCTTGAGATTCGGTCATACGACCACTGCGGATCACAAAACTGCGGATCGACTTCTTTTTGTACTCGGGACGGTACTCTGTCGTGACCGTAAAATCATCACTCATAGTGAGGGTAATCTCCAACAAGCGACGGCAAACGCTATCCAGCCGCCAATAAAACATACTCCGCCAATGGGAGTTATCGGGCCAAGAATGCGAGGACCGCCCAAGGCTAAACCATAAAGACTTAATGAGAACAGCAGCACACCGGCTATGAACAAACCTCCGGCTATGGACAGCGCAGATGATGGCCAGAAGCGAGCCACAATACCAACGGCTAAGAGTGCTAAGGCGTGGTACATTTGATATTCAACGCCGGTTTGAAAGGTACCTAGCAACTTATCGCTAAGTTGGCCCCGCAAGCCGTGAGCGGCAAATGCACCTAAACCTACGGCCGATGCCCCAAAAAAAGCGGCAAACATTAAGAATAATTTATCCATTAATCTCTCAAATAAAAAAACCGCCGCTGCCAAGCAGGGGCGGTTTTAACACATTGCGTGAGGTCTATGCCTCTAAAACAGCGCGAACTTTTTTCATGGCATTGTTTTCAAGCTGCCTAATTCGCTCAGCTGACACGCCATACTCTGCCGCCAAGTCATGCAGGGTACTTTTATCTTCACTCAACCAGCGTTTTGCAATGATGTCACGGCTGCGATCATCGAGCCCTTCTAGGGCCATGTGCAAGTTCTGTAAAGAGTTTTGCTCCCAGTCTGCATTTTCAAGCAACATAGCTGGGTTGTGGCTATTGTCTTCCAAATAATTGGCCGGCGCTACAAAATCGCTATCGTCGTTGTCGTCGCCATAACCATCAAAGGCCGCGTCAACAGAACTGAGGCGATTTTCCATTTGCTGTACATCGCGTAAATCGACACCTAAATCATCGGCAATTCGCTGCGCTTCATCGTGTGACAACCACGCCAAACGCTGTTTGCTTGAACGTAAGTTAAAGAACAACTTACGCTGTGCTTTAGTCGTGGCTACTTTAACAATTCGCCAGTTGCGCAATACGAATTCATGGATTTCGGCTTTGATCCAGTGAACGGCAAACGACACCAATCGAACGCCTTTTTCGGGATTAAAACGTTTTACGGCCTTCATCAAGCCCACGTTTCCCTCTTGGATAAGATCAGCTTCAGCTAGACCATACCCAGAATAACTTTTTGCAATATGCACCACAAAACGTAGGTGCGACATAACTAACTGTCGAGCCGCTTCAAGGCTGTCGTGATAGTAAAGCTCTTCAGCCAGCGCCAACTCTTCCTCAACAGTTAGAAGCGGAATCGCAGATACAGTCTGCGTATAAGCCCCCAGGTTAGCACCGGGACTCAAGTTTGCGTAGGTTTGTAAGCTAGTGCTCATTGCTCCTCCAAATGTCAGCGCCCATGCGCCACATAAATATAACTGCATAATAATAGCAAGACATTATACGTCTGCCAATGCTGCTATATATGACACTATGGGGGCGAAAAGTTCACTTTTCAACCCATAACGTCAAGATACTTAATTTGGCTCAATATCACGAAGATGTTTTAGCACGGCGATAGCGCTGCCCAATAGACCCATAATGACACCAATCACACATACCAAAATAGCGTTAAAAAAACCTAGTGTACTGCTGTAGAAGCTTGCTTGGTAGGCATCGGCCAGTGCTTCAATAGGGCCAGATAACCACCAACTTGCCAGCCATACGATCATACACGCCAGCACACCACCGCCCAAGCCGTACCATGCGCCAGCGTATAAGAAGGGTCGCTGAACAAAGCTATCTGAGGCTCCCACCAATTTAGCTACCACAATTTCTTCGCGGCGTTGCTCAATGGTCATACGCACTGTATTGCCTATGACCAACACCACCCCAAGCGCTAACAGCAATGCCAAAGCACTCGCCAAACGGTCAAACAAACTAAGAATTTGCTTCAAACGGTTAATCCACTGCATATCCAATTGCACTTTATCGACCCCCGGAATACTTGAGAGAGTATCAATAAAGCGCTGACTGGCCGCGCTAGTCATATTTAATTCAGTCGGTGTAACCACAAGCACTGAGGGCAGGGGGTTTTCATCAAGATAACTCAATATATCGCTGAGCCCCGACACTTGCTCGAATTCAATCAGCGCTTGTTCGCGAGAAATATAGGTGACGTCTGCAACGTCTTCTCTACTTCGCAGTGTATCAACCAGCTGTTGTGCTCGACGCTCATCGATGCGCTCGTCTAAAAATAGTGACGCTGAAACCCCACCATCCCAGTGGTCAGATAAGGCCTTTAAATTATCGATGGCGATAGTCATACCCGTGGGCAGGCTCAATGCAATGGCGATCACCAACCAAGCCATCACCGTGGCGAAGGGAGAGCTAAATAATCGGCGCCAACTCTCCATAGCAACGCGCTTATGATCCAAACGATAGGCGGCCCAGCGGTGTCGCCATGTAATGCGAGATTGAACCGCCCCTTTAGACGCACTCATCGCACTACTCCATCATGCAGATGGCCATGATCTAGCACTAAACGACGACAGCCCATCGCTTCGATTAAAGCAATATCGTGCGAAGCAATTAAGACGGTTACACCCACACTATTGAAATCACGAAATAACTGCATTATTTCCGCAGAAAGTTCCGGATCAAGGTTGCCCGTTGGCTCATCCGCCAACAATAACGCAGGTTTATTTACTACCGCTCGAGCAATCCCAACTCGTTGTTGTTCACCGCCAGAGAGCGTGATTGGCATAGCTTTTTCTTTATCGAGTAGACCAACTTTATCGAGAGCGGCCCTCACACGACGACCAATTTCGCGGTGTTCAACACCACATATTTGCAGAGGCAGCGCCACATTTTCAAAAACGCTTCGATCAAAGAGCAAGTGGTGATTTTGAAATACCACACCAATACGACGCCGTAACTGGGGAATACCTGAGCGCCCCATACTCTGCAAGGACTTGCCACCGACGAGCACTTGTCCCTTTGAGGGCTGCTCCATAAGCATGATCAATTTCAAAAGCGTCGATTTACCCGCCCCTGAATGACCCGTTAAAAAAGCCATCTCACGCGCATCTAACGTGAAATTCACATTGGTTAACGCTTCGTGGCCACAGGGATAACGCTTACTGACTTGATCGAATTGAATCATGACTTAACCAAACAGTGCATCGACAAAATCTTTTGCATGAAACGGACGCAAATCGACAGCTTTTTCACCAATACCAATAAACCTTACCGGCAGGCCTAACTTACTGGATACCGAACAAATCATACCGCCTTTAGCCGTGCCATCCATTTTAGTTAGGGTAATACCGCTGACCCCCACTGCGTCACGGAAGTGCTCAGCTTGTGATAAAGCATTTTGCCCCGTGCCGGAATCAAGAACCAACATCACCTCATGCGGCGCATCGGGATCGAGCTTCTTCATAACTCGCACACATTTTTTCAACTCTTCCATCAAGTTGTCTTTATTGTGCAATCGCCCAGCCGTATCGGCGATTAAGACATCCACTTTACGCGCTTGGGCCGCTTGTAGTGCATCAAACAATACCGACGCACTATCGGCACCGGTATGCTGTGCAACAACGGGGACTTGGTTGCGGCTACCCCACTCTTGCAACTGCTCTACTGCAGCCGCACGGAAAGTATCGCCTGCCGCCAGCATGACCGACTTACCCTCCGCCTGGAAACGACGCGCCATTTTACCAATGGTGGTTGTCTTGCCAGCGCCGTTAATACCAACCATCAAGATAACGAAGGGGCTATCTCGCTCAGGAATTTCTAGCGGCTGCTCAACTTCAGCTAACATTTCCGTCAATATTTCTTTGAGCGCTTGTAACAACGCTTCACTATCTGCTAATTGTTTACGTGCTACACGCTCGGTCAACTGGCTGATGATCTTCTGTGTTGCGTCAATACCAATATCCGCAACCAACAGCTGAGTCTCAAGTTCTTCCAGCAGATCATCATCGATAGCCTTTTTACCCAGCAATAAATCGCCAATGCCACCACCTAAAAGAGCACTTGTTTTACTCAAGCCGCGTTTTAGTCGGCCCATTAAGCTATTGTCGATTTTTTCAACCGCCTCAGCTTCGCGGGTTTCGTGATCTGGTGCGCTTTCATCGCGCAGGGTTTCTTCAATCTCTTCGTCGAGCAAACCTTCGCTACGCATTAATTCAACTTCTGTTTCGCGCTCTCGTTGCTCGGCATCGGCCGACTTTTTTTTCCAAAAGAATATCATCTCAACAACCTGTAATGAGCTCTCGATCAAAAGCGATCGAGAAATGCACATGAGTGTAGCTTTCAAGTAAGGTATGCTACCACATTGTGCAACATTTTGAGGATGCTATGCGATCAAAGCGCCCAGTTAAAAAGCCACAACCCGAAATGGGCAGGCTGCGAATTATTGGTGGTCAATGGCGGGGCCGTGTACTGCAATTCCCGGACGTGGCAGGACTTCGCCCGACGGGTGACAGAATTCGAGAAACGCTTTTTAATTGGCTAACCGGCTACTTACCAGAAGCTCGTTGCCTTGACCTTTTTTCTGGCAGCGGAGTCCTGGCACTAGAAGCACTATCTCGAGGGGCGTCTGAGGTATACGCTATAGAATTGGATAAGCGCGCCGCACAAACCATTCGCCATCACGCAGCGACACTCGGCACGCAAAGTTTAAAAGTTTACAGCGACGATGCATTGAGCTTTTTAGAAAAGGGCAACACTTCAAGTCCCTATGACATCGTGTTTATCGACCCCCCTTTCGCCCAGGAGCTAGCCGGGGAATGCGCCGCTTTGTTAGAAGCAGGAAATTGGCTGAGCCCCAACGCTTGGATTTATGTTGAAGCCGACAAACATCTCGCCACCAGCACTGTACCGGACAACTGGCAGCTACATCGGGAAAAAAAGGCGGGATTGGTAGTGTACCGACTTTATCAACGCTGTTTAAATGAAGAAAGTTGAGCGATCTGATCAATTTGTATACTATGCGCCGGCAAAGAGGGCAGAGCTATGAAAACTGTTGTTTACCCAGGTACTTTTGACCCCATTACCAATGGTCATGTCGATCTTGTCGAAAGAGCGTCAAAGCTCTTTGATAAAGTGGTGCTAGCGATTGCTAGTAGTGAGAAAAAAAAGCCTCTGTTTAAGCTCGATGAGCGCATTGAACTGTGTACTACCGCGCTTTCGCATCTCGACAACATCGACATCGTAGGGTTTGACTACTTATTGACGGATTTTATCCGCGATCATGGCTCGAACACGGTGATACGAGGCTTACGCGCAGTATCGGATTTTGAATTCGAATTTCAGCTAGCCAATATGAATCGAGCGCTCGACCCTTCGTTTGAAACAGTATTTCTAACCCCGTCTGATCATTTGTCGTATATATCTTCAAGCTTGGTTAGAGAAATAGCTTCGCTAGACGGTGATGTATCAAAATTCGTCCACCCCATAGTTAGAGAAGCCTTAATTGAAAAATTTGGAGACAAATAATGTCGTTAAAAATCACTGACGAATGCATTAACTGTGATGTCTGTGAGCCAGAATGCCCCAATGAAGCCATTTATCAAGGGCCAGAAATCTATGTCATCGACCCTGGAAAATGCACTGAGTGTGTTGGTCACTTTGACGAACCGCAGTGCGTTCAAGTTTGTCCAATTGATTGTATTCCCGTTGACGAGAATAATATCGAGACAGATGACGAACTTCGCGATAAGTACTTCCGTTTAACCGGCCAAGTTGCCGAGTAAGCTATCGCTGACAGCGTCGGCAGAAGACTGTCGCACGCTGTCCCAAGCGAGTTTCTTTTAATACTTCTTTACAGCTCACACAAGGCTCTCCACCTCGACCGTAAACTGCTAGCGTCTGCTTAAAATAACCTGGCTGTCCATCGCTATTCACAAAATCCCGCAGAGTTGTTCCGCCTTGTGCAATCGCCGCTGCCAGCACTTTTTTAATCTCTTCCACCAAACGCTCACAGGCCGGCTTGGTCAACTTACCTGCAGCTTTATTAGGATCAATGCCCGCCGCAAATAGCGCCTCGTTAGCGTAGATATTACCCACACCAACCACTACCTTGCTATCCATAATGAAAAGCTTGCACGCCAACTTGCGTCCCCGCGATCGTTGGTAAAGATAGGTAGCATCAAATTCATCGCATAGGGGTTCTGGGCCCAAATGGGCGATTAAGCCGTGCTGTTCTAAATCGCTGTCGCACCACAGCACACATCCAAAACGACGCGGATCGTGATAGCGCATCTGCATACCATTAGACAGGCTAAAAATAACGTGATCGTGGGTCTTGAGAGGCGTGCTTGGATCCACAATACGAAGGCTACCCGACATCCCCAAATGCACTAATAAGCTACCAGACGGAAACTGAAAGACTAAATACTTAGCTCGCCGGCTCACACTATGCACATTATGGCCTACGATAAGTGAAGCCAAATTGTGGGGCACTGGCCAGCGCAAACTGGGATTGCGCACGTCGACAGCAGTAATTGTCTGATCGCTTACATGGGGAGCTACGCCCCTAACGGTAGTTTCAACTTCTGGTAATTCAGGCATATCCGCAACCTTTTGCCAAACATAAAAAAACCCGGACATTGCCGGGTTTTAGAAGGTATCGTCAAGTGTTTACTTGATTTTGCCTTCTTTATACATAACGTGCTGACGAATCACGGGATCAAATTTCTTGATTTCCATTTTTTCGGGCATGTTGCGCTTGTTCTTAGTAGTGGTATAGAAGTGACCAGTACCAGCTGATGAGTTCAAACGGATCTTATCACGCATGATATTCTCTCCTTAATCGGCCGAAGCTTAGAATTTTTCGCCACGAGCGCGCATGTCTGACAACACCTGCTCGATACCGACTTTATCAATAATACGCATACCTTTAGAAGATACACGAAGCTTTACAAAACGTTTTTCTGCCTCAACCCAAAAACGGTGAGTGTGCAGATTGGGCAAAAAACGACGCTTGGTACGGTTTTTCGCGTGAGAAACGTTGTTCCCGGTTACAGGACGCTTACCGGTAACCTGACATACTTTAGACATGACTACTCGCCTTTCCCACACTGCAGTGGGTATCTGAATACACTAAAAAATCTTGCACAGACCCGTGTTAAAAATTACTAATCACGAGACTATCGAAAAGAGCGCGACTTTATACCAGAACTTCTCAGCAATCTCAACTTTAATCAACAAATTCGTACAATAAATCTGATAAAAGTGGCATTTTCAGAGGTTCAGTCAGTTTTTATACAAAAAAACAGCATCACATCATTCCACGCTCAGCCAGTGATACAACGTCGCTATCCCCCACAACACAGTGATCCAATAAACGGATATCCATCAATGCTAGGGCTTCTTGTAATTGCAGTGTAATTCGTTGATCAGCATGACTGGGCTCTGCCACACCCGATGGATGATTGTGGGCCACAATGATCGCGGCTGCACCCAGCTCTAAACCTCGTCGCACAACCTCTCTGGGATGCACAGAAGCGACACTAATACTGCCATAAAAAAGCTCCTCATAGCGGATCAAAGCGTGTTGAGCCGTTAAAAAAAGAGCCACAAACACTTCTCTGGGCTGATGCCGCAGACGCATCACTAAAAAATCTCGCGTCGCTTGCGGGCTATTAAACACCGTATTGCGCTGCAATGTAGATTGCAAATGCCTTCGAGAAATTTCTAAAGATGCCTGTAACAGACAATATTTTGCCTCGCCTAAACCCGGCAGTTCACAAAAGGCATTAGCGCTTGCCTCCAATAGACCTCGCAATCCTGCAAAGTGATTCAGGGCCTCTCGCGCCACATCAATCGCCGACTTGCCAGGGGAACCGGTCCCTATGAATAAGGCTATCAATTCTGCATCTGATAATACCGCGGCACCCTCGCTTAAAAGCCTTTCTCTGGGTCGCTCACTCGCTGGCCAACTTTTGATCGCCATAGCCACTCCATTTAATTTCAACTGTGAAGTTTGTAAGATACCTGCAATAATGTTCGCTTATTGATAGTGAGTACTTATGCTACAACTTAACAAAAAGCAGATTATTGTTGGCGTTAGCGGCGGTATTGCCGCCTATAAATCCGCTGACTTAGTTCGTCGCCTTCAAGATCAGGGGGCTTTAGTACGCGTTGTGATGACCAAAGGCGCGCAGGCCTTTATTACTCCACTGACCTTTCAGGCGCTGTCCGGTAACAATGTACATACCGATTTACTAGATACTGATGCTGAAGCAGCCATGGGACATATTGAACTGGCACGATGGGCAGACTTAGTACTGGTTGCACCGGCAAGTGCAAATACCATCTCGCGTTTGTGTCATGGTGCCGCAGATGATCTTCTAACAACGCTATGCCTGGCCACTAATGCGCCCGTTGCCATTTCACCGGCCATGAATCAGGCCATGTGGCACAACGCAGGCACTCAAGCCAATTTAGACACCTTGCGTCAACGTGGCATTAAAATTATCGAGCCCGGTGTTGGTAGCCAAGCCTGTGGCGATATAGGCGCTGGTCGTATGCCCGATAGCGAAGTATTAGTCGATGCGGCCATCCAATGCTTTAGCCAGGGACCGCTCCAAGGTAAGAAAGTGGTTCTAACCGCAGGCCCGACTCGTGAAGCCATTGATCCTGTGCGCTACATTAGCAATCATAGCTCTGGCAAGATGGGTTTTGCGCTTGCAGAAAAACTGGCTGAGAATGGCGCCGAAGTCACATTAATCAGTGGCCCAGTGTCCCTTGAAACACCCCCAAGGGTTGACCGAATCAATGTCATTAGCGCTGCAAATATGCTCGATGCCGTTATGCAATATATTGATGATTGCGATATTTTCATTGCTGCCGCAGCGGTCGCAGATTACACACCTGCTCATATTGCCAATCAAAAGATGAAAAAGGGAGCGGCAGATATGGCAATTAATCTCGTGAAAACCCAGGATATTGTTGCGAGCGTTGCCGCACTTCCCAACAAACCGTTCACTATTGGCTTCGCGGCAGAAACCAACGATGTTTTGAACTATGCGCGTGACAAACTCAAGCGTAAAGGACTCGATATGATCATTGCCAATGACGTCTCTGATACCACTATTGGCTTTAACAGTGACGAAAATGCAGTAACCGTGATTGATAAAACATCGGAAATCGTCATCGAAAAACTACCTAAACGGGCTCTTGCCGCCGCCCTCGTGCAGCATATCGCCCAAAAAATACACTAGCCTTCTATAGCGGAAAGGCATTTGCTCATCGCTCAATTGGAGAACACGTTTACCATGACACTATCATTGGACAATGCGAAGGGAATCGCCAAGGTATTAACCGAATCTCTTCCATATATTCAACGTTTTACCGGCAAAACCATCGTCGTTAAATTTGGCGGCAACGCTATGGTCGATGAAAAACTTCACGCCAGTTTTGCACGCGACATTGTTTTGATGAAATTGGTGGGAATGAACCCTATCGTCGTGCACGGAGGTGGCCCACAAATTGGCTCGCTACTTGAACGCCTCAATATCCATTCCGAATTTGTTGACGGCATGCGAGTAACCGACAGCCAGACAATGGACGTTGTGGAAATGGTGCTGGGTGCGGCGGTGAATAAAAACATTGTTGCCTCAATCAATAATCATGGCGGTAAAGCCATTGGTATTACCGGTAAAGACGGCAATTTCATTCGCGCCAAACAGCTTAAAATATCGCGCAAGTCACCTGAGCTAAACGCTTCAGAAATTATCGACATCGGCCATGTCGGCGAAGTGGAGTCGATCAACACGGAAGTACTCGATGTCCTGCTGAACTCTAATTTCATTCCTGTTATCGCACCCATTGGTGTCGGCAACAACGGAAGCTCATACAATATCAATGCAGATTTGGTGGCCGGTAAAATTGCTGAAGTTACCAAGGCAGAAAAGCTGATGCTGTTAACCAACGTGGCAGGCTTGCTCGATAAAGAAGGTAATGTTCTGACCGGGCTGAGTACTCAACAAGTTGATGAATTAATAGCGGACGGCACCATTTATGGCGGCATGTTACCCAAAATTAATACCGCATTGAGTGCTGTTAAAGAGGGCGTGGGAAGTTCGGTGATCGTCGACGGGCGCGTGCCCCATGCCATTTTGTTAGAAATTTTCACTGATGCAGGTGTTGGCACCTTGATCACTAATAAAAATTAATAAGGGATTATCATGACTCAAGAAACCAAAATTTCTCGCCGCGATCAAATATTACAAGCTCTCGCTCATATGCTAGAAACTGGCCAAGCCAGTAAAATCACTACGGCTAGCCTGGCGAAGACTGTTGGCGTATCAGAGGCGGCACTTTATCGCCACTTCCCCAGCAAAACTAAGATGTTTGAAGGCCTAATAGAATTTATTGAACATGCTATTTTTAGTCGTATCAATACAATCGTTAAAGGCGAAGAAAGCGCATCGGCACGCTGTGAAAAAATCATTGCTCTCGTGCTGGCCTTTGCCGAGCGTAATCCAGGCTTGTCGCGTATTATCAGTGGTGAAGCATTGATTGGAGACACCGAGCGTCTCAGCGGCCGTGTAGCGCAGTTTCACGAACGAATTGAAACCCAGCTTAAGCAACTACTGCGCGATGCAGAGATGAGCGAAGGCTTACGGACACGCGTCCCTACCAGCTTGGCTGCAAATTTTATGGTGGTGCAGATCAGTGGTCGCATTGGTCAATTTTCAAGGACTAATTTCAAGCGAACTCCCACCGAGAACTGGGCTCAGCAATGGGCGATGATTTCGGCCGCTATTTTCGATTAATTAGCATTGGCCGCACTCGCCCTTAAGCTCTTTTAGCCGTGATAACTCTTTGGCAAATTGCTGCTCGCTTTGTTGGCGTTCAGCAATTCGCTCATTGATTTGTTCGCTGACTTGTTTGATTTCACTGTGCAGCAGCTGTACATTTTTGATATATAAGCTGCGCTGCTCGTCTTCCTCCGCCATGGTCTGCAAAACTTTCTCGGCACTCTCTAACTGCGACCGGGCAGCAACTAGCGTGGCCTGTAATGTATCGATTCGAATGGAAAGCTCTTTTAGATATCGGTCTCTGGCTGCTTTAACGTCAAGTGGAGATGCATAGCGACGCAGCAGTGCACGATCTTCATTTTCTTGCTCAATAGCAAAGCGGCGCTGCTGCCGCTCATCTTGGGAACCCTGACCTGCCACTACCTCGACAATCTGCCCATAGCTGTCGAGGACTTCATACCCCTTACTGACTTGATGAGGAGGGATACTATCGTTAATGACAATGCGTCCATGGTCATCGAGATAACGAAAAAACTTTACGCCTTGGGCATTACTCAATGGAGTAAAGCATCCGCCCAGTAACAACAATATGTAGATAACTGGGCGCATATCTTTACACTCCGTATTGCTCCCGATACGAGTTAATTGCAGGAATAAATTGCTGCAAATCTTCTCGATCGGTCATAAAAGTAATAATGTCATCAAGCGTAATAATGCTGACTACAGGAATATTGTAGTCTCTCTCAACTTGTTGAATGGCTGATTCAGTGCCCGTTCCTCGCTCAAGGCGATTGAGGCCAATGACCACCGCTGCAGGGCTAGCCCCAGCAGCATTGATAATGTCCATCACTTCTCTCACCGCGGTACCCGCCGTGATGACATCGTCAATAATAAGAATTTTACCCACCAATTCAGCGCCAACGATGGTGCCACCTTCACCGTGTGCTTTCGCTTCTTTACGATTGAAAGCAAATGGCATATCGCGACCATAGTCATTGGCTAGTGAGACTGCGGTGGTCGCCGCCAGAGGAATTCCCTTATAAGCAGGACCAAAAATCACATCGTAGGACAGACCTGCATTTTCAATAGCTGCAGCATAACAACGACCCAACGCTGCCAATGCATTTCCACTGCGGAAACGTCCAGCGTTAAAAAAATAGGGGCTCACACGACCAGATTTCAGGGTAAACTCACCAAAATTTAACGCGCCATTATCAAGCGCCAACTGAATAAATGCTTTTTTGTAGTCTTGCACAATGCTTCCTTTGAGTTTCAGTACTAAAGTGTAAACACTCATTATGATTTTTGCTGTCAAATGACAATATTTTCACGTTTGAGCATTAAATTTATTAATCTTTCATAATATTATCGAATTATATTCACTAAATCCCGATGAAATTCGTTATTATATTAACGAGTTAACCAGAGTGAGACAGATGCGAGTCATTAGTTTTTGTGCCGAAGGCATTAAAAAAGCAACGAAAGCAGGATTTTTTGAATGGGCACTTCAGCAAGATGCTGACATTATTGCTATTCAAGATTTGCAAGCCCAGGAATACGACTTGCACGATAATGTCTACTTTCCCTCTGAATATAACGCCTACTTCTTCGATGCTGTTGAAAAAAATAGCAATGGTGTTGCGATATATACTCGCAAACTTCCTAAAGCCATCATGACCGGCCTTGCCATGGGCGACATGGACATGGAAGGTCGCTATGTTCAAGCGGATTTCGACAACATTAGCGTTGGTAGCTTATTGGCTCCTTTTGCCAGCGACGATGACGACGCAGGCATTTCCAAGAAGAATCAATTTTATCGCTATTTTTTGCCACATCTTGAAAAAATCAGTAAAAAGCGCCGCAACTACATTTTTTGTGGCAATTTCAATGTCGCCCATGCCGACATCGATGTGCAACATCCCAGTAAGCATGAAAATACCACCCCAGGATTTCTCAATCACGAGCGTGATTGGTTTGACGAAATTCTCGGCGGCGGAGAATATTTAGACGCCTTCCGTGAAATGAATTTCGATCCAGACCAATTTACTTTCTGGCCTACTGATGCCACGAGATTAAATGACGGTTGGAGGATTGATTATCAAATTGTGTCGGCAGATCTACGCGACAAGATTAGCCGCGTAGAAATCGTGACAGAACCCGTATTTTCTCAACACGCCCCTGTCATTATCGATTACGATCTAGAGCTGTAGCGGCAACTACTCTGCTAGCGCCGCTTTTTGAAGTTGGATAATTTCCCCAATACTTTGCTTTGCCAAACCTAGCATCGCGTT
>Ga0181571_10001008_pt1 | contig 19768 bp, 14 predicted proteins | sample 101ome_17_FD_132440 | JGI IMG/M metagenome (GOLD analysis project Ga0181571, IMG submission 132440) | Coastal salt marsh microbial communities from the Groves Creek Marsh, Skidaway Island, Georgia - 101407AT metaG (megahit assembly) | ecosystem: Environmental > Aquatic > Marine > Intertidal... | reverse complement strand
CGGGGGCATCGACGGCGGCGTCCGTGCCGGCGGCGTCCAGGCCGGCGGCGCCAACACGGCCGCCCGGGTCGGCTCCAACCGCCGCCGGCCGGCGCATCAGGACCGCCGGGACCGCCGGGACGACGGTCGCGACGATGAGCGCTCGTCCCCCGGCTCCGCCGCCGAGGGCGAGGGCGAGGGGCGGTGAGTCACCGGGCGGTGAGTCACCGGGCGGTGACGTCTGGACCCCCGCGGCGGACCCGTGGCGCGGACTCGACCGCGCCGCCGCGGCCGCCGCGACGCTGGGATACCGCCGCGAGGTGATCCGCGCGCTGCCGCGGTGCCTCTACCTGGACGACGTCGCCGTCGGTGACGCCGAGAGGGGCGGCGAAGAAGAAGAAGGGGGAGCAGGCCCGCGGACGCGGCTGGACGTACCGGACGTAACGGACGTAACGGACGGAGACGACGGGGACGAACGGGACGAGAACGACGTTGACGCTCTTCTCAAGAGGCGGCCTCAGTCCGCGCGGCGTCCCAAGGCGGCGGACATGTCCGCAAAGGCGGCGACGGCTGACGGGCACTACGAAGACGTCGCGGTGAAATTTATCAAGGAGATGGAGGATTACAAGACCAAGATGAGCGGTTTGATTGGCAAGATACGGGACGGCCTGAAGGAGACCAGGCAGGAGGCTGCCGCCGCGTTGAGAAGCGACGGGACGCTCGAGGCCGAGCCCGACGCGGTGCCGTCGGGCAGGCTGCCCAGCGCCCCAATCGTCGGGAGCGTACCGATGAAAAAGGTGGGCGTCCTCGACTCGGACAAGGTCGGTCGGGAAGCCGAGGCTTGCGAGAGCGCGCTTCGACGCGGCGCCGAACCGCCCGCCGCCGCCGTCACTAAAGCGTCGCCGTCGCCGGGGAAACGCCCGGCGTCGGCGCGGGCGAAGCTGGTGGAGGCGCGGGACGCCACGAGAGCCGCGCTGGAACAGTTCGATGCACTGTTCTCCGAGCGGTTGTTCTTGGACGACGTCGACGGCGTCGGTTCACCGGAAGGGGACGAAGGGAGTCAGCGAACGCCCGAGGAATGCCGCCGGTGGATCGTGAGGCCACCGTCCGCGCGGGGCGGGCGGCCGCGCTCGGCTCGCGGCGCGGGCGGAATCGCCGAAAAGGTCGCCGCCGCCGTCGCCGCCGTGGATGCGCAAATAGCGGCGGAGGAACGCGACCGAGAGCGCGCCGCGTCGGAGGAGGAGGGGACGCGCGCGACGGCGCTGGCCGGGACGAGTAAGGCGCGGCCGAGATCGGGCGGCGGGAACGGCGGGAAGGGCGGGGCGGGGTTAGGGGATGAAAAAGATCGGCGGCGGCTCAGACCCCCCCCGGGTGGCAAAGCCGCGGGTGGCTCGACGGGGACGCTTCGCGAGGTTCCGGAGAAGACGAGGGCGTCGTCCGCGCCGGTCGCCGCGTCGAGGCGTCCGCCGTCGTCAGGAAGGCTGTCGACATCGGGAGGCACTGGAGGGCGCGGGGTCCCTCGCGCGACGTTCAGGAAGCCTCCGGCGTCGGGAGAGCGGAGATGACCACGCAGGGGAGGATTCGCAAAAAAGCACTTGTGTGATATTAGGAAAGTGGCGCGCACGCGCCGCGAGCGCCCCACCGTCTCAACACGTCGCAACAGCGGCATCGTCCCCGTCGGACCGCCGCGGTTCCATCGTTCCATCGTTCCACCAACGTTCCATCGTCGCCTCCCGCCAACCAGCCAACAAGTAAGAGTGGGTCCAGACAGACGCGATCCCCCGTCGTCCCGTCCCGAGTCGTCGCCCCGCCTCCTCACTTTCGCTCTCTTAACGCCGCTAACTACTTACGCCGCCTCGGCGGTCTCGTCGTCCTCAATCTTGGGCGCGAGGTAGTAGCGCACGTAGCCCATGTCCGCGATGAGGTACTGCACCACCACGGGGAGCTCCTTGGACATCTGCAGCTGCACAGTGGGCGCCAGCGGGGTAGCCTTGGTGAACGAGTTGAGGTAGCGGAGCGCAAAGGTGAGCGTCACCGGCTCCTGGAGCTCGATGATGGTCTGCTCCTCCTTGTCGACGGAGGTGTTCTGCCTGCAGGTGATGTTCGCCTGGCCGATGTCGCCGGTGGTGCTGAACTTGACGCCGTCCTTGGACACCGAGATGGTCACGGTATCGCCGATGGAGGAGAGATCACGGCAGATGCGCATGAACTCCGAGGAGGGCATCTTCACGGTGGCGGCGTACTCGGTGTCGGGGATGCCGAGGTGCTCGGAGTCGATGTCCATGAGCTTAAGCTCAAAGTCGGAGATCTTGTCCTGGTCTGTTGATTCGCGAGGGAAGGGGAGGGTAAGGGGGAGAGGAGGTCAGGGTCGGGTTTCGAAACAGGAAGATCGATCGTGTTTTATTTTTTGTGGTCAAAAAGCCGAAAAGATCGCGAGAGGGCGACCCGGTTACCCGCGTCCGGGGCGCCCCGACGCGTGGGAATTCCGGATCGGGGCTCGCCGACGGGCTCGTTGACTCATCAGTGACGCGTCAAGCTGTGCTCGGGACGAAACCCAGACGATGGTGGGTCGTGGGGACGGGTGCCTACTCACCGGGAGACTCGAACATGAAAGTCACGACATCGCCGGTGTCATCCGCCTTCATGGTGATGATGTCATCGTTGCCCGCGCACTTGAGCATCTTGGACTGTTGACGTATCAAACGGTGAGAGGGTCAGTGTTTTGTTTGAGACGTGGGAAAGGCGTGGAACGCGTTCGATGGGGTCATGGAGGCGCGGGGTCGCGTCGCCGAGCGCCTTCCGGGGGAGACCGGAGGGTGCTCACTTTCGCTTTTTTTCAAAAAAACAACGCTTTTTTTCCCGTAGCCTCTCGCGCGCTCCCGAAAGGACGCGCGCGGGGCACCCGAGGAGGATCATCGAGCGCGGGGACCGCGCGGGGGGAGTATCGGTGACGCACCATGTTGGAGAGGTTCATGCCCATGGTCATGTTGCGGTCGCAGCGGTAGTGCTCGAAGCCGTCCGATCGGAGGAGGAGGGCAACGAGGGAGACGTGGGAGGAGTCCATCGCCTGGAGCGCGAAGCCGTTGTTGGAGCAGTCGAAGTTGGCGTCGGTGACGAGATCCTTGATGGACTCGAGCACCTTCTTCAGGAGGGAACCCTGGACGAGACGGGCCTCAAACATGGCGACTTGTGTATGCTCGTGTACGTGTCTGGCGTGCGTGTGCCGGCGTGTAGTGCCGATGGCGCTAAGATCCGGCTTGTTTTCGGTTTGAATTTCTTGACTGGTATCGTAACGCCTTTCGAAACCATCGTTCGAAGCGGGGGTTCGATACCAGCAGGCCGCGGTCAAAATGCGCGAGCCCACGGGAAGTCGGGTTTGGCTGGCGGCACCTGGCGCAGTGAGACAGACACACGGGCACGAGATGACGGACTCGATGATGATGGACAGCGAGGGCGGCGTTTCCCAGAGCACGGACGCGCCCCGCAACAGGAGGGTGAGTCGCGCTTATCGCCCCGAATCGTCGCGTTCCCACTCGAGCAGTCGACCCGGCCCCCCCCCCTTCCTCCCGGATTTTGGCAATTTCCTCCGCAGCGCGCCAATTCGTCGCGCCTTTCCAACCCTAACCGACCGTCACTCATCCACCATCACCCCGATTCCCACTTCCAGGGACGCGGACACGACAAGGAGATGGAGATGGACGACGATCGCGGCGGCAGGTTCGAGTCCATCCCGGAGAACGACTCGGGCGCCCCCGGCCCCGCCAAGTCCGTGGAGGGCTGGATCGTGCTCGTCACCGGCGTGCACGAGGAGGCCCAGGAGGACGACCTGCACGAGCACTTCGCCGACTACGGCGAGATCCGAAACATGCACCTCAACCTGGACCGACGGACGGGGTTCGTCAAGGGGTACGCGCTGATCGAGTACGAGACGAAGAAGGAGGCCCAGGCCGCGATCGACGGCGCGAACGGATCGAGCATGCTGGACCAGACCCTCGAGGTGAGCTTCGCCTTCTCCAAGGGACCGATCAACAAGTAGATCTTTAAAACCGCGATTGAACGCGCGAACGCGTCACTCCTCCCCGTCCGTTCCATCCTCGCCAACCCCGCGCGCCTCGCCAGCCTCCAAGTCCCCTCCCCGTACCTCTTCCTCGCCCCCGCCCGCCGTCGATTCGTCCGCGTCGTCCACACCACCCGGGTCCGAATCGTCGGCTTCAACGTCGTCGGCATCGACGGGAGACACAGCTGGCGACGACGCATCCGGATGACCTCCCGGCGCCGTCCGCCGCGTCAGCCATCGTCCAATCACGCCCCGCCGCAACGTCCGACCGGCCGGGGACGAGGCCGGCAGCAGGGGCGCCTCGAGGTCCGACTCGTCCGCCGATTCCGCCCCCCCCGTCGTCGCCGACGCGTTGCTCAGCACCGACCACCGGCTCCGCCTTCTTTGCCTCGGAACGTCCTCGGGCGGGGGCGGGGGCGGAGCGATGACGTGCTTACACACGGGGCAGCACGCGCGCTTGGTGATGAGCCAGGGGTCGATGCAGTCCTTGTGGAACGCGTGGCCGCAGTCCAGCGCCCTGAGCTCGTCGCCGCTCTCGTAATCCTCGATGCACACCGCGCACGTGTCGCCGGTGCCGTTGTCCACCACGAGCGTATCGTCCTCGCCGTCCTCCCCCGCGGTCGCCGCCCCGCCGCAGGAATCCCCGCGCAGGAAGCTCAGCACGCGCTCTCGGCTGGAGAACACCGCCGTCTTGGCCACGGCGGCGACCTCCTCCGCGCTGAGCAGACGCGTCTCCGGCGGCCTCGCGGCGGCCGTCGCCGCGAGGTGCGCCTCCTCCCTCCGCTTCAGCGCCACGACGACGGAGAGCAGGACGCACAGGGCGCCGAAGGTGACGCACGCGCTGGTCGCCACGTTCGGCCAGTCGTCGAACGGCGAGTCCGGCGATTCCAGGGTGACCACCACCGTCTTGCCGTGCTTCGGGTCGTTCAGTAAAGTCTCCAGCGCCTCGCCGGATTCTTTGGAGACGAACACGGATGGGACGTTCACGTCGTCGTCCTCAACCTTTTTCGCCATGGGTATCAGCGGGCCGTCGACGTTGTCGAAGACGACGACCGCGACGGCGCCCGCCATCTCCGCGTTTCTCACCTGCGTGGTCCGATGCGAGTCACTGGGGTCAGGTTTGGAACGCGAAACCCGCGCGGCGGGGGCGAAGACGGGGTGGACTCGCGGGGAGAGTTCAGCGTTCGTTGGCGGGTGATGGCGAGAAAAAACAAACAAACCCTCGGAGCGAGCCGCCCGCGGACCACCCGCGCGCACGTACCTTGGTGACGAAGTCGCACTTCTCCGTTCCGAAGGAGCGCTGCACGAGGGCTATCCACCGCCCCTCGTACTTGTTCGTCAGGGCCTCGCACGCCTCTTTCGGCGACGCCTCCTCGAGCCGCGCGGTCAAGCCGTCCGCGGGCACGCGCGGCCCGAACACCGCGGGCTCGTCCTTCACCACGGGCAGGTACCCGGCGTAGCTCCGGACGACGAGGTGCGAGTCGTAGCTCCCGGGCAGGGAGGTGAACGCGGCGAGGAAGACGAGGAGGATCACGGGGAACGCGCAGGTGCACGCACGGCAGAACGCCACGGCGTGCGCGGCCGCGCCCGGCGCTCCCACCTCGACCATTGGCGCGCAGACCGAATGACGTCAGGCTGACTCGACCTCGACGGCTGGCGCGTTTTTTTCGTCGTCGACAACTCCTCAAACACGGTTCGCGTTTCCCCACTCATGAACTCCGGAGAATCAACGGGCCGATTGCGGTCAGATTGCACCACGGCGGGGTGAAAACGAGATTGGGGCCCGTTCAAAGCGGACGGAAATTGCCGCGCAAGAACTCCTCCGGGCACACAGTCAGGCGCGCGCGTGGGCCACCGAATCCCCGAACTGCACCGCACTAATGTTCTCCACGAGACTTTTCCTCGTCGCGCTGCTCGCCGTGTTCGGCGCGTTGACGCTCGCCCCCGCCCCGTGCGAGGGCAAGATCACCTACATCAGGCCCCTCTGGCAGCCAACCAGCGAGTGGAGCCCCCCGGAGGAGCGCGAAGAGCCCGCGGAGCTGCACAGCGCCGCCATGAAGCTGTACTCGGAGTACGTGGAGAAGAGCGGCATCCAGCCGTGCACCTACTGCTGAGAACGCGAGCTTCTTTTCTTCATCATGCGGGAATACTAGCGGGAATACTACTAGCGGGACGTAGATATTAGGGCGCAGGGCTCGGCTCGGCCCGGCCAATTCAAAGCTGACATCGGTCTTTCGTCGCGAGACGCAAGGGGCGTCGCGAGAGGGGAGGGGCGATGCGCCCGGGTTTCGGACCCGAAGCGCGGTCGCGGTCGTGGAGGGTCACCGGGGGACGATGCAGGGCGCGGGATTTCGACCCGCGCGTGGTGCGGGCCGCACAGACAGCAAAGCCGAGCTCTCATCAGCGAATAAAAAAATATTTTTCGAGCTAAAACTGATGGACTACTCACGCCACCCGCAGCTTGTCCACCCACTGGTCGAGCACCTTTGGGGTGCCGTACCACGGCCGCTCGTCTGACGACCCTATCGGCGTGTGGAATACCCTGCGATCGAGCGAACGGCGGGAAGAGGCGGTGAGCGAGGATTGGTACGCGAGGGGATGTGAGAAGAGAGAAGATTGAGCGACGGGTGAGGCGCGCACCCCTCCAGCGTGACGTTGTCCGCGCCGTCCAGGTGCGCCGTCGCCACCGGCGTGATCCCGTCCCCCCACGCCGCCGCGGACCCGCACACCTGCTTATACCCCTGCCCGACGAGGAACCCCGCGGCGTCCCCGGCGTCCCCCAACGTCTCCACGCCCAGGAGCCATTTGCCCGCCAGGCACGTCACCGGCACGCCGAGCTCCGTCGGCTTGGCGCAGTTGGCCTCGACGTAGGTGAGGATGCCGCGGGTCTGGTCCACGACCCCGGGGACGTCCTTGGGCACCGCATTGAGCGGCGACCCGAGCGTCACGACGCACCTGATGTCGTCGACGCCGAAGTCCTGCATGTACACGCGGCTCATCCAACCCCCCGCGCTGTGCGCCACGAGCGCCACGCGATCGGCTCCGCTCTTCTCCTTCGCCGCGCCGATGGCGTCGGCGATGCGGGAGAGGTACCAGTCCACCGTGGGCCGCGGTTCGAGGGTACCCTGCCAGTACGCCAGCTGCGTGAGACCCGCGGCGTTGCGGAGCCAGTCGGGGCGGCCGACGGCGGCGACGGTGGCGGAGAAGCCGCGTCCCTCCAGCTCGCTCGCGAACTCGTCGTAGTCCTCAGTGCAGTTGCCCAGGCCCGGGAGGACGACGACCGCGGGCTTGGACGATGCGGACGCGACGACGGATGCGCGGACGTGCGCGCGGCGGGGCGCGATCGATTCGCGCGGCGCGGAGGCCCGCTTGGCCAGCGGAGACGAGAGCGCGAGCGTCGCCATGTTTTGTGGATAAAACAGGCACCACGTCGGTGCCTGCCTTCATTCAGTCATGGCGGGCGGAGAAAAATTCTTCTGAGTAGTCTACCGTCCAGGCTCTTGCGAGAAGCAAGCGCCGAGACGGCACGCGGCGCGGCGAGACTTTAGCCGAACGATCAATCAGCCGGACGTTAACGTTAATTAAAACGCGCGTGCGTCATCCCCAGTCATCGCTTCCCGCCGCCGAGCGCGTTGTTGGCCATCATCCTGACGCTCTCCCCGGCGCGCTCGTCTCCGACAACCACCAGCGTCGCCATGCCGGGCCCGCCCTTGCCCTCAGCCACGGACACCTTCGCCCTGGACCTGGCCTCCATCTCCCTGATCGTGGCGCCGCCTTTCCCGATGATCCGTCCGACGAGCATCTGCGGGAACGCCACCTGCATCTGCTGCTCGCCGGGTTTCTTCCCGGGCTTCCACGGGATCCCGCCGTGGCCGCGGACGATGGAACCCTTCTCAAACACCCACGTGATCGGCTGCCCGCTCTCCTTCTCCTTCAGCCGCATCGCCGCGAACTTCTCCTCAGCCTCCTTCTCTTCGAGCTTGCGCCGCGCCTCCGCCTCCTCCGCCTCCTTCGCGGCCCTGATCGCCGCCACGCGGTCAGCCTCCGCCTTCTCCGCGGCTTTGCGCTGCTCCGGCGTGAGCGTGTACGCACCACCTCCGGCTTCCTTCGCCTTCTGTCGGTTACGACGCGCGAGAATGGCCTCCTCGTCGTCGCTGTCGATCTCGCTCTCATCCGACGGCGTATCATCGAGGGTTCGGTGGTCCACGGCGTGCGCGCGTTGCGTCGCGGCGACAGCCTCCGCCTCGGCGCGCTTCCTAGCCGCCTTCTTCGCCGCCTTCTCGGCGAGTTTTTCGAGCATCTTTCGCTCAGCCTTGGCGCGTTCCTTCTTGGGCAGGGCGCGGATGCGGTCGCGCATCTCCTCCTCGTCCTCGCTGTCGCTTCCGTCGTCGTCGTCGTCGTCGTCCGCGGGCTTCGCGGGCTCGGCGGGCGGCTGCGGGGCCTCGGCCTTCTCGGGCTCGGGCTCGGGCTCGGGCTCGGGCTCGTCGTCGGAGGATTCCGCCTTGGCCTTCTTCCCCTTCTTCCCCTTGCCGCCCTTGCCGCCCTTGCCGCCGCCGCCGCCCTCCTTGACGCCGTTCTTGCGAACGTAAACCAGGAGCTCCTTCACCAGGTTGGCGCTCTTCCCCATCATCTTCTTCACCTTCGGGTCGTTGAGCGGGTTGCCGTCCAGCTCGATGGCGCGCACCTTCTTCTCCTTGAGCTCCCCCATGGACATCGGGAGGTCACCGATCTTGTTGTCGTTGAGGAAGATTTCGGCGAGAAGCTGGCACTTGCCGAGGTCCGCGGGCACGGACTCGATGCCGTTCTTCTTGGCGCTGAGGGTCACCAGCCGCTGTTTTTCCCGCAGGTTGAGAGACTCCAGAGAGTCTAGCGCGTTGCCGTCGACAACCAGAGTGACGAGGTTATCGCAGTCCGCGAGCGCTGAAAGGTCGGTTATCTTGTTGTATCCGACGCGAACGTTCTCCAGGTTCTTGCAGTTGGCGATCTCGTCGGGAATCGACGCGATCTGGTTCCGTTCCGCCTCGAGAACCCTCAGCTGCGACAGCTCGCCAATCTCACCTGGCAGCGAGGTCAGCGAGTTGTCGCTGAGGATGAGCGTTCTCAGGCCGGAGAGCCTCGCGACGGCGGCGGGCAGGACCGTGAGCTTAGCGCGCATGGATATCTTCAGGTTGTTGACGCTGATCGCCCACCACGTCGCCGGGTCCACCTCCTCGCCGGTGGGCACCGCCGCCAGCGCGAGGTCTCCTCCGTCGTCCTCGAGCGCCAGCTCCTTGAGATCCCCGGCGATCGCCTTGTCAACCTCGGCCCAGCACGGCGTCGGCCGGTTCGCCTCCGCCTCTAGACGCTTGGCCTCTTGCTCCGCCTTCTTCTGCGTCGCCTCCTGCTGCTTCTTGTCGCCGGAGTCTCCGCCGCGTCGCTCGAGCGCCTCCAGCTCCTTCTTCTTTCGCTTGGATCTCTGCGTCGCCGTCTCCCCTTCCGGGGCGTTCGGGTCGACGTCGTCGTCGTCGTCGGTGTCCTCCTCCTCGGATTCGCCGCCGCGGTCGATCCTCGCCGCGAGCTCGTCGTGGCCCTTCTTGCGCGCGTAGTCGGCGGCGGTCATGCCCTTGCGGCACTTGGCGCGGTAGTTGCATCCCGCGTCGAGGAGCTCCTGGCACGCCTCGACGTGCCCGTTGTGCGCGGCCATCATGAGCGCGGTGCGGCCCTCGCCGTCGCCGTCGGTAAGATCCATCAGCTCCTTCTCGCGCGCGCGACGAACGTGGTCGCAGAGCATGCGGAGAGCCTTGTGCAGGTTGCCCTGCGCGCAGATCATGATCGCGGTGTATCCGTCGTCGTCGCGGAGCCCCGGGGACTGACCGCCCGCGCCGATGGACCATCGCACGGTGTCCAGCTTCTGCTTGCGCAGCGCTTCGAAGTATTTCTCGCGCTTCGACATGGTGATACGTCTGTCGCCGAGTGAGCGCGACTGTGAAGTGCGAAGGGACTCCGACGCGGTTGCAATCACTTTTTTGGCGGCGGTTTCTTTTTCACCTCGGGTCGATCGGCAGCGACGGCGATGGGACGATGGGAAATACGATTCGTGACTGTCTCCCATATGTCCTTAACCGCAAATAAACCAAGATGCACGCGTGAGATGGTCACAAAAACTTCAGGATTGACGCCGAGCCTCACGTCGACGTGTCGCCTTCGCCTTATCTTAGGCACTGCTGCCAAGCGCGTGAACGCCCGCACGCACACGCTCGCAACGATGGCCCTCTGCATGTCTACCTCGGCGTCCGTCGCCAAGGTTGCCCGCCCCGCGGTTCGCGCCTCCGCTGAGGAGAAGGTGCGCCCTCGCGATTCCCCCGCGCGCCCCGTCGGGGCCTCCGATGCGGCCCCGTCGGCATCACCCGACCCTTTTTCTCGGCCCTTCCTTCCTTCTCGATCGGACCTGACGCCCGCCGTCCCCCGTCTCCATCGCCGCAGCCCGCGTCGGTGCCCAGGCGCGTCACCAAGGCGCTCGCCGCCGCGGCTCTTAGCGCATCCATCGCGCTCGCCGGTCCCGTCTCCAGCGCCAACGCGGAGATCCGCCTGCCCCCGCTCGACCCCGATCCCGAGCGGTGCGAACGCGCGTTCGTGGGGAACACCATCGGGCAGGCCAACGCGGTGAGCGACCGCATCCTGGACCTCCGCCAGTGCAACTACGTGGACAAGGACCTGTCGACCAAGACCCTCTCCGGCGCGCTCATGGTGGACGCGACCTTCAAGGGCGCGAACATGACCGAGGTGGTCATGTCCAAGGCGTACGCGGTGAATGCCGACTTTACCGGCGCAAACTTCACAAACGCCGTGGTGGACAGGGTGACGTTCGACGGCGCTAACCTCTCGAACGCCAACTTCTTCAACGCGGTCATCACCGGCGCCACCTTCGAGGGCACCAACCTCGCGGGCGCGCAGTTCGATGAGGCGCTCATCGGCAAGGAGGACGTCAAGAAGCTCTGCGAGAACCCGACGCTCGTGGAGGAGACCCGGTTCCAGGTTGGGTGCAGGAACTGATGAAGGGGTGTCCGCGGGGAGGGTTTAGAGTTGTCATAACACGCACGTGAAGAACTGATCTCTCGAGAACGTTTCTGTTCTTATCGTCTCGTCGTCTCCCACGCGCCTGCTTCGATCCACCTCAGAGCTCGATCCACGTGTTCGGGTCCAGGTGTCCGCGAGTGGGCAGCGCAGTGTCGGGCCGCGCGGGCCGAAGGGTCTCGTCGAACCATCGGTTCACGACGTCCACCATCTCGGGCGTGCACCGGTGCGGCGTCCGCCTCTGAACCAGGGTCCGGAACAGCGACGTCTTACCCACGGAAGCGTACGCCGCCCTGGTCTCGGTCACGGCGTTCATCAGTCCCGGGAAAGGGCATCGAGGGTCGAGCTCGCCGTTGACGACCAAGAGCGGCCGGGGCGAGATCAGCGGCAGAGACGCCGGGCCGTCCAGCTCGTCGATGAGACCCGGGCATATCCTGCGGTACACCGCCCCGACGATCCCCGCGTCCACCGCGGACGGATCCCCCACGAGCTCCTCGGCCGCGGCGGCGAACAGCGCGGGCGGGAGCGAATCCACCCTCGCGCGCCAAGAGTCGTTCACCAAACCCCACGCAAAGTGCTGAACGCCGACGATGGGGGCGACCGCACCGGTGACCAGCCCCGGGTCCGCCGCGCCCGCCAGCCACGCGTACATGCCCCCGAGCGATATACCCCCGATCCCGACCCTGGCGGGATCGGTCAGATCGCCGTACTCGTCGCCTCGCGTCACGAACCGGAGCGCTCTGAGCGCGTCCCAAGCGCCGTCAAACAAAAACGGCCGAGCGTCGCCCCGACGACTCCCTTCGTTCCCCCCGCTTCCCGTCCCGTTCTCGCCCTCGATGTTCCCGCGCCGCCACGCGGCGACGAGCGCGGCGCCGTACCGCTCGAACGTGCGCTCGCGCGAGTTCCCGGAGCCGTGCCCCAGCCCCTCAGCCGCCGGCGCCTCCGCGGATGACTTGGACGGATGTTCGACGTTGTTCCGCTCGTCGTCGTCCCCGTCGGCGACGTGCGCGGCGGACCCCGGGTCGAGGCGCCTGCCGTGGCAGGGCGCGTCCACTCCGACGGCGACGTACCCGCGCGCGGCGATCGATATCAACTGCGGCATCAAGCCCTCGGTGTCACCGCCGGTGCCGTGCAGGAACGCGACGACCGGGAGCGCGTCGTCCCAGTCCCCGTGGGGCCTGACGACCGCGACCGGCACGGCGTGCTCCGACCCCTCGTTCCGGGACTCCGGCGAGAGCGTGAGGCGATCGATGACGACGCCGTCGTCCGGCCGGGGCTCCGAGACGATCGGACCCATCACGCGTGGGACCGACCCGGTTCGGCCCCGCGCGAGTTCGCGCCACAATCGCGCGCGAACCGCATCTCTCCTCTCGTCGGACTCGGAACGCGCCCCGCTGTTGGAACCCGTTGATATGGCGGCTCTGAACGCGCGAGCGCATCTCGATGGCATCCGCCTGCACCGCGCGTGTGCGATGCCCGTCGCCGTCGCCGCTCGGATCTGCGCCGCCATAGTGCTCGATTCTGGGACGTAACAACGCCCCTTTTGACGAGAACTGGAGAAATACTGGCACGTCGCAGTCACAAAGGTCGTTCGCGCGGCGTCGACCATGGCCGACCGCAAGTACGACATCGTCCTGTTCGGAGTCACCGGCTTCACGGGAAAGTTCGCGTGCGAGCACCTCCTCTCCAAGGGATACCCCGTCAGGTGGGCGGTATGCGCGCGCACGGAGGCGAAGGCCCGGTCCGTGCTCACGTCAATCGCGAGTCGCCTCGGCGTCCCCGACGACGTCCTGCCCCCGATCTTGGTCGCCGACCTCCAACCCTCGAACGCGGACCCGGAACACGCCAGACTCCGCGGCGTGGTGCGCGACGCCGCCGTGGTCATCACCGCGGCCGGTCCCTTCGAGAAGTACGGCGGACATCTGGTGAGGATGTGCGCCGAGGAGGGGACGCACTACGCGGATACCACGGGCGAGTCGGACTTTTTCAGGCGCTGCATCGACCTCCACGACGCCACCGCGAGGGCCACGGGCGCGAGGATCGTGTCGCACTGCGGCAACGACTGCGTGCCGTGGGACCTCGCGGTGCTCGCCGCGGCAGAGCTGGCGCGCGATCGATTCGGTCCGGGAACGACGCTATCCGCCGCCTCCACGTTCACGGAGCTTCCCCCGGGCGTGGGCGCGTCGGGGGGTACCCTCGCCACGGCCATCTATCAGCTGGGTAAGAAACGCGGGGGATCGAGGACCGCGTTCGACCCGCTGCTCAGGCTTCCGGACGGGTCCAAATCGAAAGAGGCGACAAAGGTGAGATCGCCAAAGTCGGACGTGTACTACGAAGAGTTCAAAGCGTACGGCGGGCCTTGGATCATGCAACCGGTGATGGGCAACTGCGTTCGACGGTCCAACGCGTTGCTCGGATACAACGCCGGCGAGGAGTTCGCGTACAGCGAGGCGCAGCTGCGGCATCCTTCTTTCATCCGGTGGATTGCCGATTCATCGTATAACGCGCTCATCGGAGCCGCCATCTACGTCCCGCCGCTTCGCGCGCTCCTCCCTGCCCCCGGGGAGGGCCCCACGCGCGAGGAGATGCAGGCGGGGTACCTGAAGCTGCACCTGCGGGCGGAAGGAAAGGCGCCCGACGGGAAGAAATTCAAGGTGAAGGGGCTGATGACCTTCGACGAAGACACCGGGTATTTGTGCACCGGACGCATGCTCGCAGAGAGCGGCGTGGAGCTGTTGGAGGCGGCAAAGGCGGGAGGGGAGAAGAAGGCGGGCGTGTTGACCCCGGCGACGGCGATGGGGACCAGCCTACTCCGCCGCATGGAGAGGGAGCTGCCCATGAAGTGGGAGGTGGAGATTGCAGATTGATTGGTGTTGAGTCAACGTTACATCACACCCGAACCCGCCTAATAAATGATATAACGTCACTGTCACGACGACCTGTCCTCCTCGCCGCTGCGCTTCCTCTTCAACTTTTTCAACTGCGTACGTAACGGAGACAGGGTCCGTCAGGCTCGATGTTCAGGCGACCACGGGACCGAAACGGAAAACCGGTGAAAACAAGAGCACGCAGGTAAAGGTTGGCACGCCGCCGCGGTGACATATCGGATTAGTGACGCATGAATATGGTTGGTGCCGAAGGGTCCACGAAGCAGATTAATCAAGGAAAATCATTTTCCCACTGTTGCTTGTCGTCATCTTGGAAGGCGGGTATCTCTCCCCCCGTACCATCAGGTGGTCGAACACCGAAATGTCAGAAGATAATCAAAGAAAGGTTCATTCGAGTCTTGTTCTTCGTCATATATGTCACAGCAGCGGCGGCAGCCAAACGGGAAGAGATCGGGCATAAAGCAAAATCAGAGCGAGGGATGCGAACGAAAACTCACCTTTGGGTTGGAGGCGTGAACGACGGGGTCCGCCCCAAACTTCTGCTCAATCTCTCGTTTGGTCACCACTGACGCCTTGGCCCCGATTGTCGCCTCCTTCGGAATCTCCGGGATCGCGACAACCTTCTTTATCAACGGAACTTTGAACGCAAGCGTCTGGCCCAGCGAGAACATGTTCGTGGTGATCCAGTACACGAACACGCCCTTGCTAAACCCAGCCGTCATCGGAATGAGAGCCACGGAGAGCGCCCTGAGACCCCACTTGGTCATCATCGTCTGCTGCGCGGCGCCGGAGGTTTCCGGGTTGCCCGCGCCGCCCAGCTCGACCGTAGCGAGGAACGTCGCGGACGAGAGCACGGGCATGATGTACGTGGGGTCCGCGGCGGTCAGATCGTGCATCGAGATCGGCCCGAGCGGCCAGTCCGGGCCGCCAGATGCAAACGACGGCACCCCCTTCGCCATCTCTGATATCGCGAAATAGAAGGAAATAAAAAGCGGCGCCTGCACCGCGATGGGCAGCATCATGTACGCCGGATTGCAGTTGTGCTTCTTCCAAATCGCGAATATCTCCTTCTGTGCTTCTGCCATCACCTGCTGGTCCCCGCCCATGCCCTTGATTCGCGCGTTCAGCGCCTCAATCTCGGGTTTGGCGATGTGCATCCTGGCCGCCACGCGCTGCTGCATGACCATGAAGGGCATGACGAAGAGGCGCATGATGGCGGTCGTGGCCATGATGGCAGCCCACCACTCCATGTCGTGCGCCAAGTGGAAGTACTCTATGAAGTACATGAGACCCGCGGTGGTGCTCCAGACGCTGGATGCGATGTCGGCCACCTCGCTCGCGGCAATCGCCGCGGGCGCCGCCTGCTCCGCGATCGCGGCGACGAAGGGCGCCGTCACCGCGGAGGCCTCCGCGACGGAGGTCATGGCGTCCTCCACCCCGGAGATGCCCAACATTCGTCCCCAACCGCCCGCCACGGGGGTCGACGACGCGAACCCGCGGGAGGACGATCGAGCGATCGGATGTCCGGGCACGCGTCGACGCGCCCCCGACGCCCCGCCAGGAAGCCCCCGCGCCCCTCGTCGGTCATCATCGACCGCTGTCACCAGTCCGCGCGCGGCGAAGCCGAGGTTGGGCGTATTCGACCGGCGGCCGCCCTCCCCGTCGCGCGTCACCGCCCCGGCGAGCAGACCTTCGATCGCTCGGCCGCCGCCCAAGATCGCCGCTTCGTCCGCGGATCCCCACGCGCGGGAGGACGCCCCGGCGAACGCTGGTCTAGTCGATGCACACGCACCGCTGATGGCGCGCGCGAGAGCTCGCCTTGCGCTCATGTCCTCCGAGGCGCGCCCGTGCGTCTGCCGCGAACGAACGGAACCCTCCTGAGTAAACCTAAAGTTGCAGGAAAAAACGGGGTGAGTTCGGACGTTATATTTTCCGTGAACTTCAGTGTCAACAACGCTATCGAGGAGGAGCCACGGACTGGCTCTGCGTCTCCGACCGCTCCTTCTCCGCCGCCTCGACCGCAGCTTTCCTATCCGCCTTGGCCGCGCGCCTGGCGTCCTTCCCGACTCCCTTCTGCCTGTTTCCAACCTCCAGGTGCACCAGCAGCGACGAGATATCGGCGGGGGTCACGCCCCCTATCCTGCTCGCCTGCCCCACGGTCCGCGGCGTCATCTTCGCCAGCTTCTCCCTCGCCTCCATGCGCAACGTGGTGATGGCGCCGTAGTCTATGCCCTCGGGGATCTTCTTGTTCATCTTACCGGCCACCTTGGCCACCTGCCCCTCCTGTCGCTTGATGAAACCCTCGTACTTGACCTTGACCTCGACAGCCTCCGCGTCCCATCGGGTCAAACCGCCCCCGAGCCCGAACCGGTCCAGCGTCGCGGTGTCCACCTCGGGGCGGCGCAGGAGCTCCTCGAGCGTGAAAGATTGCCTACTCGGCTTCTTCGCCCCGCCCGCGCCGGCGTTGAGTATGGCCTGGACAACCTCCGAGTCGCTCTTAACCCTCGTGTTCTTCAGTCGTTCGAGTTCGTCCTCAACCGCGCGCATCTTGTCGGTGAACATTCCCCACCGCTCGTCGTCGATCAGGCCGCACTCGCGACCGATCGGGGTGAGCCGTTGGTCCGCGTTGTCGGACCTGAGCACGAGCCGGTACTCCGATCGGCTCGTCAGCATGCGGTACGGCTCGCGCAGGTCCTTGGTGCAGAGGTCGTCGATGAGAGTCCCGAGGTAGCTCCCCTCCCTGGGCAGCACCAGCTTCGCCCCGTCGAGCGCCACGGCCGCGGCGTTGGCACCCGCGAGCAGCCCCTGCGCCGCGGCCTCCTCGTACCCCGTGGTGCCGTTGATCTGCCCCGAGAAGAAGAGACCGCGGATCTTCTTCGTCTCCAGCGTGTTGTCGCACTGGTACGCCGGGAGAAAATCGTACTCGACGGCGTACGCGGGCCTCAGCATGTTAACCTTCTCCAGACCCGGCAGCGTCCTCAACAGCGCCAGCTGCAAGCGCTCGGGCAGCCCGGTGCTGAACCCCTGCACGTAAACCTCCGGGCACGATCGCCCCTCGGGTTCGAGGAAGATCTGGTGCGATTCTTTATCCGCAAAGCGAACGATTTTGTCCTCGATGGACGGGCAGTATCGCGGTCCCTTGGCGCCCACCCAACCGCCGTAGGTGGGCGTCTCGTGCAGGTTATCTCGTATGAGCTGGTGCGTCGCGGCGGTGGTGCGCGTGAGGTGGCACGCCATCTGCTCCCGTCTGACGTGCGCCCTCGGGTCGAACGAGAACCACCGCTCGTCCTCATCCCCGGGTTGCGCCTCGAGCCGGGTATAGTCCACGCTTCGGCTGTCCACTCGCGCGGGCGTCCCCGTCTTGAGCCGGTCCGTCTCGAACCCCAACGCGACGAGGCTCTCGGTGAGGCCCTCGGACGGTGCCTCCCCGGCGCGTCCGGCGGCTAAGGTTTTGCGACCGACCCAGATCTGCCCCGACATGAACGTCCCGGTGGTGAGCACCACGGCTGGCGCTCGAAACTCCATCCCGAAGAACGTTCGAACGCCGGCGACTTCGTCGTTGGAACCCACGAGGACGTCCGTGGCCATACCCTCGCGGATCATCAGGTTGGGCTGGCGCTCCAGACGCAGACGCATCTCGCGCGAGTATTCCCACTTGTCCGTCTGCGCCCGGAGCGCCCACACCGCGGGTCCTCTGCTGGCGTTGAGCACCCTCTTCTGGAGGTAGCACTTATCCGCCATCTTCCCGATCTCTCCCCCGAGCGCGTCCACCTCGTGCACCAGCTGGGACTTCGCGGGTCCTCCCACCGCGGGGTTACACGGCTGCCACGCGATGCGATCGAGCGATAGGGTGAGGAGCAGGGTCCTGGCGCCGCGGCGGGAGGCGGCGAGCGCGGCTTCGCAACCCGCGTGACCGGCGCCGACCACGATGACGTCGAAGTCGTGCTCCTCCTCGTGCAGGTGGTACGTGGGGATGCGGGCGTCCGACGCCGCCGCGGCGCCGGTCGCGTCGTTTGACCCTGCGATGGAAGACGGGGGCGACGTTCCGGTCGGACCCGCGTCGTCGCTCGACGCGGCTCGCGCGCCGAGAAGCACGGGGGCCCGCCGCCGCCAGATTTTGGACGCGCTCGTCTTCTTCGCCGGCGCCGTACCGGAGAGCGACGCCGCGTGTCTGTGGACTGTCGCGGGGCGACGCGCCGACGCGCCGGGTCCCGAGGATGCGCGCGCGAGGTTCGCGAGCGACATCGCCGCGCCGCACGGCTCCGTCATCGTTCTGCCAAGGCACCCACCCGGGTGGCTGGTCGTTGTGGTAACGATAAGGCCGACGAAAAAGCGTCAGCACCACGGGATAGCATAATCCGCTGTTAGAGTTGGGTGGCGCGGGAGCCCGCGATGAACACGACGGTGGGTCTCGCGACCGCCTCGGTCTCATCGTGGCGGTGTCACGACCGCTTTCGGGTCCAGCCGATCCCCTCCATGTCGCCGCGATGCGCGCCCCGCGCGGGGTGGACCGATGCGACGTTCCGGAACAGCAGACGTCGGGTTGAATTCAACACGCATCGGGGCGGACGCGACGTCTCTGCGGGGGCGAAACCGGGAAAGGGCGGCGTGGGTGGGCCCGAAGGACCGAGGGGACCCTCCCGCGTGGGCTCCCTGAGCAACGGCGACAGCAAGCGCATGCCAAACAAGGATTGGATGGAGGAGCTCTCCAAGATGTTCCCCGCCGAGATGGCCGAGACGCGTAAGAAGGTTCGGAAGGAGGTGGAGCGGTCGATCAAGGCGGCCAAGTTTCTGGTCGCCGCGCAGGTGTGCTTCGTGCTGGCCATCGTCCTCGTGAAGCAGTGCATCGATCATTTCACCCCCGCGGGGTTCACGGCCGTCAGGGCGCTCGTCTCCCTCCCCTTCATCCTCGCGCTCGCCAAATCCGACGCCAAGAGTTGGAGGGAGTTTGCGGGATCCCGGCGAGAGCTGTTCAGCAGCGGCTACCTCGTCTTCCTCGGGATCCTCGTGTCCTTGGGGCAGATGCTCCTGGTCCTAGGCCTGGAGCGCGTGAGCGTGGGCAACACGGTGGTCCTCGGGCAGCTCGTCCCCGTATACAGCGCCACCATCGCCGTGTTCCAAGGCGTGGAGAGCCCGAGCGCGGGCAAGTTCACCGCCATCGCCGCCGGGGTGATTGGCGCGGCGGTGATGCTGGACCCGTCGCAGATGTGGCTCTCGCTGGGGAACATGCTCCTCCTGGGACGTTCCGCGGTCTTCGCCGCGTACCTCGCCCTCCAGGCCCCGGTGTTGCGAGCGTATCTCCCCGTGACGGTGGCCGCGACGGCGCAGCTCATCGGCGCCGTGGTAGCCGTGGCGGTGGGAATACCTCTCGCGCTGACGGGTAAGGGGGGCGCGGTCGGGGTGATGGGCGGGATGCGGGGCACGCCGGGCGTGGCTTGGAGCATGGCGATCGCGGTCGCCGCGCTCTCCGCCGCTGGGTACACCCTGACCGCCAGAGCCGAGCGCAGGACCACGCCGGTTGTCACCGCGTGCTACAACACGCTCCAGCCGGTCATCGCGTTGACGATCATGATTGCGCTCGGCGAGTCCCCCGGTATCAGGAACCTCCTGGGCAGCGCCCTGATCATGATCGGTGGGTTCGCCGCGGTCGCCCTCAGCACCAACGACAAGAAGCGGTGGAGGCGGAGCTATCCTCCGGGGGACGTCGGGGTGGACAGAAACTTTGTACCACCCGACGACGCGAAGCTCGCGATGTATGGGAAGAATGGGGACGACGGTTCGTCAAACGCGG
>Ga0181571_10001007_pt1 | contig 19770 bp, 18 predicted proteins | sample 101ome_17_FD_132440 | JGI IMG/M metagenome (GOLD analysis project Ga0181571, IMG submission 132440) | Coastal salt marsh microbial communities from the Groves Creek Marsh, Skidaway Island, Georgia - 101407AT metaG (megahit assembly) | ecosystem: Environmental > Aquatic > Marine > Intertidal... | reverse complement strand
TTTGATGATAATAAGTCTAGAATTCAACTAGGACTTAAGCAATTAGAAAAGCATCCATGGGAGGCTCTTGGTGATACTATCGAAGTAGGGGCCAAGATTAAAGGTAAAGTGGTTGTGATCGCTGATTACGGTGCTTTTGTTGAAGTGGCTGAAGGAGTTGAAGGACTTGTTCACGTTTCTGAAATGTCATGGTCAACGCACTTGAGATCTGCACAAGATTTTGTGAATGTTGGTGATGAAGTTGAGGCTCAGGTTCTTACCCTAGATCGCCAAGAGCGTAAGATGTCTCTTGGGATCAAGCAATTGACTCCAGACCCATGGACTGATATTACTTCAAAATATCCAGTGGGATCGCGTCACAAGGGAATTGTAAGAAACTTCACCAACTTCGGTGTGTTCTTAGAACTCGAAGAAGGAATCGATGGATTGATCTACATTTCAGACCTATCATGGACGAAGAAGATCAAGCATCCTTCTGAATTCGTTGCAGTAGGAGACACTCTTGAAGTTGAAGTTTTAGAACTTGATGTTGAAGGTAGAAAACTAAGTCTAGGGCACAAGCAGACTACCGAAAACCCTTGGGACAAGTATGAAACTGAATTCGCTGAAGGATCTGTTCATGAAGCAAAAATCACCGATATCGTAGATAAAGGAGCAACAATTACTTTCAACGAAGATATCGTAGCCTTTATTCCATCACGTCACCTTGAAAAAGAAGACGGAACCAAATTGGGTAAAGGAGATGAGGCTTCATTTAAAATCATCGAATTTAATAAAGACTTCAAGCGTGTTGTAGCAAGTCACACCGCTATGTTTAAAGAACAAGAGGCTAAGAATCTTAAAGAGACGAAGAAACGTCTTGATTCTCAGGCTGAAGAGTCTAAGACTACCTTGGGTGATGCAAATGCACAACTTCAGGCGCTTAAAGACAAAATGGAGTCTAATGAATAGTGACTAAATTCTAGTCAATTCTTAAGAAGCCCGGGTAAAGCCCGGGCTTTTTTGTTACTTTTGCCCTGACCAAGTTCTTCAGTTGATGTCAGAAACGCTTCTTCTCGATTCTAAAGCTATCCATCTGCTGCTTCATCGATTGGCAAATCAACTATTAGAACATCACCTTGATTTTTCGGAAACGGTACTCATTGGCCTGCAACCAAGAGGTATTTTCTTTGCAAATCGATTGGGTAAATTACTCATAGAAGAATATGGGATTAAAGATCTGTCTTTAGGGTATCTCGATATTACCTTTTTCAGAGATGACTTTAGAAGATCTCAAGAACCGCTCAAAGCCAACAAGACAAAAATTGATTTTCTGGTAGAAAACAAGAAGGTCGTCTTTATCGACGATGTACTGTACACCGGAAGAAGTATACAATCTGCTTTGTCTGCGATACAGTCATTCGGACGTCCCAAGGCCATAGAACTATTAGTGCTTATTGATAGACGATTTAGCCGACACTTGCCCATACAACCCAACTACAGAGGGCGTCAGGTAGACGCGATTAATCAAGAACGCGTCAAGGTGTGTTGGAAGGAGAATGAAGGAGAAGACGCAGTTTATATTTTAAACAACACCCTATGAGTCAACTATCGGTACCTCATTTGCTAGGAATTAAGAATCTAACCGAATCGGATATTCAGTTGGTTTTTGAAACAGCCGATCAGTTCAAAGAAGTTTTAGGTAGACCGATCAAAAAGGTCCCTAGCCTCAGGGATGTCACTATTGCCAATATCTTTTTTGAAAATAGTACGCGAACAAAGCTCTCATTTGAACTCGCTGAGAAACGATTGTCTGCAGATGTGATTAACTTTTCGGCCGGACAATCATCGGTCAAGAAAGGCGAGACCTTGGTGGATACGGTCAATAATATTCTCGCAATGAAGGTAGATATGGTGGTGATGCGTCATCATCATGCAGGGGCAGCCATGTTCTTATCCAAGCATGTTAAAGCACGCATTGTAAATGCCGGAGACGGCGCACACGAACACCCCACTCAGGCACTTCTAGACGCCTATTCGATTCGCGAGCGGCTTGGTGATGTTGCGGGTAAACGGGTGCTCATTGTAGGGGACATATTGCATTCGCGTGTCGCACTCTCTAATATTTTCGCACTTCAAAAATTGGGAGCCTCTGTGACGGTATGCGGACCGCAGTCGCTTATACCTAGGTATATTGAAGCACTCGGGGTTGAGGTAGCATTAGATTTTGACCAGGCGCTTAAAAAGGCAGACGTGGTCAACATGCTACGCGTTCAGAATGAGCGTATGGAATATTCTTATTTTCCGTCAACACGAGAATATGTGATGCAATATGGCTTGACCAGTGAAAGATTGGGGCGGTTAGATCATAAACCGCTAATTATGCATCCTGGCCCTATCAATCGTGGCGTTGAATTGAGCTCAGAAATCGCTGATTCTTCTGACGCAATCATTCTTGATCAGGTTGAAAACGGGGTTGCAGTTCGAATGGCCGTTTTGTATCTTCTCGCTTCTGCGATGTAAGCCTACTATGAATCTGAATACCGTTACCTTAAATTCTTCTGAGATTTCGTCCGCTCAACTTTTAAACTGGTTCGAGAGTGAAGCCCCAGCAAAGCACCATGTGGTGTATGTCTCGAACGAAAGTACTTTAGATCACGCTCAAATAGGGGTGTTTCAGCAACTTTCAGTGGCCTTGTCAGCTAAAGGCCTGACCTTTGTTTTGGTTTCAGAGCAGTTGACCTATGATGATTTGCCTGAGTCTATTTTTTTGTGTCCTACGCTTGAAGAAGCGAACGATCTCATTGAAATGGAGGCCATACAGCGTGATTTAGGTATATGAAAGCTGAGCTTCGAATAATTGGATGCTATGCTTCAACTCCTAGAAGTATTACGAATCCGACCGCTCAAGTGCTGAGAATTGGAAAGGAGAGCTTTTTGATTGATTGTGGCGAGGGTACACAAAAAGAGATGCGTCGTATGAAGGTCAAAATGAATAGCATAGACCGTGTATTCATTTCGCATTTGCACGGGGATCATTTCTACGGTCTTCCCGGATTGGTGAACACGATGGCAGCGCTAGGAAGAACGGCCCCTTTGCATATCTATGGGCCTAAAGGGATTAAAGAGGTACTTACTTCAGTACTTAAATCATCAAGTTCTTGGACCTCTTATCCGTTACATTTTATAGAATTGGATCACAAAGACCCTGCACTTATTTATGAATCTGATACTATTAGAGTTCATACGCTTCCTTTAAAACATCGTATTTATACTAATGGATTCCTTTTTGAAGTGTTGAAAGAGGAGGGGTGGAGACGGTTTTACGCGTATTGCAGTGATACATCTTATAACGAAGCACTGATCGATCTTATTTCAGATAGCGAGGTGCTTTATCACGAATCAACCTTTCTTAAATCAGAGCTTTCATTGTGTGAAAAAACAGGCCATTCTACCGCTTTTCAAGCCGGTCAAATTGCACAAAAATCTCGAATTAAAACCCTAATTTTAGGTCATTATTCGACGCGTTACAAATCGCTAGATTCATTTCGAGAAGAGGCATCAGAAGTTTTTCCTTCTGAGTGCATTGAATTGGCAGACGACTACAAGGTGTTCAGCTTAAATATTTAAGGATGAAGGATTTACACGATTATAGAAAATCGTACGAGAAAGGAGAGTTGAATGAAATCGATCTCCCGAATTATTGGCATCCACTCTTTGAGGAGTGGTTTCAGCAAGCTGATCAATCCTCTGAAATTGAAGAGGCCAACGCCATGCATCTCAGTACCATTGGATTGGATGGATATCCGAAGTCAAGAGTGGTGCTCTTGAAGTCTTTTACCGATGAGGCCTTATGGTTCTATACCAATTATAAGAGCGAAAAAGGAAGAGCTATAGACGCCAACAATAAGGTTAGTGCTTCCTTCTTTTGGCCGAGTCTAGAAAAGCAGGTTATTTTTTCTGGGAAGGCTATTAAGGTTTCGACTTCAGAGTCTGACGCCTATTTTAATTCTCGACCTGTTGGGAGCCAAAGGGGAGCCATTGTTTCGCCTCAAAGTGAAGTGATTTCCTCTCGCGAAACGCTACTTAGCGCTTTAGATGCACTTAGCGATAAGGCACTCCAACGGCCTGCGCATTGGGGGGGGTATAGAATAGTTCCTGAAAAGGTAGAATTTTGGCAGGGTAGAGCGCATCGCTTACACGATCGCATACGTTATCAAATGGTCAATGATGCCTGGAGAATAGAACGACTTGCTCCTTAATATGTATTTTTCGATAAAATAGAAGTTATGGCGACCCCAAAACACGCATATATCAACCGTGAAATTAGCTGGCTTCAGTTCAATGAACGCGTCTTGCAAGAGAGTGCGGATAAACGGGTACCCATTATTGATCGCATTCGCTTTCTAGGAATCTTCAGCAATAACCTAGATGAATTCTTTCGTGTGCGTTATGCTACGGTGAAACGTGTTGTAGATAATGATCCTACCGGAAAAGAGATGCTAGGAGGTACGCTCGCTACCAAGCTTTTAGCGATGATCACTAAGATCACCATTGATGCACAGAGCAAGAGTTTGAAGATATTGAAAGACATCACCGAGGAGCTCAAGTCTCATAATATTTACTTGATCAATGAAACCGAGCTGAGTGAAAACCAGTCAATCTTTGTTACGGACTACTTTTTATCTAAAGTCAATCCCGAGCTTATCACCATTGACTTAAATACCGTTGAAGACTTTCCGATGCTTAAAGAATCGGCTGCTTATCTCGCTGTGCGCTTGGTGAAAAACAAGTCTCGATCAAGGTTGTCACGTCGCTCTCAAGAGGTGCATTATGCGTTGATTGAGATTCCAAGTAGTTTAAATCGTTTTGTGGTTTTGCCCCTTGAGAACGAAAAGAATTACGTGATGATGCTTGATGATGTGATTCGTCATTGTCTAGATCGTATCTTCTTTATGTTTGATTACGATCAGGCCGAGGCGCACATGATTAAGATTACGCGGGACGCTGAACTCGATATCGATGATGATCTAGAAAAGAGCTTTTTAGAGAAGATCTCAACTTCTGTAAGTAACCGAAGGATCAGTGATCCTGTTAGGTTTGTTTACGACAAACGCATCAAACTAGACACCCTTACCTTTCTCAAAGAAAAAATAGGCATTGAGGATACCGATAGTGTTATTCCTGGAGGAAGGTATCATAATAGAAGAGATTACATGAGCTTTCCGAATTTGGGAAGAGCCGAATTGCAGTACGATAAGATAGATCCCCTGCCAGTTCCGAACTTTGAGCTAGAGGTTAGTGTATTTGATCAGATTCGTTCTAGGGATTACATGCTCTATACTCCTTATCAGAATTACGCCTACGTGATTCGATTCTTAAAAGAAGCGGCTCTAGATCCAAAGGTTAAAGAGATCAAAATTACGATTTACAGATTGGCCAATAATTCTCAGGTCGCAGCAGCACTTATCAATGCCGCTAAAAACGGAAAGGATGTGACTGTTCAAATCGAATTGCAGGCTCGTTTTGATGAAGAAAGCAATATCAACTATGCGAGTAAATTTAAAGAAGCTGGTATTCGACTCGTTTTTGGTATTCGCGGGCTCAAAGTGCATTCGAAAATTTGTGTAATCACTCGTGAAACAGCTTCGAAAGGGTTAGAGTATTTTGGACTCATCAGTACCGGAAACTTTAATGAGTCTACGGCTCGTATTTATACAGATCATACACTGTTTACGGCACACAAAGGAATTCTATTAGAGCTTCATAAGGTGTTCGATTTTCTAGAAACCACCTATAAAGTGAGAAAGTACAAGCATTTGATCGTCTCGCCCCATTATACCGAGTCAACCTTTACCCGTCTTATTCAACAAGAGATTGCAAACGCCAAAGCCGGAAAGGAGGCCTATATACGCATCAAAATGAATAGTTTCACCTCGTATAAGATGATCGATAAGCTCTATAAGGCAAGCAACGAGGGAGTCAAAGTAGACTTGATTATTCGTGGAATTAATTGTCTTATTCCAGGCGTTAAAGGAATGAGTGAAAACATTATAGCCATCAGTGTTGTAGATAAGTTCTTAGAGCATACACGGATGTTTATTTTTGCCAATGGAGGAGATCCTAAAGTTTTTATTTCATCTGCAGACTGGATGACGCGAAATATTGAAAATCGCGTTGAGGTTGGGGTTCCTATTTATCAGGATAATTTGAAACAAGAGCTTATAGAGGTCTATGATTTGTGCTGGAATGACAATCAAAAAGCACGTGTATTTTCGGCCAAACAAGACAACGCTTATAAGAAAAACAAGAAAGAGGCTATTCGGTCTCAGTTTGCGCTCTACGACTACTTCAAATCGAAACTCGATTAGAGATCGAGATGAAAATGTTTTTTAAGCGTTTCGATATCGGGATATTTTGAGACGAGCTTTTGGTATTTCTCTTCAGGGGTATAGGCATATTCAGAAACCAGAGCTTCTTTTGAAATCACATAGCTGAAGGTGATAAGATCATTTTCTAAGTGATTTCTTAAATAAGAGAGGGCGTCGTTTGCTGCCATTTGAAGTTCTCTTTGTATAGTATCGTTCGGAACTTCTAATTCTACAGTACACGATTCAAAATCATAAGAGCGTTTTGCCAATTGAAAATTGCTGGAGAGTATCTTTTGTCCAGATGCTTCAAGTTCCTTGATGTAGCGATCTAAATGACGTTCAAAGTCTTCACTATTAAAATGCTTAGTGCGACGCTCCTTTTCTTGTTGCTTACTCTTTTCTAGTGCTGTTTGAGCACGTTTAGCCTTTATGGCGGCTAGGGATAATCCTGACACTCCCTTAGATTCTGGTATGTTTAAAAGGGGAGTCGCTTTCTGAGAGGGCTTTTCTACTATAGTCGCTTTTACCGTTTCTTTTTGAGTTTCAATAGGAACCTCATTTGTAATTGGCGCATGTGATTTTGCCTTGTCTTCAGGAGAAATTAGATAAGGCTTTTTTTTTTACTCAGACCCTCTTCCAAGGAGGCTAGTTGCAGTAAACAGAGCTCAATTACCAATCGTTGGTGTTCTGACGACTTATAACTGAGGCAATGGCGATTGATTAAATCAATGGCCTCAACAAGGTAGTGCGCATCGAGTTGCGCTGCTTGTTCTATGTAGCGGTCCTTAAACAATGGGGCAGATAGAAGAGCACTTGTTTCTGGAGTTTGGGCCACCATTAAGTCTCTGTAGTGTGCAGATAATCCCATGAGCAGCTGGAGTCCTTCGTATCCCTTAAGCAAGAGTTCATCGAGCTTTAAAAGCAGTGCTGAAGTGTCTCTGTCTTTGATTAAGGTAGTGATCTTGAAGTAGGTCTCTTGATCGAGAATATTGAGCTGTTCACTCAAGACATTCATGCTCAGCGTACCTTGACTAAAACTTACAAGTCTGTCGAAAAGAGATAAGGCATCTCTTAAGGCACCATCCGCTTTTTTTGCGATGTGAAATAGGGCCTCTTCTTCTGTGGCCACCCCTTGATCTTTAGCGATCATTTTGAGATGTTCTACGGTGTCTTCAATGCTAATACGCTTAAAATCATATACCTGACAACGCGATAGTATGGTCGGTAAAATCTTGTGCTTCTCTGTAGTCGCTAGGATAAAAATGGCGTGCTTTGGGGGCTCTTCTAAGGTCTTTAAGAAGGCATTGAATGCAGCTGTTGAGAGCATATGCACCTCATCGATAATGTAGACCTTGTATTGTCCTACTTGAGGTGGGATGCGTACCTGCTCTGTGAGTGCTCTGATGTCATCTACCGAATTGTTTGAGGCTGCATCGAGCTCGAAGATGTTAAAGGCATAATCTTCGCCAGTTTCTTGTTGCTGTGCAAAAGCATTGACTTCTCTTGCAACAATGCGCGCACAAGTAGTCTTACCTACACCTCTGGGTCCACAAAAGAGTAATGCCTGAGCCAATTGATTAGAGCGAATGGCATTTTCAAGAGTAGCGGTAATAGACTCTTGACCAACAACCTGTTCGAAAGCTTGGGGACGGTATTTACGTGCCGAAACGACGAAATGCTCCATACACAAATATAGTTTTGATCCATTGAGAAGCTCAATCTATAGGGCCGAAAAAGCGGGAGACTTATCAACAATATGGTAACTTTGACCCAAAGCAGGTCACTCTATCGCTTTTGTTTTTGCAAAAGAGGAAAGTCTGGACACCATAGCGCAGCATAGCGGGTAACACCCGTCGACCGTAAGGTTAGGACCAGTGCAACAGAAAGGATGTACAGTTCGGCTGTAGTGAAATCAGGTAAACTCTATGCGGTGAAACGCCATGTATACCAACGCTTAAGGGTAGCGCGCCCGATGTTGGAGGGTAGGCGGATTGAGCCTTAGGGTAACTTAAGGCCTAGATAAATGATAGGGCACGACAGAATCCGGCTTATGACCTGCTTTATTTTTTGAAAAAAGAGAAGGCGCTTGAACTGTAGGTTCGCACCTCTGTAAAGTGTTCAATGGCACTTAGATCGTACTTGCTAAAATGCTCGGCAATCAAAAGACCGTCTTCACCCAGTAGCCCGCGCTCAAAAATACTAGCGATTACCTTTTCATAACCTTCGACGCCAATGGCATAGGGAGGATCCATGAAAATAAGGTCAAAGCTTGAGGCTGTTGACTGAATGAAACGATCTACCTTCGAGCAGTGTACCTCCAATCCTTCAAGATTTAATTCTTCTGCGGTTTTTCGTATGAAGTTACACGCCACACGATCTTGTTCTATAGCTGTTATAGATGGACACCCCCGGGAAGAGAATTCGAAACTTATATTTCCGGTACCGCTAAACAGGTCGAGAACCCTACTATGTTGAAAGGATACTCGGTTGTTTAAAACATTAAACAATCCTTCTTTAGCCATATCAGTAGTCGGCCTCGCCGAAAGCTTCTTAGGGGCTACTAATTTTCTGCCTTTATGTACTCCTGAAATGATCCGCATGTGATAGGACTATAAAAACGGATAAATCTCAGTAATGTACTGTGCCTTTGAGGCCCAGTCATTAATGTTCTTGAAGTTTGATTGGCCCCATTGCGATCCGTTCTCATAGCAAATGATTGCCGCTTTTTCATTCTTGAATGAAGATTGGGTATGCAAAAGTTTGAGGTAATAACTGCTGTCTAATGCACCATGAATAGGATACTGGTTGTAAGATATCAGTTGATTTCCTTTGTGAAAAACAACCTCTAAGTGCTCTGGATGAAAGATGGTAACAAAGCGCAACCACTCTTTATGAGGGCTTGCAAGAGCTCTGCGCACCAATTCGTAACTACTGTGAGTAATGCTCATATCAGAGACCAGGGATCCCAACTCTTTTTCGAGATCTTGATCTACTGAAAACACCACCATGAGCCCCATAGACTTTAAGGCCGAATAGGCGACGTGATTTGACTGTTGAAAGTGGTATTTCAAATAGTCTGCTGCGTGATCAGGTTGAAACAATTCTTCAGGAACAAGGGTAGCTGGGGTCGTGTACACCAGCTTAGCAGCGAGCTGCGAGCTTTGTTTCTGGAGCCAATCTTTGAGTGCTGCAAATTGTGTAAAGCTCAGAGGAAAGGCTGAATCTTCTTGTTTAAAAACAGAAAATCCATCGAGGTGAACCTGGATGGATAACTGTGTTTGATCTGATCCGACAGCGGAGCTCAATAGATCGGTATTAATTGGCGTTCTTCTTCTTGTCGTAGATAGAAGGCCAGTTACCAGATGTACTTACTTCGGTCAATGAACCAACTTTTATAGTTGTTCCGTTAACCTCTTCAATACTTGCATGAGCATTTTCTTTAGCGAGAAGATCATTAGGCTGATCGTAAAGAACCACATTTTTTTCAACTGAAATCTCGAAAACGGGAGCGTCGAAGCCTTGCTTGTTGACAACATCAGCCTTCATGGTAAATTGTTCGTTGTTTTGTGCAAAAGGTACGCGTTGAAGTGTTTTATAGGCATTGTTGCCTTTAAATAATGAATCCTTAACGGCAACTGTTCCAAGTGTATCTACTACTACCGTATCTACTTGCATATCGATTCTGTAGATGCGGTTGTAGCGCATAAAAGAAGAATCTTTCTGTTGAGTCAATGTATAATATCCAGTATCAATAAAAGAAATCAACGATTCAAAATCCTTAGCGTAAGTTCCATTGATAGAGCGATGCGCAACCTGAGCATCACGGATGTCTTTCATTTTTTCAATCACGGCTGAGAAGCGCTCCTCTTTTACTTTATTAAACGAGATCGGAGCCATTACAGACAAATAAATTAAGTAAGCAAGAACTCCTGAGACCACAAGAAGAACGTACTGGAGAACAGTTTTCATCGTTTGGTTTTTTATTTTGAATGTGGACAAATCTACAATTTTTTTTCAATCACTAACGTTTTTAGCCTTAAATGAAATGATGTGTATCTTCGATCTGTTTTATGGCTTCAATCCCGCTTAAAATCTATAGCTCTCTGGTCGAATCACTTTCGTTCGAACCAACTGATTCACAGCGAAAAGCCTTTGAAGAACTCGAGCGATTTATCACTGAACCTAACCGAAAAAAGTTTTTCGTTTTAAAAGGGTATGCAGGTACCGGAAAGACTTCTTTGATCAAGGCACTTATTCAGGTGTTGAATAAAAGGGGAGGACAGACTGTTCAAATCGCTCCAACGGGTAGAGCGGCAAAAGTGATCTCGAAGTATTCAGGATACCAAGCTTCCACCATTCACAAATTGTTGTATTACCCCAAACGCGCTGCGGGTAAAAACCTTCAATTCACATTGGCTAAGAATAAATTTGTGAATACCCTTTTCATCGTTGATGAAGCTTCAATGTTATCTGATCGGACCCCCGATAAAGGGATGTTTGCCAATGATTCATTGTTACAACACCTCTTTGAGTTTGTATATGGTGGAAAGGGTTGCGCGCTTTTGCTTATTGGTGATACTGCGCAGTTGCCCCCTGTTTCAGAGGTTCAGAGTATTGCTTTAAATGAAGAAGAACTTGCCTATCGATTTGATTTAAAGCCCTTTCACGTTACGCTTACCGAGGTAGTGCGTCAAGCAGCAGAAAGTTCAATTTTGTCGAACGCTACGCATCTGAGAAATGCTATTGTAAGAAAGGACCCCACGATTCGTTTTGATTTATCCGTAGCTGACGATTTGGTGCAAATGAACGATGGAGCAGAGTTGTTAGAAGCTCTAGAGGACGCCTACAGAGAGGTAGGGCTGCAAGAAACAGCGATTATTGTGCGTTCGAATAAACGTGCCAATCTCTATAATAAAAACATCAGACAGCGGATCTTGCAACTCGACAATGAATTGAATGTCGGAGACACTCTGATGGTGGTGAAAAACAATTATTTCTGGTTGGCTGAATCTAAAGATGTTTCTTTTATCGCTAACGGAGATACCGTTGAAGTCTTACAGATATACGGGTATAAGGAGTTGTACAGTTTTCGATTTGCTGAGGTTCAAGTGCGTTTATTAGACTATGAGATTGCGCCATTCGACACAGTTTTATTACTGGACGTTTTAGAGGCGGATCAACCCTCTCTTAGTTTTGAAGATGGATCTCGACTTTATCAAAATGTGGCCGAAGATTATGCACATGAGAAATCGAATTACAAGCGGTACTTAGGAATCAAGAACAACCCTCATTTTAATGCCTTACAGGTAAAGTATTCTTACGCTATAACTTGCCACAAGGCACAAGGTGGGCAATGGAAGCGTGTTTTTGTTGAAAAGCCCTATGCTCCTGAGGGTTTTGACACCGATCATTTGAAATGGCTTTATACTGCCTTTACGAGAGCCTCAGAACGCCTCTATCTAATGGGTTTTGAAAAGGAGTACTTTTACGACACTTAAACTGTATTAGAGCAATGAGAACCATAGCGATGATTCCAGCGAGGCTGGCTTCAACACGTTTGCCTGAGAAACTGATCCGTGATCTGGGTGGAAAGCCCGTTATTGTTCGTACGTATGAGGCTGTCGTTAATTCTGGATTATTCGATGCGGTATATGTGGTCACCGATAGTAAGAAGATTGAAACGCTCCTCAAGGCGATAGGGGCTGAAGTGCGTTTTAGTACCACAGCTCATGCTACCGGAAGTGATCGATTGGCAGAGGCTGCGGCGTCTATTGAAGCGGATGTTATTATTAATGTTCAAGGAGACGAGCCTTTTATCGATACAGATAGCTTAAAACGACTCATTCAGATTTTTGCTACGGACCACAAAGGGGAGGTAGACCTTGCTTCTCTAATGACCCCTTTGCGGGATGAAAAAGAAATAGTAAACCCCAATGTAGTGAAGGTGATTACCGATCTTAAAGGAAGAGCATTGTATTTCTCTAGGGCAGCACTTCCGTTTCGCAGAGATACAGAGGTAGCGGTGACCTACTTCAAACATAAGGGTGTGTATGCTTTTAGAAAAAAGGCCCTTGTCGAATTCGCGAATCTACCTATTGGACCTTTAGAAAAGGCTGAGAGCATAGAGGCAATTCGTTTTTTAGAACATCAAAGAGTGCTCCAAATGGTTGAAACCCCCAACGACAGTATAGGGATAGATACAGAGGAAGATTTACTTCAAGCAAATGCGATTTTTAAGACTCGCTCATAGTGTGGTAAACGTTCTGAACGTCATCGTCCTCTTCAATTTTTTCGAGTAATTTTTCAATCTCAGCGGCCTGTTCTTCATTCAATTCTTTGGTGATCTGAGGAATGCGTTCAAAGCCTGATGATAGGATCTCAATTTCTCGCTGCTCTAATTCTTTCTGAAGACTTCCAAAAGCCTCAAAAGGGGCATAGATTAAAATACCGTCTTCATCTTCGAATATTTCTTCTACTCCGAAATCAATCAGATCAAGTTCAAGCTCTTCGAGATCTATGTTGGCTGCTGAAATTCTGAAGTTGCAGGTGTGATCAAAAAGAAATTCTACCGAGCCTGAGGTCCCTAAGGTTCCACCTAGTTTATTGAAGTAACTTCTAATATTGGCGACGGTACGGGTAGGGTTGTCGGTTGCAGTTTCTACCAAAATAGCGATTCCGTGCGGGCCGTATCCTTCATACAATAACTCCTTGTAGTCGCCTTGAGATTTGTCAGAAGCCCTTTTAATGGCACGTTCAACATTATCCTTTGGCATGTTAACGGCCTTGGCATTCTGAATAACCGCGCGGAGTCTTGCATTTGCATCTGGGTCTGGTCCGCCTTCTTTTACGGCCATCACAATATCTTTTCCGATACGAGTAAAGGCTTTAGACATGGCTGCCCAGCGCTTCATTTTTCGCGCTTTTCTAAACTCAAAAGCTCTTCCCATAAGGTTAAAAATTAGAGCGTAAAAATAGCGAATTTCATCTAAGACAATACCTCTAGATGGTGGTCTATAACATCGCTTACATGAAACTGAAGATGTTTGGGTAGTTTGTTGGTTTTGGGGAGTACCGCTAAGTAGCGTATGTCATTTGTGGTATACACTCTTTTGTATACGGGATGATGGTTTCCAAATTTGGCTACTAGAGCTTTGATGAGGTCTTCATGCAGTACCAGGTCACTGCTTCCTAAATGAACGATTCCGTTCTTATTTCTATTGATACAATAGTGTAATTGTTGTGTGAGTTTGTCTGCATAAGTGACATTCAATGAAAGGTTCGGAAACACCTCAATGGCTTGCTTCTCATGAATCCAATATTTCATCTCGTTCATCCGCGGTGAACCATTGCCAAACACCATTGGTATACGCGCAATCATCCACTGCTCTTTGGGTAAACGCATTACTGCATTTTCGATGTGGATTTGATAACGGCCGTATGTGCTTTCGGATAGTGTCTTGTCGTTCTCATACGAGGGGTACTTTGAATAGGCATCGAACACATTGGCTGAACTCAGCGCTATGATTTTTACAGGGCGCTGCTCTAGGTATTCGCAAAGGTGCTGGTGTACGATCTTGAGGATTTCTTTATCTCCGCGCATTGAAGAGATCACCACATCAGGCTTCAGCTGGACTAGAAGGTCGATAAGATCGTCGCTTTCTGCGTCGTAACGATAATACCTGTTATTGGCTTTGAAGGTGGTCGAACTGCAATAGGTGCCATAAGTGTCGTAGAACGCACTTAATTCTCTATAGAGATGGCTTCCAATAAAGCCACTACCACCAAGAATTAAAATGCGCTTTTTTGATGGCATACAATCAACTCAAAAACGGAAGTTTAACAAGCGTAGCTTTTAATGTTTTTGCTCTGACCTCAACGGTAATCTCATTACCAATCTGAGCTTCTTCTACATTGATGTATCCCAATCCAATGCCATATCCTAAGCTTGGCGATACCGTTCCTGAGGTGACATGCCCTATAGGTGCGTCTTGTGTATTTTTCAAGATGTACCCGTTGCGAGGAACTCCTTTTTCAAGCATTTTAAAGGCTACCAGTTTCTTTTGGAGACCTTCTTCTTTTCGTTTTAGGAGTGCATCACTTCCGATAAAGGGCGTATTGAATTTGGTCACCCATCCCAGTCCCGCTTCAAGACCGTTGGTGGTTTCGTCTATATCGTTTCCGTAAAGGCAATACCCCATTTCAAGCCTTAAAGTGTCTCTTGCGGCAAGACCGATGGGAGGAATTTCTTTCGAGCGGATCAAATCCCAAAGTACTGGCGCATCTTCATTGGCGCAATACAATTCAAAGCCCCCTGCACCGGTATATCCCGTTGCTGAAATCAAAACCGATGAAATCGGACCAAAGGGAGCTTCTATGAAGTGATAAAAAGGGATCTCGTCAAGTTGTACTGCAGTGAATTCTTGAAGTAATGAAGAAGCCTCTGGCCCTTGCACCGCTAGAAGTGAGATCGTATCTGATAGGTTCCTAAGTTCAGCTCCAATGGATGTGTTGGCTGCCTGTACGTGAGCAAAATCTTTTTCGATGTTGGCTGCATTGACAACCATTAAGTAATCGTTCTCGGCTTTCATGTAAACAATAAGGTCGTCTACTACGGTTCCCTCAGGGGTGGGCATGTAGTTGTACTGTGCTTTTCCGGGTACCAGTTTACTAATATCGTTGCTACACACGCGATCTAGAAGTGTTTTTGCCTCAGGACCTTTCACGCTAAATTCACCCATATGTGAGACGTCAAATACGCCACATCTGTTACGTACCTGATGATGTTCTTCGTTAATTCCGGTATAAGAAACGGGCATTTCGAAACCGGCAAAAGGAATCATCTTTGCTTTTTCTTCAAGGTGCTTTTCGTGTAAGGCTACGTTTTTCATCTTCTACTTTTGTACAAAAATAAAAAGAAGAAACCCCTTAATGATTTAAGAGTAGCGATTTAAGTTCTTGATAGTTTGAAAGCGCCCCTTTTTCTCGATTCTTTTCGCGTAAAGCGGTAATTGCTTCAGGCTCTTCGATCTTTATCTCTAGAGCCTTTTCAACGGCGTCAGCAAATTTAATAGGGTGAGCAGTTTCAAGAAAAATTCCAAGTTCTCTTGTAGGGTCAAGCTTTTCGTTCTCTAAGCCTAAATAGGCGATCGCTCCGTGCGGCTCAGCGGTGTAGTGATACGCTTTGTAAATGTGCTGGATAGCCTCAATTGTTTGCGTGTCATCAAAGCTGCAGGCGTGTATGAAGTGCTTAAGCTCTTTATCTTCAAACAACTCCTGTATGCGTAAAAAATTAGAGGGGTCGCTCACATCCATGGCGTTCGAAAGGGTAGGGACGGTAGGTTGAGGATGATATCCTTGACCATTGAGATAGCGCACCACTGTGTCATTGGTATTGGTAGCTGTTACGAAGCGCTTAAACGGAATACCCATTTTATAGGCGAGCATTCCTGCACAGCTGTTTCCGAAGTTTCCTGACGGAACTGAGAGAATAAGATCTCGCTTTTCTCCGGCTTCACGAAGGCTGTGAAAGGTTTTTAAATAATAAAGCATCTGTGGGAGCCAACGTGCCACGTTTATGCTATTGGCAGAGGTCAGATCGATCTGGCTCTTAAGTTCGGCATCAACAAATGCTTGCTTTACTAAGCGTTGGCAGTCGTCAAAAGTTCCCTGTACTGCTATCGCCTTTATATTTTGGTGAAAGGTCGTCATCTGCAGCTCTTGTACGTCGCTGATTTTTTGATCGGGGTAAAGTATAACCACATCGACATTTTCTACCCCTAGAAATCCGCTCGCAACTGCTCCTCCAGTGTCTCCAGAGGTTGCTACTAATACTACAGTTTTCTTCGTTTTTTGATCCTTTTTATGAAACAGTCCCAAGCATTCTGCCATAAAGCGAGCGCCAATATCCTTAAATGCAAGGGTAGGACCATGAAACAATTCTAGAGACAGGTAATCACCAACGGGAACTAACGGGAGGTTAAAGTGTACAGTCTTTTGAATAATCGTCTTAAGTTCTTCAGGACTCATGTCTTCAGAGACGAAGGGATAAAGGGCTTCAAAACTCAGGCTTTCAAAACTTCTATGACTATCAGGGTCTAAATGTGAAGGATCAATTTTTGGAAGCTGTTCAGGAAAATACAAGGAACGATCCGGAGCAAGCCCTTCTATAACGGCCTCGCGAAAAGATACTTTGTGGTCAGGATTTGAGAGACTATAAAATTTCATGTGCTCCTTGTTGGTGAATTTGTCCAGAATAGATCTTGAATTCTTGAGCTTGATTCTTGGATAAAAAGACGTTGAACTGATCTGCAACCTCTTTGGCTTTTTGAAATCCTTCGCACAGCGCAAAGACAGAAGGTCCAGATCCTGAGATGCCGAAGGTAAATGCTCCGTGCCCTAATGCAACCTCCTTAAGGGCGTCAAAATGTGGAATGCTTGATCTTCTGACAGGCTCAGCCACATAATCGACCGCACAGTGCGTCATAAGATCAAGGTTATTCGTTACTAATCCAGCTGTAAATCCGGCTAAAGAACTCCATTGGCTTACGGCTGTTTTTAGAGGAATTTCTTGAGGCAAGCTGTTTCTAGAATCTGAGGTTTTAATTTCTATATGTTGATGTGCCACCACGTAATAAAGGTCTAAATCAGTGTCTAGGTGTACGACGCGATGGTCGTCTTGAGAGACGATGAGGCAAAATTTTCCGAATAATGCCGGTGCGATGTTGTCAGCATGGCGCGCTCCACTAGCGATCTGTTCACCGTCTAAAGCAGATTCCAGGAGTTGTGCTTCAGAGAACGTCGTTTCTAGCAATGCCTGAACACCTGTAACGGCACCAACAGCGCTTGCAGCACTGCTTCCAATGCCACTGCCAGGCTTGATGCGTTTATCAATGCTAATTTCAATTCCGATAGAGGGGTCGCCGTGTTTTTCTAAAAGAGAAGCTGCAGCCGCGCAGGCAATATTATTTTCAGGTACGCTAGGAGTGGGGTATCCGGTCAACTCACCAAGATGAACCCCTGGTTGGCTTACGCGTTTAAATACCATAATGTCGTACGCGTCTGATAGGCAAAAGCCTAGGGCGTCAAAGCCAACGTTTAAGTTGGATACAGAGGCTGGACACCATACGGTACATTGGTCTTTCATGGCTTAACGGTAATTGCTTGCTCTAATGATATCTCCAAAAATTCCAGAAGCTGTTACATCTGCCCCTGCACCAGCGCCCTTGATAACCATGGGCTGTTTTTGATAGCGATCGGTGTACAGGATCAGAATATTGTCGCTTCCGCTTAAGGTGTAGTAGTCCGAAGTAGAATCTACGCCTTGTAAACCTACTTTAGCTTCTACATTATGGTCGCTCAAAACCTTTAGTTCGGCGACAAATTTCAATTTCTTTTGTTGTGCAGACGCTTCTTTATAGAGGGACTTAAAATGTGCTTCATTTGCCTCTAATAGCTGTAAGAAAGCAGAAACGTCAGCGGTCTCTAAGGCACCTTCAGGGAGAAAGGCTTCGGTTGCTATATCCTCTAGTTCTAAGGCGTATCCGCTTTCACGAGCTAATATGAGTAATTTACGTTTCACGTCGAGTCCACTCAAATCGATACGCGGATCGGGTTCAGTGTATCCTCCTTCCATGGCCGCTTCAACAACGGATTTAAAAGAAGTTCGCCCATCATAGGTGTCGAATATGAAGTTAAGACTTCCTGAAAGCACAGCTACAACAGAGTGGATGCTATCGCCAGAATCAATGAGGTTCTTAAGGGTGTCGATTATGGGTAATCCTGCACCCACATTGGTCTCGTAATAAAAGGGAACTTTTTGGTCGATACTGACGCGCTGTAACGCTTGGTAATTGCTGAGTGATGAAGAGCAGGCAATTTTATTGCAGGTGACAACTCCGATTCCGTTTTTCAACAACTCCATATAGCAGGCAGAAACATCGTGACTAGCGGTATTGTCAATCAGAATACTATTGCGAAGGTTGAGGGACTTAATGCGTGCAATGAGTGCGGATAAGTCAGCAGGTTCTCCTTCTTCAAGATGGTGCTTCCATTTGCTGATCTCATGTCCTTGCTCATTAAAGGCCATCTTCTTAGAGTTACTAATACCTACTACCCGAGCATCAATAGAAAGTTTGTCGAGTAAATGCTGATGTTGTAAATCAAGTATATTGAGCAGTCTAGAACCTACAGTACCTACTCCGACTACAAACAGATTGATCTGCTTGCGTTGTTTTTCAAAAAACCGCTCGTGGATCGTATTTAGTGCCTTTTTCACATTGATTTCATCGATAACGAAAGAAATGTTTCGTTCAGATGACCCCTGCGCGATGGCTACAATGTTGATGTGATTCGCTCCAAGGCTGCTAAAGAGCTTTCCACTTACACCGGTATGACTCTTCATGTTTTCACCAACAAGAGCCACGATGCTCAATTGAGATTCGATACGAAAGGGTTTCATTCGACCTGTACGAATCTCCGTTTCAAAGCGTTCGCTCAAGGCGTGCTGAGCCGTATCCGCATCTCCTGAATCTATGGCCACGCAAAGCGAATATTCTGAAGAAGCTTGAGTGATCAAGATGATGTTTATGTTGTGTTGAGAAAATGTTTCGAAGAACCTCGTAGTAAATCCTCTTTGGCCGATAAGATCCGCACCTTCAGCGGTGATAAGAGAGATATTATTGAGATGGCTAATGCCAATTACGGTCTCTTTGTTTGAGATGAGGTCGCTCGAAGTGATTAGCGATCCTTGTGCAGACGGATCAAAGGTATTTTTAACCTTTAACGGAATTTTCTTCTCGAATGCTGGCTGTACAGAGGGGGCATAAAGTACTTTGGCTCCGAAATGAGAAAGTTCAAGGGCCTCTTCGTATGAAAGCGTTTCAACGGGTTTCGCTTGACGCACAAAACGAGGATCTGCTGTGTAAATCCCACTGACATCGGTATAGATGTACAATTCGTCAGCCGAGACACCATTGGCAATCAGGGCAGCGCTGAAATCGGAGCCTCCTCTGCCAAGTGTGGTAAGAGCGCCCTCTGGAGTTCTGGCCATAAAACCAGGCATCACGACAACGCCTTCTTTCTCCTTAAGTTTTTGCAAGGCGCTATAGGTGGCAGCATAATCGACTTTGACTCTGCGGCCCTCGTGCATTGCCGTTATAAATTGACTGCTATCTTCTAAACGGTTGGCCGTTCCTAAGGCGTTTAAATAGCCACTAATAACGGTAGAAGACAGTGCTTCTCCGGTTACCAGAATTTCAGCAGAAACGGCATCAGAGGACTCAGTTTCTTCAAATAGTGACTTTGCACACTCTGAAAGCCTTGAAAGAATTTGCCTTACTGCACCTCGGGTTGAGGCATCGCCCCCCCAAAAAGATAGGCTCTCTTCTGTTCGCGCTGTGATTTGATCTATGCCAGTGGTGTA
>Ga0181571_10001006_pt1 | contig 19776 bp, 14 predicted proteins | sample 101ome_17_FD_132440 | JGI IMG/M metagenome (GOLD analysis project Ga0181571, IMG submission 132440) | Coastal salt marsh microbial communities from the Groves Creek Marsh, Skidaway Island, Georgia - 101407AT metaG (megahit assembly) | ecosystem: Environmental > Aquatic > Marine > Intertidal... | reverse complement strand
TCTCTCGATTACTCGATGATTTTGGAGACGACGCCTGCACCAACGGTGCGGCCGCCTTCACGGATAGCGAAGCGCAGACCGTCTTCCATCGCGATCGGAGCAATCAGCTCAACTGCGAACTTCAGGTTGTCGCCAGGCATCACCATCTCGGTCCCCTCGGGCAGCTGAACCGTGCCGGTCACGTCCGTTGTACGGAAGTAGAACTGCGGGCGGTAGTTCGCGAAGAACGGCGTGTGACGGCCACCCTCTTCCTTGGTCAGGATGTAGGCTTCAGCTTCGAACTTCGTGTGCGGCTTAACGGAACCCGGCTTACACAGAACCTGGCCACGCTCAACGCCTTCACGGTCAACACCACGCAGAAGCGCACCGATGTTGTCGCCTGCCTCACCGCGGTCAAGCAGCTTGCGGAACATTTCAACGCCCGTGCAGGTCGTCTTCTTGGTGTCGCGGATGCCGACGATCTCGATCTCGTCGCCAACATTGATCACGCCACGCTCAACACGGCCGGTCACAACCGTACCACGACCAGAGATCGAGAACACGTCTTCGATCGGCATCAGGAACGGCTGGTCAACAGCGCGCTCAGGGGTCGGGATGTAGCTGTCAACAGCTTCCATCAGAGCACGGATGGAGTTCTCGCCGATCTCAGGGTCACGGCCTTCCATAGCAGCAAGCGCAGAGCCCTTGATGATCGGAATGTCGTCGCCCGGGAATTCGTAGGAGCTCAGAAGCTCGCGGATTTCCATTTCGACGAGCTCCAGAAGCTCTTCGTCGTCAACCTGGTCAACCTTGTTCATGTAAACAACAAGTGCCGGAACGCCGACCTGACGGGCCAGAAGGATGTGCTCGCGGGTCTGCGGCATCGGGCCGTCAGCTGCGTTCACAACCAGAATGCCACCGTCCATCTGGGCCGCACCAGTGATCATGTTCTTAACGTAGTCGGCGTGGCCGGGGCAATCAACGTGCGCGTAGTGACGGGCTTCCGTCTCGTACTCAACGTGCGCCGTCGAGATCGTGATCCCGCGGGCCTTCTCTTCAGGCGCGCCGTCAATCTGGTCATATGCCTTGAAGTCACCAAAATACTTCGTAATCGCTGCCGTCAACGTCGTCTTGCCGTGGTCAACGTGACCAACAGTGCCGATGTTTACATGCGGTTTCGTACGATCAAACTTTTCCTTAGCCATGATGGGCTCCTCTATTTTTCTTCCACGGTGCGCCTAAAACGCAGCCTACGGGGTTGGTGTAGGGTGCGCGGCGAACCGCGCACCGCCGGATTAGGCGTACTGTTTCTGGATCTCGTCAGAGATGTTCTGCGGAACAGGTTCGTAGTGATCAAACTGCATCGTGAACTGCGCCCGGCCCGAGGACATGGAGCGCAGCGTGTTGATGTAGCCGAACATGTTGGCAAGCGGTACGAAAGCATTGATCGCGATGGCGTTGCCGCGCGTATCTTGACCCTGCACCTGGCCACGACGGGAGGTCAGGTCACCAATGATGCCACCGGTGTATTCTTCCGGCGTGATCACTTCGACCTTCATGATCGGCTCGAGCAGTTTTGCACCGGCTTTCTTCATGCCTTCGCGCATACCCATGCGTGCAGCAATTTCGAATGCCAGAACGCTCGAGTCGACGTCGTGGAACTTACCGTCGATCAAGGCAACCTTGAAGTCGATGACGGGGAAGCCGGCCAGAGGGCCGCTGTCCATAACCGACTGGATACCTTTTTCGACGCCAGGGATGTATTCTTTCGGAACGGCACCACCAACGATGCGGCTTTCGAAAGAGTAGCCTTCGCCCGGCTCTGTCGGAGAGATGATAAGCTTGACCTCAGCGAACTGACCCGAACCACCCGACTGTTTCTTGTGGGTGTAAGTATGCTCGACTTCATGGCTGATGGTTTCACGGTATGCCACCTGCGGCGCACCGATGTTGGCCTCAACTTTGAATTCGCGCTTCAGACGGTCAACAAGAATGTCGAGGTGCAATTCGCCCATGCCCTTCATGATGGTCTGACCGGACTCAAGGTCAGTTTCCACACGGAAGGAGGGGTCTTCAGCAGCCAGACGGGCCAGACCCGCGGACATCTTCTCTTGGTCGCCTTTTGTCTTCGGCTCGACAGCAATCTCGATCACCGGATCGGGGAAAGTCATCGTTTCGAGAACAACAGGGTCTTTGGCGTCGCAAAGGGTGTCACCGGTTGTGGTGTCCTTCAGACCGGCCAGAGCAATGATGTCGCCTGCAAATGCTTCCTCGATTTCCTCGCGGTTGTTCGAGTGCATCATCATCATACGACCAACACGCTCTTTCTTGCCTTTGGTCGAGTTCAGGATCTGGTCACCCTTGCGCATCACGCCGGAGTAGATCCGGGTGAACGTGAGCGATCCGACGAACGGGTCGTTCATGATCTTGAATGCAAGACCAGCGAAAGGCATGTCGTCTTCTGCTCGGCGAGCGATGTTACGAACTTCTTCTTCGTCGCCAGGCTTGAAGCCCATGTAATCAACAACATCGAGCGGGCTCGGCAAATAGTCGATCACTGCGTTGAGAAGCGGCTGCACGCCTTTGTTCTTGAATGCGGAACCACCGAGAACCGGCACGAAGTGCAGCGCCAGGGTGCCCTTGCGCAGCAGAGCGCGAAGGGTCGCGACATCAGGCTCTTCGCCTTCAAGGTAAGCCATCATTGCGTCGTCATCTTCTTCGACGGCAGCTTCGATCATCTTACCACGCCACTCTTCGGCAACGCCTTTGAGCTCGTCGCGAATGTCGACCTGAACCCAAGATGCGCCAAGGTCTTCACCCTTCCACAGCCACTCTTTCATGGTGACGAGGTCGATAAGGCCCTCCAACTCGCTCTCAGCGCCAATCGGCACAGCAACAGGAACAGCTCGCGCACCGGTGCGATCTTCAATCATGCGAACGCAGTTGAAGAAATCAGCGCCGATCTTGTCCATCTTGTTGACGAACACGATACGCGGAACCTTGTAGCGGTCAGCCTGCCGCCAAACAGTTTCGGTCTGCGGCTCAACGCCAGCGTTGGCATCGAGAACACAAACAGCGCCATCGAGAACCGCAAGCGAACGCTCGACTTCGATTGTGAAGTCAACGTGGCCGGGGGTGTCGATGATGTTCAGACGGTGCTTTTCGGTATCAGCTGTCTCGCCATCTTCGGTGCGCTCCCAGAAAGTGGTCGTCGCAGCGGAAGTGATCGTGATGCCACGCTCCTGCTCCTGCTCCATCCAGTCCATGGTTGCGGCGCCGTCGTGAACTTCGCCGATATTGTGGGATTTGCCCGTGTAAAACAGGATCCGCTCAGAACAGGTGGTCTTACCTGCATCGATGTGAGCCATGATCCCGAAATTCCGGTATCTGTCGAGGGGATAATCGCGTGCCATTGGTCTATACCTCTAGGGTTACCAGCGATAATGGCTGAACGCTTTGTTCGCGTCGGCCATCTTGTGGGTGTCTTCCCGTTTCTTGACCGCAGAACCACGGCCATTCACGGCGTCGAGCAGTTCACCGGCAAGACGCTCTTCCATGGTGTTTTCGTTGCGCGAACGCGCAGCGGAAATCAACCAGCGGATTGCGAGAGCTTCACGGCGCTCAGGGCGGACTTCAACCGGCACCTGATAAGTCGCACCGCCGACACGGCGGGAGCGAACTTCGACAGAAGGTTTGATGTTGTCGAGAGCTTCGTGGAAGACTTCAACAGGAGCCTTCTTCAGCTTGGACTCAACGCGATCGAACGCGTTGTAGACAATTTTTTCAGCGACCGATTTCTTACCATCGATCATAAGATTGTTCATGAACTTCGTCAGAACCCGATCACCAAACTTGGCATCGGGGAGAACTTCACGTTTTTCAGCGGCGTGACGACGCGACATTGCGGTCTCTCCTTACTTCGGACGCTTGGCGCCGTACTTCGAACGGCGCTGCTTACGGTCTTTGACACCTTGCGTATCAAGAACACCGCGCAGGATATGATAACGAACACCCGGAAGGTCTTTTACACGGCCACCACGGATCAGAACCACAGAGTGCTCCTGAAGGTTATGGCTTTCACCAGGGATGTAGCTGATGACCTCATAGCCGTTGGTCAGGCGAACCTTCGCAACTTTCCGCATAGCGGAGTTCGGCTTCTTGGGGGTGGTGGTGTAAACGCGAGTGCATACGCCGCGCTTCTGAGGGCACGACTCGAGGTGCTGCGACTTCGATTTCGTAACTTTAGGCTGACGCGGCTTGCGGATCAGCTGCTGGATCGTTGGCATTGGGCTTTTTTCCCTATCCTACACATGTGTAGCGGCCCCGTAGGTCCGCGGTTATCGACAACGTGCTAGACGCGTCCGAATAGCACAAAAAATCCGCAGGCGTTCCCTTACCGGAGGAACGGTGCGGCGAGCATTCAGAGGATCGGGGCAGCATTAGCCCGGATCGTGACCACTTCAGTTTTGATATGCGGACAAGGGGAAAGCCCCGCGCCCGGATGGGGGGCGTATAGGGGGAGTCGGATGGGGTGTCAACAGCTGCCTTCGCTGTTGAATATTTCCCAGGCTTTCTGCAATTCGGGTCGCTCTATGCCGAACCTGTAACGCATCTGGGCATCAAGTTCATCGGCGGTTTAAGTCCGCGCAGTGTCGCGACCGCTCTCGCTTGTGATCCCGCTGTCATTTGTACCATGAAGGCCACGCAAGTACATCGGCTGCTCTTGCCAACTAAACACATCCATATGCTGCCACAGAAGATGATGCTCGAAATCAAGCAAGCCAGTTGGAGCCGCTGGTCGCGTATACACAATAAGCGCCGGCGTCCAGAGACGGTGAACCGCTGGCGTGATTCCCAATTCTCTCTCGCGGAAGTCCAGAAGAAACCCGCGCGGAAAATCGAGTGCCAGTTTTGGCGCCTCTTTGAAAAAGCCACGCAGCTGCGGAAAGAACGAGCGGGCCATCGCGACAAAATCCACCGCAATCGCATCGTCATCATCCAGCCTACCCTCTGCGACTACAGTAGCTCGTGGATCACGGAAACGCGCCATTAATTCGCGGCACTGGTCGCGGTGCGGCTGACCTTCGGGAACGAACACCGGCCGTATCTGCGGCACGCTCGCGACAATCTCCATGACCTCCGAACGGAACGGCTCGGGAAGGTTTTCACCAAGCATCAGCAAGAGCTTGAAGCGTTCATCATGTTGGGCACGCACCGATGGCACAAGAACATGCCGCAGAAGCCACACCCTCAGACGCTATCTTTTCGGATCGTACAGAAATGCGCGCAAGTCCTCGACGGACCCAAAGTCATGATCAAATGCCTCAACGCTAGAAGGCACGGACCAGCGGCATATCAGCAGGACTTGTATGTGCAGTTTTTGCATGCCTTGACCCGAACCCCCTAGGCACAACCTTCACCAGACTCCGCGCTTGGTTCAACCGAAAATTGATTTCACCGGCTCCGGAGCGCCTTCGCCACCCCAAGCTTTCGCTGGCGCTCACGAAAGAAGGTAAAGACGCCAGTGGCGACAACCAAGGCTGCTCCAAGTAGCGTCAGCGGTTTTGGCCAATCTCCAAAAACGAACCACCCCAAGGTCAGCGCAACCAACAGGGAACTGTATCTGAAAGGTGCAACAAATCCGATATCACCAACCCGCATCGCCGCGACCGAAAAGATATATCCCGCGACGAGGAACAAAGACGCGCCGCCGATTTTAGCCATCAACCCAATGTCGAGCGGCTGCCATGCAACGTTGAATGATCCGAGCGCCGCAAAAATCGTCACACCTAGCGACGCAGCAAGAGCGACCGCACTCGAGGGTACCGCCGCAGAGAGCTTGCGCGCGGTTAAATCGCGCACGGTAACACAGGCAACAGAGAGCAGCGCCGAAACCGAGTAGAGAGTGAACCCTTCGGTCCCCGGTCGGATGATTAGCAAAACGCCAAGGAACCCGATTACGATCGCGCCGATACGTCGCCACCCGATTGGCTCCGAAAAAAATAGTGCGCTTGCCAGCGTCACGGAAAGCGGCAAGGCCTGTAAAATCGCACTTACATTAGCCAACGGCATATTGAAAAGTGCGGTAAGGAAGAACCACGTCCCGCCAACCTCCATTAACGTTCGCAGGATCAAGAGGCGCCGATCCGTTGGCGACAAACTGGTTGGCAAAGGACTGATGAACCGGATCAGAACGATCAGTAGCAGCGTTGTGGTGCACCCCCGCAGGAAAAGTGTTTGGAAAAGCGGAAGGTCCGTCGATAACGTTTTCATGAAAGTATCGTTGACGGTGAATGCCGTCATGGACCCCATCATAAGTAGCGCGCCGCGCATATTATCTGAAACGTTTGCCATGATGCTCGATAGCAGGCGTCAAGGCTTCCCGCTACAGAATTGATTGCGATAAAAAAGGCCCCCGATTTGGGGGCCTCTCTTGATCTCATGTCGCAGGGTTTACTCTTCTGCGGCGTCGCTTGAGGTTTCTCCATCGAAAACAGGAGCAGCAAGTGCTGCGGCGGCTTCCGCTTCCTTACGACGTACGTCAATCACGGCCTGATCACGCTCAGAAGCGATCCGGCGGACGCGGGTCGTCGCACCACCAGTACCTGCCGGGATCAGACGACCAACGATGACGTTCTCTTTGAGGCCGATGAGCTTGTCCCGCTTGCCCTGAACAGAGGCTTCGGTGAGGACTCGCGTCGTCTCTTGGAACGATGCAGCCGAGATGAACGAACGCGTCTGGAGCGATGCCTTAGTGATCCCAAGCAGGATCGGCTCACCCGTTGCGACACGACCACCGCGCGCGATAGCTTTCTCATTCGCATCATCAAACTCGGCCTTGTCCACATGCTCGCCTTTCAGGAGCGTGGTGTCACCAGAGTCCATGACCTCCCACTTCTGCAGCATCTGGCGAACGATCACTTCAATGTGCTTATCGTTGATCTTCACACCCTGCAGGCGGTAGACGTCTTGGACCTCGTTGATCATGTAGCCAGCCAGAGCCTCGACACCCATGATAGACAGAATGTCGTGCGGTGCCGGGTTGCCATCCATGATGTAGTCACCCTTCTGGACGTGGTCACCTTCCTGAACAGGAATGTGCTTGCCCTTGGGCACCATGTACTCAACGCGGTTTCCACTATCATCGGATGCTTCAATGGCGATGCGGCGCTTGTTCTTGTAGTCTTTCCCAAAGCGCACATAACCATCGATTTCTGCGATGATTGCGTGATCTTTCGGACGACGCGCTTCGAACAGTTCAGCCACCCGCGGCAGACCACCTGTGATGTCTTTGGTCTTGGCACCTTCACGCGGAATACGCGCAACAACGTCACCAGCTTCGACCATCTGACCGTCCTCAATGGAGAGGATGGCATCAACAGACATCGGATAGGTCACAGGGTTGCCAGCTTCGTTGCGCACAGGCTCGCCATCATCACCAACAATGATGATTTCCGGCTTCAGCTCGTTGCCCTTGGGCACCGAGCGCCAGTCCGTCACGATACGCTGGGTCATACCTGTCGCATCGTCGGTGTCCTCGCGAACGGCGATACCGTTTACGAGGTCAACGAAGCGCGCTTTACCGCTCTTCTCGGCAATGATCGGAAGGGTATAGGGATCCCACTCGAAAAGCTTGTCACCACGTTTGACCTTGGCGCCTTGCTTCACAAACACCTTGGAGCCGTAGCCCACCTTGTGTTGTGCGAGCTCCTCACCAGCATCATCCATGATGGCAATAACCATGTTCCGGCCCATCACGATCTGTTCGCCAGCGGCGTTTTCCAGAAGCGACGCGTTACGGAACTCGATCTTCCCAGCGGCAGATGCCTCAAGGAACGACTGCTGACCCCCCTGAGCAACACCACCGATGTGGAAGGTCCGCATTGTCAGCTGCGTCCCAGGCTCACCAATGGACTGCGCCGCAATGATGCCGACCGCTTCGCCGATGTTGACGATTGTACCACGCGCTAGGTCACGACCATAACACTTGGCACATACGCCATCTTCGGATTCACAGGTCAACGGGCTGCGGACGCGCAGCTTCGCCACACTCGCATCCTCGATCAGGTCGGCGGTACGTTCATCAATCAGATCACCCGCGCTGACGAGAACCTCTTCCGTCCCCGGACGCAGCACATCGTCAGCCGCAACACGGCCCAGGATCCGCTCCGCCAATGACGAGACGACCTCGCCATCGTTGACAGCCGCTTCGACAGTGATCGCCAGATCGGTTCCGCAGTCCTTTTCGCGAACGATGCAGTCCTGTGCCACGTCAACGAGACGACGGGTCAGATAACCGGAGTTCGCAGTTTTCAGAGCGGTGTCCGAAAGACCCTTTCGTGCGCCGTGCGTCGAGTTGAAGTACTCGAGAACGGTGAGGCCTTCCTTAAAGTTCGAGATAATCGGCGTTTCGATAATCTCACCGGACGGCTTGGCCATCAGGCCGCGCATCCCGCCCAACTGCTTCATCTGGGTCACGGAGCCACGCGCACCTGAGTGAGCCATCATGTAGACCGAGTTCGGCTCTGCAACAGCGCCATTCTCGTCTCTCCGCTCGGCGGAAATCGTCTGCATCATCGCTTCGGTGACGCGGTCGTTGCACTTCGACCAAGCATCAACAACCTTGTTGTACTTTTCGCCCTGAGTGATCAGGCCATCCATGTACTGCTGTTCAAAATCCTTGACCTGATCACGGGTCTCATCAACCAATGTCCACTTGGTGTCAGGGATAACCATGTCATCCTTGCCGAACGAAATACCGGCACGGAAAGCCTCGCGGAAGCCCATGGTCATGATCTGGTCACAGAAGATCACAGACTCTTTCTGACCACAGTAGCGGTAGACGGTGTCGATGACCTGCTGCACTTCCTTCTTCCGAAGCAAGCGGTTCACCAGATCAAACGGGGCCTTGTTGTTGAGCGGCAGAAGGCTGCCCAAACGCAAACGGCCAGGTGTCGTCTCAAAGCGCCGGATAACCTCGTTGCCTTCTTCATCAACCTGCTTGATCCGTGCATTGATCTTGGCATGCAAATGCACTTCACCAGCAGCCAGAGCGTGCTCCACCTCCTCGATATTAGAGAAGGACATACCCTCACCTTTCATGCCTTCACGCATGATTGTGGTGTAGTACAGACCGAGGATCATATCCTGCGACGGAACGATGATCGGCGCGCCGTTTGCAGGCGACAGAACGTTGTTCGTCGACATCATAAGCACACGGGCTTCCAGCTGCGCTTCCAGCGAGAGCGGCACGTGAACCGCCATCTGGTCACCGTCGAAGTCAGCATTAAACGCCGAACAAACGAGCGGATGAAGCTGGATAGCCTTACCTTCGATCAGAACCGGTTCAAACGCCTGAATGCCAAGACGGTGCAGCGTCGGAGCGCGGTTCAGAAGTACCGGATGCTCGCGGATCACCTCATCGAGGATATCCCAAACTTCCGGACGCTCTTTCTCGACCAGCTTTTTCGCCTGCTTCACGGTGCTGGAAAGACCTTTGGCCTCCAGACGCGAATAGATGAACGGCTTGAACAGCTCTAGCGCCATCTTTTTCGGCAGGCCGCACTGATGCAACTTGAGCTCGGGGCCGGTCACGATGACAGAACGACCCGAGAAGTCGACCCGCTTACCCAAGAGGTTCTGACGGAAACGACCCTGCTTACCCTTGAGCATATCCGAAAGGGACTTCAACGGCCGCTTGTTGGCACCAGTGATCACACGACCACGACGACCGTTATCAAAGAGCGCGTCGACAGATTCCTGCAACATCCGCTTTTCGTTCCGGACGATGATGTCAGGAGCGCGCAGTTCGATCAGCCGCTTGAGGCGGTTGTTCCGGTTGATCACGCGGCGGTAAAGGTCATTAAGGTCAGACGTGGCAAAACGGCCGCCATCCAGCGGGACAAGCGGGCGCAGTTCCGGCGGAATAACCGGAATGACAGTCAGGATCATCCATTCCGGACGGTTGCCAGACTCGATGAAGTTTTCGACGATCTTCAGACGCTTGATGATCTTTTTGGGCTTCAGTTCACCTGTCGCCTCTTTCAGCTCTTCGCGCAGTTGCTCTGCGGTCGCCTCAAGGTCGATCATCGACAGCATTTCGCGGATCGCTTCAGCGCCGATATTGGCGGTGAACGCGTCCATGCCGTAGGTGTCTTGCGCGTCGAGGAACTCTTCTTCCGACATCAGCTGACCAAAAGTCAAATCGGTCAGGCCCGGCTCGATTACGACATAGTTCTCGAAGTAGAGAATGCGCTCAAGATCACGCAAGGTCATGTCGAGCATCAAGCCAATCCGGCTCGGAAGCGACTTCAGGAACCAGATATGTGCGACTGGTGCTGCAAGCTCGATATGGCCCATACGCTCACGGCGCACTTTCTGAAGCGTGACTTCAACACCGCACTTCTCGCAGACGACGCCGCGATACTTCATGCGCTTATATTTGCCGCAAAGACATTCGTAATCTTTGATCGGGCCAAAGATACGGGCGCAGAACAGGCCGTCGCGCTCAGGCTTGAAAGTACGGTAGTTGATGGTTTCCGGCTTTTTGATTTCGCCGAAAGACCAAGAGAGAATCCGCTCGGGCGAAGCAAGCGAGACTTTGATTTCATCAAAGGTCTTTGCTGGTGTGAGCGGGTTGAACGGGTTGTTGGTCAATTCCTGGTTCATTTTGCGTCCTTACATAACAGGGGAAGGGGAGAAGTGAGACAGGCGCCTCACTCCTCGTCCTCCGCATCCAGGAGTTCCATGTTGAGGCCGAGGCCCCGAACCTCTTTCACGAGCACGTTAAACGATTCCGGCACGCCGGCCTCGAAATTGTCCTCGCCCTTGACGATCGATTCATAGACCTTGGTGCGGCCTGCGACGTCATCCGACTTCACCGTCAGCATTTCCTGCAAGGTGTAAGCGGCGCCGTAGGCTTCGAGAGCCCAAACTTCCATTTCACCGAAGCGCTGACCACCGAACTGAGCCTTACCACCGAGCGGCTGCTGGGTGACGAGGCTGTACGGTCCGGTCGAACGCGCGTGGATTTTGTCATCCACAAGGTGGTGCAACTTGAGCAGGTACTTAATGCCGACAGTCACCGGACGCGCAAACTGCTCACCGGTACGACCATCAAACAGAACCGACTGGCCCGACTGAGAGAAGCCAGCACGAACCAAAGCGTCATTGACGTCGCCTTCTTTCGCACCATCAAAGACTGGCGTTGCGATCGGCACACCGCGCGTGACGTTACCGGCGGCTTCGATCAGCTGGCCTTCCTCCATCGGGGCGATGCCTTCGTCATACACGTCGTCGCCGTAAGCGATCTTCATCGCATCACGAACCGGCGTCAGATCGCCAGAGCGACGGTATTCCTGAAGTGCTTCATCAATCTGCACACCCAAGCCGCGCGATGCCCAGCCCATATGTGTTTCAAGAATCTGCCCGACGTTCATACGCGAAGGCACACCAAGCGGGTTCAGAACGAAGTCAACAGGCGTACCGTCTGCGAGGAACGGCATATCTTCCATAGGCACAACCTTGGAGATGACACCTTTGTTCCCGTGACGACCGGCCATCTTGTCGCCCGGCTGAAGCTTACGCTTCACCGCAACAAAGACCTTAACCATCTTCATCACACCCGGCGGCAAGTCGTCACCACGGCGGACTTTCTCAACCTTGTCCTCAAAACGGGCATCGAGTTGCTTCTTCTGCGCCTCGTATTGCTCGTTCAGCGCTTCGATATGCTGCGCATCCTGCTCTTCTTTCAAAGCAAGCTGCCACCACTGGCCACGGCTCAACTCGGAAAGAAGTTCCTCGGTGATCTCGGAATTTGCCTTGATGCCTTTCGGGCCTTTGACAGCAACTTTGCCGAGGATCATCGACTTCAGGCGTGCGTAGATGTTGCGCTCAAGGATCGCCAGCTCGTCATCACGGTCACGGCCAAGGCGCTCGACCTCTTCACGCTCGATCTGAAGCGCACGTTCGTCTTTTTCCACACCGTGGCGGTTAAAGACACGCACCTCAACGATTGTGCCAAAGTCGCCCGGGGGCAAGCGCAGCGATGTGTCCCGAACATCAGATGCCTTTTCGCCAAAGATGGCGCGCAGCAGCTTCTCTTCTGGGGTCATCGGGCTCTCGCCTTTCGGCGTGATCTTACCGACAAGGATGTCACCAGGTCCGACTTCCGCACCGATATACACGATGCCTGCTTCGTCGAGGTTCCGCAGAGCCTCTTCACCGACGTTCGGAATATCGCGCGTGATCTCTTCCGGCCCGAGCTTGGTGTCACGAGCAGCGACTTCAAACTCTTCGATATGAATCGACGTAAACACGTCGTCACGCACGATGCGTTCGGAGATCAGGATCGAGTCTTCGTAGTTGTAGCCGTTCCAGGGCATAAAGGCGACGACGACGTTCTTGCCGAGCGCCAGTTCACCCATATCGGTGGACGGACCATCGGCAATCACCTCGTCCTTGCCAACAGTGTCACCCACTTTCACCAGCGGGCGCTGGTTGATGCAGGTGTTCTGGTTCGAACGCTGGAACTTGCGCAAACGGTAAATATCCACACCCGGATCGCCCGGCTCCAGATCAGCAGTTGCGCGGACAACGATACGCTCCGCATCAACTTGGTCGATCACACCGGCACGGCGCGCCAGAATGGCAGCACCAGAGTCGCGTGCGACCACACCTTCGATACCCGTACCAACGAGCGGTGCCTCTGCTTGCAGCAGTGGCACGGCCTGACGTTGCATGTTCGAGCCCATGAGAGCGCGGTTAGCGTCGTCGTTTTCAAGGAACGGGATCAACGATGCCGCAACGGATACGAGCTGCTTCGGCGAAACGTCGATCAAATCAACATTCTCACGCGGAGCGAGCGTATATTCACCCGATTGGCGTGTCGAAACCAGATCGTTGATGAAGTTGCCATCATTGTCGAGCGTGGCGTTCGCCTGCGCAACCGTGTGGCGCATCTCTTCGGTGGCCGACATGTAGACCACATCATCCGTCACCTTCGCGCCTTCAACACGGCGATACGGTGTCTCGATGAAACCGTACTTATTCACGCGAGCGAACGTCGCGAGCGAGTTGATCAGACCGATGTTCGGGCCTTCAGGCGTTTCAATCGGGCACATCCGGCCATAGTGGGTCGGGTGTACGTCGCGTACCTCGAAGCCCGCACGCTCACGCGTAAGACCACCCGGTCCAAGCGCCGAAAGACGACGCTTGTGCGTCACTTCGGAGAGCGGGTTGGTTTGGTCCATGAACTGGCTGAGCTGCGAAGAGCCGAAGAACTCGCGCACAGCAGCAGCAGCAGGCTTAGCGTTGATCAGGTCTTGCGGCATGACCGTGTCGATCTCGACGGAGGACATCCGCTCCTTGATTGCGCGCTCCATGCGGAGCAAGCCAACGCGATACTGGTTTTCCATCAGCTCGCCAACGGAACGAACGCGGCGGTTACCAAGGTGGTCAATATCGTCGATATCGCCTTTACCATCACGAAGTTCGACAAGTGCCTTCACACAGGCAACGATGTCTTCCTTGCGAAGGGTCCGCTGGGTGTCTTCCGCATCCAGAGCAAGACGCATGTTCATCTTCACTCGGCCAACTGCCGAAAGATCATAGCGCTCACTGTCAAAGAACAGGGTATCGAACAGAGCCGAGGCAGCCTCGTGGGTCGGCGGCTCGCCCGGACGCATAACGCGGTAAATATCGAGAAGCGCTGTTTCACGATTCATATTCTTGTCGGCCGCCATGGTGTTACGCATGTACGGACCAACATTCACGTTATCGATGTCCAGCACGGGAATTTCTGTCTCACCTGCGTCGATGAGCTCCTTCACTGTGCCGCCGATGATCGTGCCTTCTTTGTCCAGTTCGAGCGTCAACTCATCACCAGCCTCGACGTAAATCGCACCGGTTTCTTCGTTGATGATGTCTTTCGCAGCGAACTTGCCCACAATGTGGTTGAACGGAAGCAGAAGCTCCTTCACGTTGCCTTCGTCAATCAGCTTCTTGACCGTGCGCGGCGTGACTTTCTCGCCTGCTTTCGCGATCACTTCACCGCTTGCAGCATCAACAAGGTCATAGGTCGGGCGCGTTCCCCGCACGCGCTCCGGGAAGAACTTGGAGATCCAGTTCTTGCCCTTCTTGTCCAACGTGTAAGTGACCGTATCGTAGTAGGCATCCATGATGCCTTCCTGATCCATGCCCAGCGAATAGAGCAGCGTCGTAACCGGCAATTTGCGGCGGCGATCAATGCGTGCGAACACGAGATCTTTTGCGTCAAACTCGAAATCGAGCCAGCTGCCGCGATACGGAATGATCCGGCAGGCAAACAGCAGTTTGCCGGAGCTGTGTGTTTTGCCCTTGTCGTGATCGAAGAACACGCCGGGCGACCGGTGCATCTGGGACACGATCACACGCTCGGTTCCGTTGACAACGAAAGTGCCGTTCGGCGTCATAAGGGGCATGTCGCCCATGAAAACGTCCTGCTCCTTGATGTCCTTTACGGAACGGGCACCGGTATCTTCGTCGATATCGAATACGATCAGACGCAGCGTCACCTTGAGCGGCGCGCTGTAGGTCATGTCACGTTGCTGACATTCCTCAACATCATATTTCGGCTTTTCGAGCTCGTATTTCACAAACTCCAGAACAGCCGTTTCGTTAAAATCTTTGATCGGGAAGACCGACTGGAAAACACCCTTGATGCCCTCACCGTCAGCGGGGGCTTCACCATCGCCAGACTGCAAGAACAGGTCATATGAGGATTTCTGAACCTCAATGAGGTTCGGCATTTCGAGAACTTCGCGGATTTTACCGTAGTACTTTCGCAGGCGCTTTTGACCAAGGAAGGACTGAGCCATGTGCGTCGTCACCTTTCAATCTCTACAGTGCACCTACCGCCGGGGCCGCGGCATGTGCGCAGTTTGAGAACGGGAGATTTGGTCTATTCTTGGCGTCCGTCCCACCGTACGCCTCCCGACCAAAACCTACCCAAGGAAACAGCTATTGCTGCTTGCTAAGACAGGTTCGGCTGGACCCACATTTCTGCGGATCCAGCCAAAATTCGGAGCCAAAAGGCCCCAAATGCCGTGATTAGGCCAGTTCGACCGTTGCGCCAGCTGCTTCCAGCTTCGCTTTGATCTCTTCGGCTTCTGCTTTTGCAGCACCTTCTTTGACCTTGCCGCCAGCTTCGACGAGGTCTTTGGCTTCTTTGAGGCCAAGACCGGTGATGCCGCGAACTTCTTTGATCACGTTGATTTTCTGAGCGCCTGCGTCCTTGAGGACAACGTCGAACTCAGTCTTTTCCTCAGCAGCTTCGCCAGCATCGCCAGCAGGGCCAGCGACCATGACAGCGCCACCAGCAGCAGGCTCGATGCCGTACTCGTCCTTGAGGATGGTTTTCAGTTCTTGGGCTTCGAGAAGGGTCAGACCCACGATCTCTTCAGCAAGTTTCTTCAGATCAGCCATTTTGCTTTCCGTTCGTTTGATGTGTGTTCCAACGTCAGGGCATCATGCCCCATGAAGGTATTCAGGTTGCTTATGCAGCTTTCTCTTCGATGGTCGAAAGAATGCTCGCGATGTTCGAAGCAGGCGCGCCAATGGCCCCGGCAATGTTGGAAGCAGGTGCCCCGATGCAGCCAACGATGGAGGCAATAAGCTCCTCGCGGGACGGCATTTCGGAGACTGCTTTAACACCAGCAGGATCAAGCGCCGTGTCACCCATTGCACCGCCTAGAATGGACAATTTGTCATTCCCTTTGGCGAATTTCTGAACAACCTTCGCAGCAGCGACAGGATCTTCAGAATAGGACAACACGGTCATGCCCGTGAGGTATTCAGCGATGCTTGCGCAGGGCTTACCCTCAAGAGCGATCTTGGCGAGCTTGTTCTTGGCAACGCGCACGGAACCGCCCGCTTCACGCATTTGAGCGCGCAGGTCCTGCATTTCAGCAACTGTCAAACCCTCGTAGTGGGCAACCACTACAACGCCAGAGCTTTCAAAGATCTGGCCGAGTTCTTCGACCACTTTCTCTTTCTGGGCTCTATCCACAGTTTCACTCCAAGTTTGGGGTTTCCCCCGGCTCAAGTTGACCCCCGCGAATGCAGGAGCCGTTCGGGTCCGTTTCAGGTTCCCGAGGCCTCGATCGCCCGAAGGTTGGCCACTGGCCTTCCAAACGGAAATCTTGTCTCGTTCCCCATCTCAGGAAGGAATTAAAGGGCTAAGCCCAACCCTCCGTCTCGGACAGGACAGGGCAACCTTGGCCGCCCTGTCATTCGCGCTCATTCGAGCGGAATTCTTAGTTACCAGTCGCCGATGCAACGTCGACGGAAACGCCCGGCCCCATTGTGGAGCTGATCGCAACCTTCTGCATGTAGGTACCCTTGGCACCAGACGGCTTCGCCTTGCTCACCGCATCGACAAAAGCAAGAAGGTTCTCTTCAAGCGCCTTCACGTCGAAAGATGCCTTACCGATACCGGCATGAATGACACCGGCTTTCTCGACTTTGAACTGAACCTGGCCACCTTTTGCAGCGGCAACAGCTTCAGCGACATCCATGGTGACGGTCCCGATCTTCGGGTTCGGCATCAGGTTGCGCGGGCCAAGAACTTTACCAAGGCGACCGACGATCGGCATCATTTCGGGCGTTGCAATGCAGCGCTCGAAGTCGATTTTGCCGGACTGGACGGTTTCCATCAGGTCCTCAGCACCAACGATATCAGCACCAGCTTTCTTCGCTTCTTCGGCTTTTTCACCGCGAGCGAAAACAGCAACGCGCACGGTCTTACCAGTGCCGTTCGGTAGGTTAACCGTGCCACGAACCATCTGATCCGCGTGACGCGGATCAACACCGAGGTTCAGTGCGACTTCGACAGTCTCATCGAACTTGGCATTGGCATTCCCCTTTACCAGTTCGAGCGCTTCAGTAACCGAGAGGTTTTCTTTGCCGTTAAAGGCTTCGCGAGCAGCGCGCGTACGCTTTCCAAGCTTTGCCATTACTTCACCTCAATGCCCATGGAGCGAGCGGAACCAAGAATAATCTGCATGGCCCCCTCAACAGAATTTGCGTTGAGGTCTTTCATCTTGGCCTCGGCGATTTCGCGAACCTGCGCAGCAGTTACCGTACCAACGGTTTCCTTGCCCGGGTTGTTCGCTCCAGACTTAAGCTTCGCAGCTTTTTTCAGATAGAAAGACGCAGGCGGCGTCTTGATATCCATCGTGAAGGACTTGTCTTGGTAGTAGGTGATCACGGTCGGGCACGGTGCACCCGGCTCCATGTCAGCCGTCTTGGCGTTAAACGCCTTCGTGAATTCCATGATGTTGATGCCACGCTGACCGAGCGCAGGACCAACCGGCGGGGACGGGTTTGCTTGACCTGCAGGAACCTGCAGCTTCAGCTGTCCCATTACTTTCTTGGCCATGTGGCCTCTCCTTTTTTCAACACCCCAACGGCGCGCCGCAGAGGTTCTTCGTTGCGTGGTTCGGCTTGACGATCGCGATCGCCGCACCTCCCACAGTTCTCAATCAAGCCTGCTTGGAGACCTGAGTGAATTCCAACTCGACCGGCGTTGCGCGGCCAAAAATAGACACCGTCACCTTGAGGCGCTGGTTGTCTTCATCAACTTCCTCGACAAGGCCGTCAAAGTCCTCGAACGGGCCGTCGTTGACCTTAACCTTCTCACCAACTTCAAAGTGGATGAGCGTGCGCGGCGCCTCTTGGCCCTCCTCCACACGGTTGAGGATCGCGTTCACTTCGGCATCACGCATCGGCATCGGGCGGCCTTGCGGGCCGAGGAAACCAGTTACACGGTTAATGCTGTTGATCAGGTGATACCCGTCATCAGACATTTCCATGTGCACCAGAACATAACCCGGCATGAACCGGCGCTCGGCCGTCACCTTCTTACCACGACGCACCTCGATGACCTCTTCAGTCGGCACGAGAACCTCGTCGATCTGCTCCTGCAAACCCTGCTCTTCAACTTTCAAGCGGATTTGTTCGGCGATCTTTTTCTCGAAGTTCGAGAGTACGCTAACCGAGTACCAGCGTTTGGCCATCTTTTTCGACACCTCGTCGCAATCGGCACTGAGCCGATAATATTTCACATTTCCAAGCAGTTGCACCGCTCGTCCGGAAAATAAAAATCGGCGCGCAACTTGATTCGCCGCACGCCATTCCCGAAAGTTGGCCGCTAATACCGCCCGAACTCAATGAATTCAAGAGCCTGCCGCCAATTTCCCTATCGGTTGTCAGGATCCAAAATATTGAGAACTGCCTGAAGCCCCGAACGGAGGCCAATATCTACCAGTGAAAAGAACAGCGCCAGCAACACCGCCATCACAAGTACCATCGCGGTGGTGAGCAACACTTCCCGGCGGGAAGGCCACACGACCTTTGCGATCTCAGAGCGCGTTTGCTGGATGAATTGAACCGGATTCGTCCGTGCCATTTCTATCACCTTTCGATCAGACCCGCGCGACATACGCCCGATGGCGTCTACTTTCAAGTCACCCCGAGGCTATCGGCAAATTCACCACCCAGAATTTGCACCTTCTCGATCCGCGCGATTTCCTGCAATTGCCGATAATACATCATTTCAGCCTGGGCTTGATCAGACTCATCGTAGATCGTCAGCTTCGGGGACGTCGCAGATACCGGGGACTTTTTCCGCGCCCGCTGTGCTAGAGCACCTTTCTTTCCCTCAGCATATTGCCTCAGGACATATGCCGCAGCCTCGGCCGATAGACCGGGGTGGACTGGCTCCTCTTGCGGAGCGACATATGCGCCCAATCCAGGCCCCACGAGCCTGTCGATAATCTGGGTGAAGTTCTTTGGGTAGTCTTCATAGCACCACAAGAAGATCTCCGAAACGGCCGGAATCCTCGCAATCCGTTGCACGAGCCCCAACCACGACACCGCCGAAACGTCATTTCTTTCTCGAAATCTCTCAGGGGGCAGCATCAGACCGCCGAACAAAACCTGACTGTAGATCGAGTTGAGGAACGTATCTGGCCGCCTGACTGCCAAAAAACACGGAGCTTTGTATGTGGTAGGCGCTGCGAAAGCCCGTTTATCCTCATGTCGGCCAAGGGATAGAGTTGTTCCCCCACGACACCGCGCTCGTCAAAGAGTTTTCCGAGGAAGTTTTCTTCACTCAAAATAACCCGATCGGCATCCTTGGCCAAAAACTCAAGCTGCAAGGGCGCGGACCGGCCTGTCGTCGCTGCAGTACCGACGCCAAACATCTGCGGGATGCTGCGATCCCGCTCCCGCAGGTATTGCGGACCGTAGAACCTGACACCGGCGTCGATCAACTGCTCTTCATGCGCCTTGAGGGCATGTTGCAAATGGGTAGAGGCGGTTTTGTGCGCGCCAAGATGCAAGGAAAGCGAAATCGGTCGGGTCAACTTACTCCCCTTCGGGATTTGGCGGACCGGCAGGCCGGCGGTGGCAGGGGCAGCAGGGTTCGAACCCGCGACCTACGGTTTTGGAGACCGTCGCTCTACCAGCTGAGCTATACCCCTATGGCCGAGTGTGGATTACGTCAGCAATCACCCAAGATCAAGGGCAATCTGAACGCAATCCATGCGAATAAACAGCTGCAGAACCCACATTTAAAAAGAGAAAGGCCCACCCCCCGAAAAGGGAGGCAGGCCTCGATTGTCGTACCTTGGGTAGTCTCTCGATTACTCGATGATTTTGGAGACGACGCCTGCACCAACGGTGCGGCCGCCTTCACGGATAGCGAAGCGCAGACCGTCTTCCATCGCGATCGGAGCAATCAGCTCAACTGCGAACTTC
>Ga0181571_10001003_pt1 | contig 19797 bp, 19 predicted proteins | sample 101ome_17_FD_132440 | JGI IMG/M metagenome (GOLD analysis project Ga0181571, IMG submission 132440) | Coastal salt marsh microbial communities from the Groves Creek Marsh, Skidaway Island, Georgia - 101407AT metaG (megahit assembly) | ecosystem: Environmental > Aquatic > Marine > Intertidal... | reverse complement strand
GACCTAACACTTGATGTCCGTCTCTAATCTTTTTAATTAATTCGAATAAAGCTACAGCCTCAGTATAGTTCACCGTCAGATAATTCAACCATTGTTTAATTCGATTTGCTGTGAAGCGGGGTTCGTAGTTGGAAACAGTGTAGCTTTGGAATCTTATCAATAGTGGAAGGATGTCAGGCCACTCGATATGCTTGCCTCCATTGGCAATGGCTGCAGCCAGTCCAGGGTTGGCGACCATGCCTCGTCCAATCATGATGTCGTCACATTCGCTTGTTGTTCTACAGCGCATAGCTTGATCGACATTCCATATCTCACCATTGGCTATTAATGGAATGTTAATGGCTTTTTTGAGGGCAACTAAATCCTCCCAGTAGGCGGGTGGTTTGTAGCCATCAGTTTTGGTGCGTGCGTGGACGACCAATTCGCTGGCTCCGCCTTCGCTACACGCCAGTGCATTATCTAATGCCAAAGACTTATCGTTGAAACCAAGTCGCATTTTTGCTGTAACAGGCGTGTTATTGGGCACTGCGTTTCTAACTGCTTTGACCACCTCGTATATGCGTTCAGGTGTTCTCAGTAGTGCGGCTCCGCCGTCGCTGTTGTTGACGGTTTTTGCCGGGCAGCCAAAATTGAGGTCGATGCCTGCCGCTCCAAGCTCTGCTGCGCGCACTGCATTGGCAGCCATATAGTCGGGGTTGCTTCCGAGGAGTTGTATATATACTGGAGTTCCTGCCGGAGTTTTGCAGTCGTGCTCCAATTCCGGGCATAGCCTCAAAAATGTTCGTTTGGGAAGAAGAGCGGTCGTGACACGAACAAATTCAGTGACGCATCTATCGATTCCGCCAAAGGTGGTCAGCATATCCCGCATGGTGTGATCGACTACGCCTTCCATGGGGGCTAAAAAAATTCTCAACGTTGACTCCAGTGTCACTTAAATGGCTTTGAAAATTATACCACGCAGATGCCATGCGGGAGTTGTGTTTAGTCGCTAAAATAAACGCTATTTTGCTTGTTTAGTCTTTGCTAATGATTGTTTAGTCGAGTAAAATTAAAAACTTTTATGCGCGGCCAAAAGCGGCGCCAATTTAAACCTTCCAGGCTAGGAGAAATTTACATGGCCCTCGAACGTACTCTGTCTATTGTTAAGCCCGATGCAGTTGCAAAAAATGTAGTTGGTGAAATTTATAGCCGTTTTGAAAAAGCTGGTCTGCAAATCGTTGCAGCTAAAATGGTTCACTTGTCGCGCGAGCAAGCTGAAGGCTTCTATGCTGAGCATAAAGAGCGTCCTTTCTTCGGTGCTTTGGTTGATTTCATGACTTCTGGTCCTGTGACTGTTCAAGTTTTAGAAGGTGAAAATGCAGTATTAAAAAATCGTGAATTGATGGGTGCTACCAACCCTAAAGAAGCTGAGGCTGGAACTATCCGTGCCGACTTTGCTGAGTCAATCGATGCTAACGCAGTTCACGGTTCAGACTCTACTACATCTGCTGCTCGTGAAGTTGCCTACTTCTTTGCAGATAACGAGATTTGCCCACGCGGCTAATCGCAAGAGAGGTTTTTCGGTGAGTGACGCTAAGGTCAATTTGTTGGGTTTAAGCCCGGCTAAAATGGAAGCCTTCTTCGCCGAGCTTGGCGAAAAACCCTTTCGTGCCCGTCAGGTTTTAAAATGGATACACCATAGGGGTGTGACCGATTTTGATACCATGACGGACATGTCTAAAGTGCTGCGAGAGAAGCTTAAGGCGATCGCAGAAATCCGTCCCCCAGAGATGTTGTCCCAAGCTGACTCAAAAGACGGAACCCGCAAGTGGGTGATTAGAGTCGGTGAAAACAGCATGGTTGAAACGGTCTATATTCCAGAAGGAGACAGAGGCACGCTCTGTGTTTCCTCTCAAGTCGGCTGTAGTCTAGATTGTAGTTTTTGTTCTACAGGTAAGCAGGGTTTTCAGAGAGACCTAACCGCCGCAGAAATCATCGGTCAGGTATGGTTGGCTAACGAATCATTTAATACTTTTGGTATCACCAACGGCCGTGCGGTTACCAATGTGGTGATGATGGGTATGGGTGAGCCGCTGTTGAATTTCGATAATGTTGTCGATGCCATGACCCTGATGATGGATGACAACGGTTATGGTATTTCCAAGCGCCGCGTCACGTTATCGACATCTGGCGTGGTACCCGCGCTTGATAAGCTCGCTGCAGTTTCCGAGGCTTCTTTAGCCATTTCGCTGCATGCTCCAACCGATGAATTGCGCAATCAGTTAGTTCCTATCAATAAAAAATACCCCATTGCTGAATTATTGCGTTCAGCATACGATTATATCGGTGGGCAAAGCGATACCCGCCGTGTAGTCACCGTTGAATACACGCTTATTGCTGGTGTTAACGATCAGCCACAACAAGCTCGCCAGCTGGCTGAGTTATTAGCTGATTTTCCATGCAAGATTAATCTCATTCCTTTTAACCCATTTCCTGGGTCAGACTATCAACGGCCGAGTAAAAATGCCGTGCAGCGTTTTTGGGAGTCGCTCACTAAAGCAGGATTTGTGGTGACCGTTCGCAAAACCCGAGGTGATGATATTGACGGTGCTTGTGGTCAATTAGTGGGTAATTTTCAAGACAAGACTCGTCGCAGTGAAAGATACAAACAACAAATTGGAAGCAATGCAAGTGAACAGGTGGTTCGCATTATCAATGATTAATAGGCGAGAGGCTCTGATACGCTTTTCGCTTGGCCTTTTGCTAACTCTTGGGTTGGTGTCTTGTGGTGGCCAGAGTAATACTAAGCCTGATGAAAATCCCAACCCAGAGGTTTTACAAAAAAAAGTTCAGCTGGGTAAAAGTTATATTCAAAACGGTAACTTTGAGAGGGCAAAATTCCACCTCCGTGATGCTCTTGAGATGGCCCCAGAATCAGCAGAAGTCCACGATGCCCTAGCGCTCATGTTCATGGCCACCGACGAGCTATCATTGGCCGATGAGTATTTTCAGAAATCACTCGCGAAAGCGCCGTCTAATTCTCGCTATCGCAACAATTACGCCTCTTTTTTGATGTCTCAACAGCGCTATCAGCAAGCCGCAGAGCAATTTGATAAGGTGGTGAGTGATGTTTTATATGAAAATCGAACTGATGCTATGGTCTCTTTAGCGATTTGCCAGCGTGAGCTTGGCAAGACCGCCGTGGCGGCGGATTTGTTCAGTAAAGTGTTGCGTTTTAATCGTTTGCATCCTGTTGCTCTGTATTACACCAGTTTGATGTACTATGAGGCTGGGAGTATTAGTATGGCTTACAATTACTGGCAGCGTTTAACGATGAGTAGCCCTGAGAGTGCCGCCAGTCTTTTATTGGGAATTGATATTGCCGAAGCGCAAGGCCGATCCAACGACGCCGCCTCGATGGGTATTCGATTGTCGAGTCTTTTTAGTCATTCAGCTGAGTATCGTGAGTATCAGCGGCGACAATAACTTCCACTAAAAATAATAAAAGGAAAATAACATGAGTGATGAAAAAATCACCAGTGAAGTCCTCTCTCCAGGTGCCGTGCTAAATTCTGCTCGCCTAGCCAAAGGGTTCAGTATTGAAGAGGTGAGCGATAAGCTTCATATTCTTGCTTCTAACCTTCGTGCACTTGAAGAAGATCGTTATGACGACGTTTTAAAAGGTGACACCTTTGTTAAAGGTTATTTGAGGCGTTACGCGGATCATCTCGGGCTAGATGGGGCCGAGCTTGTTGCAAGCTACAATGAAAATTATGCCCGTCCTGAAACAAAAATCGCAGGGCAGGCGATTAAAAAGCCCAGTAAAATGGCTAAGACCAAACAGGTAATTGCACGTGGCAATAATAAGCGTTCGTTTGGTAGATTATTTGCTTTTATTCTTCTGCTGATTTTACTTGTTTGGCTGGGTTTATGGCTGGCGAAAAATCATCTTATCCAAGAATGGTTGGGTGTAGAACAGCGATCTGAGCAAACTCCGGCGCTGTTGGTGCTGCCACAAGAGCAGCCGGTACCAGAACTCGTTGATCCGGAATTAGAAGCAACCCGAGAGATTCCCTCGGTCGTCGAAGTTGCTAGTTCTGTTGAGGTCGATGCAAACCTTCAGGAAGAAGCATTGGTTGAGGTAGCATCAGAGGTAGATTCGCAACTTGAGGTAATGCCTGTTAAAGATAGCCTCAAATTTGAACTTAGCGCCGATAGTTGGATCGAAGTTCGTGATGCCGATGGTCAACGACTGTTTGCTGATTTAGTAAGAGGCGGGCGAGAGGCTGTGGTTGACGGAGAACCGCCCTTTAATGTCATTATAGGTGACGGCCGAGGCGTTAAATTGAGTTACAATAGTCGCCCTTTAAATTTTAGTTATGCCCGCAATGGTTATGCGGAATTTTCGGTTCCTTAAAAGAGAGTGTTATGAACTTTACATCGCCAATAAAGCGTCGCAAATCACGTCAAATCATGGTCGGTAACGTCCCCGTTGGCGGTGATGCCCCGATCGCTGTTCAAAGTATGACGAATACTGAAACTTGCGATGTTGAGGCAACTGTTGGTCAAATCACCGATTTAGCGAATGTTGGTGCTGATATTGTTCGAGTGTCTGTGCCCTCAATGGAAGCGGCAGAGGCCTTTAAGCTCATTAAAGCTCAATCCCCTGTGCCTCTGGTTGCCGATATCCATTTTGACTATAAGATTGCCTTAAAAGTGGCAGAGTATGGCGTAGATTGTTTGCGAATCAATCCCGGCAATATTGGTCGAGAGGACCGTGTGCGCGCCGTCGTTGATGCTGCGCGAGATAAAGGAATACCGATTCGAATTGGTGTAAACGCAGGCTCTTTGGAAAAAGACCTACAGAAAAAATACGGTGAGCCTACCCCTGAGGCGCTGGTGGAATCAGCTATGCGCCATATTGATATTCTTGATCGATTGAATTTTCCAGACTTTAAGCTCAGTTTAAAAGCCTCTGATGTGTTTATGACAGTGGCGGCTTATCGTCAAATAGCGGACCAAATTGAGCAGCCATTGCACCTCGGCATTACTGAGGCGGGAGGTCTGCGCTCGGGTACCGTTAAATCTTCTGTCGGCTTAGGAATGCTGCTAATGGATGGCATTGGCGATACCCTTCGCGTTTCCTTGGCGGCTGACCCGGTTCAAGAGATAAAAGTTGGCTTTGATATTCTTCGCAGTCTCAAATTGCGTACCAAAGGTATTAATTTCATTGCTTGTCCTAGCTGTTCTCGCCAAAATTTTGATGTGGTTAAAACGATGAATGAACTCGAGCATCGTTTGGATGACGTCAATACTTCGCTTGATGTGGCTGTTATTGGTTGTATTGTTAACGGGCCTGGTGAAGCTAGAGAAGCTGATATAGGTTTGACAGGTGGTACCCCCAATAACCTCATTTATGTTGACGGAAAACCCAATACTAAGCAGGTTAATGAAGGCTTGGTGGATCGACTTGAAAGCATGATTCGTCAACGAGTTGCGGACAAAGAAGCCGCAGAAAAAGATCTTATCGTTAAGCAATAATTTGGAAATCTAACGTGGCAAAAATTACCGCCATTCGTGGCATGAATGATAATTTGCCTGGTCAAACAGTGCGCTGGCAGTACCTAGAGTCCACCCTAGAGCGCATTTTAACCAGCTATAACTACAGCGAAATCCGTTTTCCCATATTGGAGCGAACAGAGCTTTTTAAACGATCTATCGGAGAAGTTACCGATATTGTTGAAAAAGAAATGTACACTTTTGATGATCGTAACGGAGACAGCTTAACACTTCGACCTGAAGGAACCGCGGCTTGTGTTAGGGCCTGTGAAGAGCATGGTCTGCTATATAACCAAACCCAGCGGCTTTGGTATATGGGGCCAATGTTTCGATATGAACGTCCTCAAAAGGGGCGTCTACGTCAGTTTCACCAGCTTGGCGTTGAAGCCTTTGGGATGCAGGGCCCAGATATCGATGCGGAAGTTATTTTAGTGTCTGCAAGATTGTGGCGCGAACTTGGCATTGATCAGCATTTAACACTGCAGCTTAATACTATTGGTACCTCGATTAATCGTCGCGATTACGGTAAGGCGCTTGTGGATTATTTGTCAGATAGACATTCAGAGCTCGATGCTGACAGCCAACGTCGGCTTGAAAGTAATCCGTTGCGAATTCTGGATAGCAAAGATCCAAACACTCAAGCGTTACTGAAGGATGCCCCCAAATTACACGATTTTGTCGATCCTGATAGCATGGCTCACTTCCAAGGGGTATGTGCTATTTTGGACGCATGTGGTGTCAATTATGAGGTCAATCAGCGTTTGGTCCGAGGCCTGGATTACTACTGCAATACTGTGTTTGAGTGGGTGACTGATCAATTAGGTGCTCAGGGCACAGTCTGTGCGGGTGGACGTTATGATGGTTTGGTTAAGCAACTGGGTGGACGCGATACACCGGCAGTAGGGTTTGCTATGGGTATTGAGCGTTGCAGTTTGTTGCTTGAAACCCTTCAAGCTTATCCCTCAGATGTGGATGCCGGCCCAGATATATTTGTGATGGCACCTGATGATAAAGTAGGCGTTGAGCTAATGTCTCTCGTCGAAAGCTTGCGCCGCGCCATGCCTAGCGTACAATGTGTCGCAAATTGTGGTGGTGGCTCTTTTAAAAGTCAGATGAAGAGAGCCGATAAGAGCGGTGCTCAATTTGCTGTCATTGCTGGCGAGCGCGAGCTGGCAGACAATAGTGTGTTAATTAAACCTTTGCGCGATGCCTCGCTATTACAGCAGCAGGTGGCACGCGAAGATATGGTCAATGCCTTGCAGATATTGCTGGCTAAGTAATAACGGAGAATATTTTGGAAACCTTTCGTACTGAAGAAGAACAGGTAGAAGCCCTCAAACGCTGGTGGCAAGAAAACGGTACTAGTACTCTGATCGCTATTGCTTTAGCGGTAGCTGTCTCATTTGGATGGCGCTTTTGGCAGGATACCCAACAGGCCCAAAAAGAAGCAGCGGCAGTAGTTTATCAAGATTTGTTAACCTTAATGTCAGCGCCTGAACTTGATAACAGTCAGCGTGCTACTGCTGCAACGCTCATCAATCAATTGTCAGATGAGTACGGTGGTACAGGCTACGATCAGTTGGCAGCATTGGCATCCGCACGTTTGGCTATGGATGCAGGCGAGTTTGATAAGGCAGCAGAGGCCTTGCTTCTACTGAAAAGCCAAAAGTTGAGTGTCGAGCTTGCTGCATTGGTCAATCTTCGACTAGCTAAGGTGCAGTTTGCGCAACAAGACTATGCTTCAGCCTTAACGACTTTATCTGATGATATGCAGAAATTTGCCGCTCAAGCCGCTGAACTTCGTGGTGATATTCTTGCTGCGCAGGGTGATAATGCTGCTGCAGGTGAAGCTTACAGTGAAGCTCAGAGTTTATCCGCTGAAGATGAGATGCTTCGCCCCAGCCCACTGCTGAGAATTAAAATCGAGTCAGTCTCTTCTGCTACTGCGGGAGAAAATGCCTAATGGCTCTAAGACGTGTATTAATGCTCGCGATGGCTTGCCTATTATTTGCCTGTAGCAGCAACGACGAAAAAGTATTACCCCCCGCTGAACTTATAGATTTCAAAGCGGAAGTCACCCTCAAAACTCTTTGGAGTGAAAATGTAGGCAACGGTCAGGGCGATATATACAACCGTCTACAGCCTGTGATTTCAGGTGGTCTCATTTATGCCGCTGCTAACAACGGCGATGTGGTAGCGTTAAACAAATCTAATGGGCGTCGCGTTTGGTCTAAAGATCTCGATATTGAATTGTCGGGTGGAGTAAGCGTGTCGGCGGGTACACTCTATGTTGCCGCTGTGTCTGGCGATGTTATTGCCATGAACAGTGAGACTGGCAGTGAGGAATGGCGCCACAATGTTGGTGCCGAGGTGCTATCCCCGGTCGCTGCCAATGAAAAAGTTGTTGTGGTACAAACCCTTGATGGACGCCTGCTTGGTCTCGATGCATCCAATGGTGAAGAGCAGTGGGAGTTTATATCGACGGTACCTATCTTAACTATGCGCTCAGTAAGTACGCCGCTGCTAGTAGCAGATACCGTTGTGGCGGGTTTTTCTTCGGGTAAAGCAGTGGCGATTGATGTAAACAACGGTAAGGTCCGTTGGGAAAGACGTGTTGCTATTCCCAAAGGCCGTTCCGAGCTTGATCGAATCGTTGATATCGACGGTGCCTTATTATTCCGTAATGACTTAGTCTATGTCGTTAGCTACCAAGGTAACGTCATGGGTATCGAGCCTTCTAATGGCCGGGTAATTTGGTCTGAGCCGGCGTCAAGCTACAACGGCTTAGCGAATGGTTTTGGTAATATTTATATTAGTGACGCTGAAGGTTCTGTGATCGCTGTTTCTGAAGCCAATGGAGACGTCCGCTGGCAACGTACTGAATTAGCTCGACGCCGCTTGTCGGATCCTGCAGTTATTAGTTCTTATGTTGTTGTGGGTGATTTTGAGGGCTATGTTCACTTTTTGTCGCAGGTTGATGGTCACATGGCAGGGCGTATTCGCATTGATGGCGATGGCGTGCGAGCGCCTATGATTGTCGATGGTGACACGCTATATGTATTTGGTAATGGCGGCCGTTTGGCAGCTATAAAAGTTAAATAATTTCTGAGTTTATTGATTTATGCTTCCTGTCATCGCACTGGTTGGTCGACCCAATGTGGGAAAATCAACGCTATTTAACCGCTTAACGCGTACTCGCGATGCATTGGTGGCTGATTACTCTGGGCTTACTAGAGATCGTAAATACGGCGAAGCTGTATACGACAGTAAGCGTTTTTTACTGATTGATACCGGCGGTATCCTCGGTGATGAAGAAGGTATCGATGAGCTGATGGCCAAGCAAAGCTATCAGGCGATTGATGAGGCAGATGCTGTCTTCTTCTTAGTCGATGGACGTGAAGGAATGACTGGTGTCGATCGCGATATTGCCCAGCGGTTACGCCGTCAAGAAAAGCCGTTTTTTCTTGTTGTGAATAAAACGGATGGCATAGATCCCAATGCTGCATTGGCTGAGTTTTATGCCATGGGTGTTGGTGACATTTTTCCCATTGCTGCTTCTCAAGGCCACGGCATCAGACCCTTGATGCAACAGGCGCTTCAAGATTTTCCTGACATTGATGAGGAAGAAGAAGCCGAGCGCGACCAAAGAATTAAAATGGCCATCATTGGCCGCCCCAATGTCGGTAAATCTACCCTGGTAAACCGTTTGCTAGGGGAGGATCGTGTCGTGGTCTTCGATATGCCTGGCACTACTCGTGACAGTATTTATATTGACTATGAGCGCAACGAAACTCCCTATACCATTATTGATACTGCGGGTGTTAGACGCCGTAAAAACGTTAAAGAAACGGTTGAAAAATTCTCCATTATAAAAACTTTACAAGCGGTTCAAGACGCCAATGTTGTTGTCGTTGTTATGGATGCTCGTGAAGGTTTAGTTGACCAAGATTTGCACATGCTTGGTTTTGCCATAGAAAATGGCAGAGGGCTCGTCATCGCGATAAATAAATGGGATGGTCTTGATGACTATCAACGCGGTCGAATTAAATCAGATATAGAAAGGCGTCTGCGTTTTGCTAACTATGCGGATATCCACTTTATATCAGCTTTACACGGCTCTGGTGTAGGTGTGCTATACAAGTCGATTGATGAAGCTTATCGCTCGGCTACTGCCCGATTTGGAACCCACAAACTTACCCAGATTCTCGAGGGTGCAATTTTTGAGCACCAACCACCGAGTATCAACGGACGTCGCATTAAATTGCGTTATGCGCATGCTGGGGGACATAATCCTCCCATTATTGTCATCCACGGTAATCAGGTGAACAAAGTCCCTGAGGCTTATAAACGCTATTTAGAAAAGGTGTTCCGTCGCGAATTAAAACTTGCTGGTACGCCCATGCGAATTGAATTTAAGGGTTCAGAGAATCCATTTGCCAGTAAATCAGCACCGGCCAATACCCAGAAAGCAGCTAAAGAAAGACGCTTAAAACAAATGCGCGATGGTAAAAAATCCACCAAACGGTAAACGTTTCATTCTCGTCAATGTGTCCATAACGTCAAAAAAAAACGCCCCGAGGGGCGTTTTTTGTTAGCTATTCTGACTACCAGATCTTTACGCGTTGTTCGGCGGGTAAGAAGAGTTGGTCGCCATCTTTGACGTCAAAGGCCTGATAGAATTCAGGCATATTGCGGACAACACCATTAGTACGGAATTCACTTGGTGAGTGAGGGTCTGTAATCAGGCGTTGTAAAAGCGCTTCATCGCGATACTTGCGAGCCCACACTTGAGCCCATCCCAAAAAGAAGCGTTGGTCTCCATTGAAACCATCCATTACCGGAGCGGATTGCTCGCCAAGAGATAATTGGTAGGCCTTATAAGCAATGCTTAACCCTCCCAGATCACCGATGTTTTCACCTAGGGTCAATTCGCCATTAACGTGCTCGCCATCGATAACTGTGAACTCGTTATACTGCTCAACCAGTTGTTGTGTACGCGCTTTAAACTCAGCTAGGTCTTGCTCGGTCCACCAATTTTGGAGCACACCATCGCCGTCTGATTTGGCGCCCTGATCGTCAAAGCCGTGGCCCATTTCATGGCCAATGACACCGCCAATAGCACCATAGTTAACTGCATCGTCAGCATTTAAATCAAAGAAAGGGGGCTGTAAGATGGCGGCAGGGAACACAATTTCATTCATGCCAGGATTGTAATAGGCATTGACTGTTTGTGGCGTCATGAACCACTCGTTACGGTCAACAGGTCCACCGAGTTTGGCAATTTGTTCATCGTATTCAAAGTTATTCGCGCGTAGCGTATTGCCAAATAAATCATCGGCGGCAACTTCGAGCTCACTATAGTCCTTCCATTGATCGGGGTAACCAATTTTAGGTCGGAATTTCTCGAGTTTTTCGATGGCTTTCAGCTTTGTTTCTTCTCCCATCCATTCAAGCTCTAAAATACTTTGTCGATAGGCTTCACGAAGATTTTCTACTAGCTCAACCATGCGCGCTTTAGCTGCAGGTGGAAAGTGCTGCGCGACATAAATTTTGCCCACTTGCTCACCTAAAACTCCGTTAACAGTATTTACTGCGCGTTTCCAGCGAGCCTCTTGTTCTTCGGTACCTCTGAGTACAGTGCCGTAAAAAGCAAAATTTTGCGCATCAATTTCGGCAGGTAAGACATTGGCAAAGGTGTTCAATATTTGCCAACGTGCATAAGCTTTCCAGTGCTGTATGCTGTGCTGAGGCAAAAGATTGGCTAGGTAAGTGAAGTAGCTGGGGTTGCGCACAACGAATTCTTTTTGATCCGCTAAACCTGCTGCGGACATAGCTTTAGCCCAGTTAATTCCGGGAGCCAGTTCAGCAAGACTGGATAGCGTATGTAGGTTATAGGTTTTGTCCCGATCACGCCTTTCTACACGAGTCCAGTGACCCTCGGCAATGGCCGTTTCCAATGCCATAATTGTTTTAGCTGAAGCCTCTGCATTATCCCAGCCAGCTAGGCTATACATCTTCGCAATATGGGATACATATTCTTCGCGAGTGGCCTGTGATTTTTCATCGTCGCGGAAATAGTAATCTCTATCTGGAAGACCTAGGCCCGCTTGGTAAAAGTAGCTCAGATAGCGATCGGGCTGTTTGGAGTCATTGTTAATATAAAATGAAAAGGGACCGCTAATGCCATTTCGCAGCGCTGCACCAAAGTAAGAGGAAAGATCATCGAAGTCTTCAATGGCATCGACCTCGATTAGTAGTCCCTGTAAAACATCAACACCACGCATTTCAATGGTATTTGTATCCATAAAGCTGGCGTACAAGTTGGCAAGTTTTTGGGCTTCTGGATTTGTTGACTGGCCGGCGTTTTCTATGATTTTTTGGACATCTTCACGCGCCTTATCCGCCAATAAAGTAAAGATTCCATAGTTCGACTTGTCGGCAGGAATCTCTGTTTTCGCTAACCACTTGCCATTGGTATAACGATAGAAATCATCTTGTGCGCGGTAATTGCTATCGATATGTTCAACATAAATTCCGGAGACAACAGGTGGTGAGTTTTCTTCTTGGTCTACAGGCGAGGCATTATAGACTCGATAGAAACCAACAGAGAGTCCCAGTGCGACTATGATGGCAAAGCTAGTCATTTTATTCATGGTTTGTCCTTGTTATTCAATTTTCTTAATTATAGTTTTGTTGGTGGCAGCAAAACATTTCGAATTGTGCCAGTTCGTTACTTACCTTTGAATTGAGGGGGGCGTTTTTCTTTTTTGGCGACTAAGCCTTCGATTAAATCCTCGGATAATAAGCAGCGTTTACTGATTTCACGATAGCGATTGTCATCCCATTCGTCGACGGCGGCGCGATTTAGCAGCTCTTTCATGCCTTTTAACGCTAGGGGGGCATGTTCAGCTAATTCGCATGCTCGTTGCCATGCCGCAGTATGCAGTTGATCGCGAGGTAAAACTTGTTCAATGGCACCACTATAAGTCAATGCGTGCCCTTCGATGGGGGCGCCAGTTAGAAGTAGGTGCTTGGCCGTGTTTAATCCTAAAATGGCTACAAGACGTCTAATGCCATTTGCTGGATAGCAGATACCTATATTGGCAGCCGTGATTTGCAGGCGTGTCCCTTCAGCGGCAAAGCGAAAGTCACAGCAAAGTGCCAGCTCAACTCCGCCCCCATAGGCATTACCATTTAAAGCAGCAATGGTGGGAATAGGGCAGGCATATAGCGCGTTGGTGACTTTTTCAAAGCTGTCTGGGTTGAGCGCACCAGATTGCATTTCACTTAGCATCGCGCCAGCACAAAATGTCTTATCCCCGCTAGCGGTGAGCAACAGTACTCGGGCACTTTTTTGTGCTTCACGAATGGCCTCTACCGCGCTATCGATATCGGCTTTTGTCAGGGCGTTGTGACGCTCAGGATTATTGAGTGTCAGAACGGCGATATTGTTTTGATAGTTAAGCTCTATCCCTGCCATGGATCCCTCCAAAAAAATGACCATTATACGCAGGCCTTAGCTGTCAAGCTAAGGCCTTTTTGCGATGTATGGTTTGGCATATAATAAATTATCAAGGAGGCAAGTATGACACCAGAAAGAATCGCGCGCCTGCGTGAAGTCCTTGCAAGACGACAGCCTGATCTTACGGTTGTCACTGACTACGTCCACAAAGGGCGGAATTTGTCCGCTATTGTTCGCAATTGCGATGCTGTTGGCATCAGTACAATGCATGCGGTAGTCCCTGCGCAGGAGTACCGAGCCTTCCGCGGAACGGCTAAGGGCAGTCATCAATGGGTTAATGTGGTCCGTCACGATAGACCTGAGCAGGCGTTGATTGGTCTAAAGCAACAGGGATTTCAGGTTGTGGCAGCTCATTTATCTCCCCGTGCAGTAGATTTTAGAAGCATTGATTACACTAAGCCTACTGCGATCTTAATGGGAGCTGAGCGCGAGGGTGTCAGCGATGTCGGTATAGGGTATGCTGATTACGAAGTGACTGTGCCGATGCTTGGTATGGTAGAGTCGTTCAACGTTTCTGTGGCGGCAGGCATTATTTTGAGTGAGGCCTCTTTTCAACGACAACGTGCTGGGCTATATGACGTTTGTCGATTAGATGAAGAGACCCAGGAAAAATTATTTTTTGAATGGGCCCACCCTAAGATTAAGCATTTTTGTCAAGTTAACAACGTTGATTATCCGCGACTGCAAGAAGATGGGGAGATTGAAGATCCCGTCAACTGGTATGCGCAAGTGCGCGAAGAAATTGCTGCAAGGAAGAGCAGCGAGGAGAGCCTATGTTAGAGCATCGTGTTCATACTAGAACCTCAAGTGAGGCGATTGTAGAAATTCATCACCCGAGTATTGGTGTTTACGAAGTCAAGGCCAGAGATCTCTCTGAGGGTGGTGTTTTTGTTTTGACCGGGCAATACCCGAAGCCACCGGTAGGAACAGAGTTGATGGTGCGTATTAAGCGTTACACCGGCGCAATCAATATTGAACCCGTTAAAATGCGCGTTGTGCATGAGCAACGAGATGGGGTTGGTTTAGCCTTTGTCCGTTAGTCATGTAGCTCTCGAAATTTCGCCAATGTATGGCTTCCCGCGGTTGGCTGAAGAAACCACTCGCCGTTTACGGTCTAGTGAGAGTATCGTGCCTGATGCTGACTTCGCACTGTGTTTTTATCCTGACTCAGTCCAGTTAATTCACCGCAGCGGACGAGAAAACCCCTTGTTAGTAGATTTTACCGCGGGGGCTGTCGATCATCGACGTAAATTTGGTGGCGGTAAAGGACAAGATATTGCCAAGGCGGTTGGATTAAATAAAGGGTTTACTCCTAGGGTGTTGGACGCAACGGCCGGTCTTGGCAGAGATGCATTTGCATTGGCGAGTCTTGGCTGTGATGTCAGTATGTTTGAGCGATCTCCCATTGTTTTTGCCTTGTTATTTGATGGCTTGATGCGCGCGCAAACGAGTGATGATGCCGAGGTCGCAGCCATTGCTCAGAGGATGCAAGTCTCCTGCGATAGTTTATTGAATAGCACTATCAAGATACCTGAGGCGGATGTAGTTTATTTAGACCCAATGTTTCCGGAGCGACAAAAATCAGCCCTCGTGAAAAAGGATATGCGTTTCTTCCATTCCGTCGTTGGCGACGATCCAGATGCCGATCAATTGCTACAGGCAGCACTATTAATCGATTGTGCCAGAGTGGTCGTCAAACGTCCGATAAAAGCTCCACTACTGGCTAATGTTAAGCCTTCGCATCAGATTTTAGGTAAATCCATTCGTTATGACGTCTACGTTAAGCGAAAGCTTGTTTAAAGGCTTCTCAATCTCAAAAATTGATAGCGTTTAAAAAGTGGGTTTAAATATTGTGAGTGTGCAGCGGATAGCCAATTTTGCGGTAGTGCTTATAGTTATCCCGACCAATTTGTACCCATTCTGGGTCGCCCTGACACACTAATTCGAGCACCCTAGTATAGCGGCCAAAATCTGCAGCCACAGACTTATCTAAATTGATCATAAGATCATGGCTGTGTTCTGGTGGTTCTACTCCAATCAAAATAGGTGACTTATTATCAGCGCTGTCGATATGAAGGTTGCCGTGGGGAATAAACGCGGTTTCGCGTAAATTCCACAACATGTCATCAAATTCAGCGGCAGTGGTCGGATCACTACAATGAATAAAGATTTGATGGTTCTGGTGGTAAGCTTTTTCTACTAGACGACAGGCAATCCGCAGGCGAGCCTGCGGATCATCACTGTTAATCAAATAAAAGTCGATGCGTGTCATTAACCTGCTCGCTGCATAATAAAGCGGGTTAGCATCGGAACAGGGCGTCCCGTGGCGCCTTTGTTGGCGCCGCTATGCCAAGCGGTACCCGCAATATCCAAGTGCGCCCAATCAAAATTCTCAGCAAAACGAGCCAAGAAACAAGCAGCGGTAACACTACCTGCTTGCGGGCCACCAATATTGGCAACATCGGCAAAATTGGAGTCCAATAGCGATTGGTAGTCCTTCCATAAAGGCATCTGCCATGCTCTGTCGAGGCTAGTCTCGCCGGCTTTAATGAGCTCGTCTGCCAGTGCTTGGTTGTTGGAGTAGAGTCCTGTGGCAACTTTGCCCAGTGCTACGATACAGGCGCCGGTCAAGGTTGCCACATCAATCACTGCCGAGGGTTTAAAGCGCTCTGCATAAGTCAGGGCGTCGCATAATACGAGGCGACCCTCAGCGTCCGTATTGAGAATCTCGATCGTTTTGCCTGACATCGAGGTCACAATATCGCCAGGCTTAGAGGCCCGGTCACTGGGCATGTTTTCAGCTGCCGCAACCACAGCGATAACATTTATTTTGGGCGCTATTTCTGCGATGGCTCGCATGGTGCCTAACACGGATGCGGCTCCACACATGTCGAACTTCATCTCATCCATGCCCGAGCCCGGTTTAATGCTAATGCCGCCCGTATCAAAAGTGATGCCTTTGCCCACTAACACTACGGGTTTTTTAGATTTAGCAGCGCCCTGGTACTCAATAACAATTAGCTTTGACTCTTCAGCACTTCCTTTACCGACTGAAAGTAGAGACCCCATGCCGAGAGTTGCCATTTTCTTCTCGCCAAGCACACTGCAATTGAGACTATCGAATTCTTCACACAGCGTTTCAGCGTGTTTCGCCAAATAGCTAGGAGTGCATATGTTGCCGGGCAGATTACCTAGTTCACGGGCGTCATTGGCGCCTCTAGCCGTCGCTGCGCCAAGGCTTAAAGATTGCTTGTGAGTTGCATTTACCTTGCTATGCCAGAGTATTGAGCAGCTATCAAGTTTGGACTTGCGCTCTTTGTCGCTCTTGGTCTGTGTGTATTGGTACTGGCTATATTCACCTTGCTGGGCGAGTATTTCTATTTGCCAATTCTCGTCACAGTCTTCAACGTGTATAGCGTCTAGGCAGAAGCTGATATCCGCTGCGGGTGTTTTACCGGTAACTTGGTAGGCCGCTGTGACTAACTTTTGAAAATCGGCTGCACTTATCTTACCTCCAATGTCTCCAGTGCCGAGAAGAAGGATGCGCTTGGCCTTAATGCCAGATGGCGCATGCAGCATGAGGGTTTCAGCCACTTTGCCTTTAATATCACCTTGTTTTAACACTGAGCTTAGCATGCCATTGCAGGCTTCATCGATGCTGCGGCCTCTATCACCTAATTTTCCACCGGTATAAGCGCCAACAACGAGACAGTCACAGCGATGACTTGCTGCTTTATCGCTAAACTTGATTGTAAAATCCATACTTTCTCCGAAGACATTAGCCATTGATTGAGTAATAATAGGTCAAGCTTATAGAGCGTTGTGTCAATTGACAATGCCATGGCGACCCTAAGACGTTATCGATCATTAAAATAAGGAAACGAGGGCTGTTTTGAACCTCTTAAATCGCTACATCGCACAACATATTTTTGCAGCAGTGATTATGACTTTGGTTGTTATTGTTGGTTTAAATACGGTATCTGAAACCATTGATCAACTCGGCCGACTCGAAGCGCAATATCAAGTGCTTCAAGCACTGCAATATGTCGTGACGCGCCTTCCTGCCATGATCTACAACAATATTCCATTTGCCTGTTTGCTAGGCTGTTTGTTTGGTCTCGGCAGTTTGGCTTCAAATAGTGAATTGGTGGTTATTCGTGCTGCAGGGGTTTCTATATTGAGTATTGTGTTTTCAGTACTAAAGCCCGTGGCTATAATTATGATTTTTGGTTTGGTGCTAGGTCAATATATCGCTCCAGTGACTGAGCAAGTCGCGGAAAGTAGAAAGGCCCTGGCTCGCTATGGCGATCGTGGGTTTGTCACCACGGGTGGTGTATGGACGCGAGAAGGCAATACGTTTTTGCATTTTTCGGTCGTACAGCCCAACGGCGTTTTATACGGTGTCTCTCATTTTGAATTTAATTCTGAGAACCAAATGACATCCGCTAAATACAGTGACCGAGCGACATTTCAGGGATCGCACTGGATGTTAGAAGGGGTGGTGGAAACGGTTCTGAGTGAAGATAAGGCCGATGTTCTCGAGCACGATGTTTTGCGGTGGGAATCCGAAATTACACCTGAGCTATTGTCAGTTGTGGCGATGAGCCCTGAAAGTCTTCCTATGACGGGTCTTTGGAAGTATGCCCAATATTTAGCTGAGCAAGGGCAAAACAATGGTGAGTATCTAATGGCTTTTTGGAAGAAAGTTCTGCAGCCGCTCAGTACCTTCGGTTTAGTATTGGTCGCTATATCGTTTGTTTTCGGGCCGCTTCGCTCGGTAACAATGGGCTTTAGAATATTTGTAGGGGCTATTTTTGGAATTGCCTTCCAAACTAGCCAGGACATGCTTGGCCCCGCTAGTTTGGTATTTGGCGTGGCGCCGATTTATGCCACTCTAGTACCCGCTATTATATGTATAGCGATAGGAAGTATTATGTTGAGTCGAGTGCGGTAAAGATTATTTTCTTTTCGGCAATAGAACAAGCTCTGTTGCCGAGGCGCGGTCTTGCCACGTTTTTTTATCCCGATCCACCAACATCCAGAAGAAACCTAGGCCTAATAAAGCAATACTTAACATGCCTACTGTAAATCGAATGGCGCATTGACTCCAACTTGGGGTGCCGCCTGTGTTTGAGTCTACAATCTTACTTCGCCATGCCTGCATCGCTAATGTTTGTCCGGTTTTTCTCCAGAAATAACCATAAAAAAGAAAGGCTGTAGCCAGGCATACGAAGAAAAGAATACCGCTTTCAATAGGGCCGTTGATGGCTCGCTCACCGTTGAGCCGCATGTTTTCAATTTGATCGCTATCAATCATGGATACCTTTGTGGCTACCACAATACCTCCTGTTAGAAGGCAGCATGCGAAAATCAAGAAACTGTCGTACACGATGGTCATCAGTCGTCTGATCAATCCAACATGAGTTTTGGTGGCGGGTTTATCTGTCATTTGGCATCTCCTTTGAGAGCCGCAAGTCTACGTGACAGCAAAAAATAATCCAACCCTACAGACCGTATAGGCGATACAGAAAATATCTGTGGGAAGTTGAAATGATTTAGCCTGTTTAAGAGTCTTCAAGATGAAGGTGACTTATATCTAGGTTGGGTGTGATCTTTTCGTCGTTGAGATTATCAATTTCACCGGGTGGTAACACGGAGTAATTGGATATATCTGGTGTAATAGGAGGAGGGCTCTGTATTTCGTCGTCGGTTAATAACTTACCGGCAGGTTTGACGTCCAGAAAGGAGGTATCTATTTTGTCGGTCACGACTTCCGACTCTTGGGGAATTTCAATTTCACTATTGTCTAGCGCACGGTATTGGCTGATATCAACGGATACGGGCGTTGGGGAATACACCTCTTCGGGCTTAAGCAGATTAGTTCCTACATCGGCAATATCCCAGGCCGGTGTGCTCTTGGTAGATTTTTGATCTGGATCTTTTGTTGCTAAATAGGCAATAGCTCCGGCTTTAGCCATCGCCTGAAGGTATTTATTGGCTTGTTCCTCTGGGATGTCTTTTTTGATGACAACTTCTCGCCCACTCATCCAGTGCTGTAGTTTAGCGACATCGGTTTTAAATAATTGAGCTAATAACGCTAACACTTGTTCTGGCTTTTTATCGTTGGCGATTTCACCCTTGAATTTAACATCTACCATGACAGTCATTAGGCCTCTTCGTTTTTGGTCAGTATAGTCAAAGATCGAGGGGTTGGGCATGTATACCATAATAGGGCATGGTGCCATTGAGAAAGCCTCTATTTAAAACTCCCCAATGACCGCTCGGTTGGTTAAGATAAAGACCACTACATTGTGCGAAAAATTATGACTGATTTACCTATCGATAAGGTTATCCCTGAGATTTTGTCCACCCTTCAGCGGGAAACAACCTGTGTGTTACAGGCAGAGCCGGGTGCGGGTAAAACCACGCGTGTACCGCTTGCTCTTCTGACCAGTGAATATCTGCAAGACCAGCGCATTATCATGCTAGAACCGCGTCGAATTGCCGCTCGCGGAGCCGCAGAATTTATGGCTCAACAATTGAATGAAACGTGTGGTGAAACTGTCGGTTATCGTATGCGTCAAGACTCTAAGATTGGCCCAAAGACTCGCATTGAGGTGGTAACTGAGGGCGTATTTTTAAGAATGTTGCACGAAGATCCTAGTTTAGAGGGGGTTGGGTTAGTTATTTTCGATGAGTTTCACGAGCGTAATATGGATAGTGATGTCGCTTTAGCG
>Ga0181571_10000999_pt1 | contig 19827 bp, 11 predicted proteins | sample 101ome_17_FD_132440 | JGI IMG/M metagenome (GOLD analysis project Ga0181571, IMG submission 132440) | Coastal salt marsh microbial communities from the Groves Creek Marsh, Skidaway Island, Georgia - 101407AT metaG (megahit assembly) | ecosystem: Environmental > Aquatic > Marine > Intertidal... | reverse complement strand
CGGTCGCGACGGGGAGCCTCCTCCTCCTCCTCGTCGTCATCGAAGAAGAAGCCGTCGCCGCCGCCGTCGTCGCCGCCGCCGCCGCCGTCCGACGACGTCGACCTCGCGCCCCACCGTCGCCCGTCCCCGATCGGCACGTCGCGTCGCCCGTCACGGACCCCTCTCCGCCGCGGTCTCGCTCGGCGGTTGGGGTCGGCGAGTGGCGACGTCGGCCCCGCCCACTCCGGCGCTAACCCTTCGAAATCCGGCCCTAACCCTTCGTCGTCCCCAACCGCCAAGCGATGCCCGCGGACGCGCTCGTCACGGTCGGGCGAGTACGCGAGCCAAAGGTTTTCGTCGTCGTCGTCGAAGACGTCGGACACGCTCGCGCCCACGCCGACGCTCCGAAAAACGCCACCGGCGTCCAGCCGATCGTCATCCTCTTCGCGTTTGTCGCGTTCGTCGCGTTCTTCGCGGCCGATGTCGCCGACGAGGCCGATGTCGCTGGCGTCGCCGCCGCCGTGAGCTCCCGTCGCGGACCCTCGGCGAGGGACGTCCCCGTCATCCCCGTCGTCGTCGTCTTCGTCCGAGTCTTCGTCCGAGTCTTCGTCCGAGTCGTCGAGGTCCTCGGGACCGCTGAAGCGCGGCTCGTCGTCGAACGCGGGAGAGAGACGGAGGGACGATTCCCTCGAGGCGCACAGGAGCCCGCGCTCGGTCTCCGCGTCCACGACGGGGTCTTCGTCCTCGTCTTCGTCGATGTCGACGGGGAGGATGGGGACCGACGTCGCCGCGGTATTTTTCGCGTCGCGCGTCGTGTTCTCATCGTCCCGAGGCTGCTCGGCTCCCTCGTCCGGCGCGGCGACGTCGTCCGCGAGCGCCTCGGCGTCGATGAACACGTCGCGGGTGTCGTCGTGTTCCGACATCGCGGCCAAGAGGGCCTCGGGCGACGGGGAACACGCGGCGGTGTCGTCCTCGCCGCCCTGGGAGATGCGCAGGGGCGCCCGTCTCGTCACGCGGGCGGTTTCGGAGGTTCGAGAGTTTCCGGTCGAGCTCGACTCGGGCGCCCGGATTTGGGTCGACGGCGTGCTCGACGACGCGCGCGTCGGCGAATTCCGGCCGGAAGTCGCTCGCGCGGATGGCGAGGATACATCGGGCGGGGTTGACTCCGGGCCGACGCCGTCGGACGCCCTTCCCGGCCTCGACATCCGCGTCTAGGTTTCCACAGTTGTTTCTGCCAGGCCCGTCTCGTCACAGCGTGCGGTTGCGCCCAAAATGCGAACGTGCCCCGGAAGCTGAGCGCGGCGGTTCCAAAGACACGGTGGGTCGAACGCCTCGCCGAGTCGGCCCTCGCGGTTTATTGACCTACGCGTGCGCGCTTCGGGACGCTCGAACCCGCGCAAGTCAGCTCGCGTCGCGCGCTATCGAGGTGTTTCCGGTGCAGTAACCGCTCCATTTTTGGAGGTGTCAGCAGCAGCAACCTGCAACCCGCTGTTAAAATCGCACAGCAAAATTCGTCGACGCGGACGGGACAGGATAAAAATCCTCGCGTAGTGCTATCGATGCCCACTCCTAGCAGCGCCATGTTGCTCGCCCGACATGTCACCCTCGCGGTGCGCGGCGCCGCGAGGCCGTTCCTCGCCACTGCGCGAGGCGCTCAAACGCGCGTCGCCGCGGTCGTGCCCCGTTGCAACCACGGCGGCGCCGGAAGCATCGCCGTCCGCCTCGGGCCCTCTCGCGACGCGCCGACGGCGCTCTCCGTCGGACGGGTCGCGCGTCGCGCAGCCGTATCCTACGCCGCCGGGTGCGTCTCTCCGCATCGCCGCCGTCACGGATGGACGAATCGCCGCGCGGTTGGAAACCGTGCGCGGCCACTCGTCCGTCGCTCCATCCTCCCCCGCCTCCTCCGCGCCCATCGCCGTTACCCTAAAACCTCCCGGTTCCAACCGTCGGCTCACCCACCCAAACCCCCGACCGCCCGACGAACGCGCGCAGGACCGACGCTCCCACCGCGGAGGAGCTCAAGGCGGCGGCCGACGCCGTCGCCGCCGCGGGCGCGAAGGTAAAGGCGCTCAAAGCCGCGGGCGCCACGAACAGCGACGCGGCCGTCGTCGCGGGCGTCGCCACGCTGAAGGAGCTCAAGGCGGAGCTCGCGGCGATGGAGGTCGCCGCCGGCGTGACGCCTCCTCCGGCGCCGGAGAAGCCGAAGCCCGCGCAGCAGAGGAAAGGGGATGGAAACAACCAGCAGAAGAAGGGCGGCGGCGGCGGCGGAAACAACCAGCAGAAGAAGGGCGACGCCATGGGCGCGGGCACGAGCTCCGCGGAGGAGGTGAAGGCGCTGAGGATCGCCAAGGTTGCGCAGCTCAGGGACGCGGGCGCGGAGCCGTTCGCGTACAGGTTCGACCGGACGCACACCGCCGCGCAGCTTCAATCGATTCATGAGGACCTCGCGGCGGGCGCCGAGGTGGAGGGCACCGTGGAGGCGGTGTGCGGGCGGGTGAAGGCGAGGCGGGTCTTCGGCAAACTCGCGTTTTTATCCCTCGAGGACGACGGCGGCGGCATCCAGCTGTACTGCGACAAGAAGCGCATCGACGCCGCCGAACCCGGCGCGTTCAAGCGCATCGTGGACCTCGTGGACATGGGCGACATCGTCGGCGCGAAAGGCACGGTCAAGCGGACGGAGAAGGGCGAGCTGTCCATCGCGGTTGACTCGTTCGAGATGCTCACCAAGTCGCTCCTGCCGCTTCCCGACAAGTTTAAGGGGCTCACCGACGTAGAGATGCGGTATCGACAGAGGTACGTCGACCTCATCGCCAACCCCGAGGTGAGGGACACGTTCCGCACGCGCGCCGGCATCGTCAGCGGCATCAGGCGCTTCCTGGACGACAGGGCTTTCATGGAGATGGAGACGCCGGTTTTGGAGAGTCGCGCGGGGGGCGCCGACGCAAAGCCCTTCAACACCTTTCACAACGCGCTCGGCATGAACCTGACGCTGCGCATCGCCACGGAGCTGCACCTCAAGCGGCTCGTCGTCGGGGGCTTCGAGCGCGTGTACGAGATGGGCCGCATCTTCCGCAACGAGGGCATCAGCACCAGGCACAACCCCGAGTTTACCAGCGTCGAGGTGTACCAGGCGTACGCGGACGTCTCGGACATGCTCGAGCTGACCGAGGAGATGATCTGCTACTGCGCCAAACGCGCTAACGGCGGAGCGCTCAAGATTCAGTACGGCGACGAGACCATCGACTTGGGCCAAAGGCCCTGGCGCAGGGCGCCGATGAACGACCTGGTGAAGGAAGCCGCCGGCGTCGACCTCATGGGCGACTACGCCGGCGACCTGTCCGGGGCCAAGGCGGCGGCGGAGGCTGCGCTTCGCGCGTTGGGCGACAAGGAGTCCATGTCGGGCATCCCCGGGGTGCAGCAGGCGCCGAGCGTTGGCCACGTCCTGAACGAGATGTTCGAGGCGACCGTGGAGACGAAGCTGCGGCAGCCCACGTTTGTGCTCGATCACCCGGTGGAGATCTCGCCCCTCGCAAAGCCGCACCGAGCGAAACGAGGCGTCACCGAGCGCTTTGAGCTGTTCATCGTCGGGCGCGAGCTGGCGAACTCCTTCAGCGAGCTCACGGATCCCGTGGACCAGCGCGAGCGACTGGAGTCGCAGATCGAGACGCACAGGGTGGCGCAGGAGGCGGCCAGGGCGGCGGCGGAGGCCAAGGGTAAGGCGGCGCTCGCCGAGTACGAAGCCGAGCTGTATCCCATCGCGATGGACGAGGATTTTGTCACCGCGCTGGAGTACGGCATGCCACCCACCGCGGGCATGGGCCTGGGAGTGGACAGGCTGGTGATGTTGCTGACGAATAGCGCGTCCATCCGCGACGTCATCGCGTTCCCCTTGCTAAAGAGCCAGGACTGAGCTCGTAGCCCGAGTTATTGTCATCGACTTGCATTATCGATCTCGTCTATCTGAACCTAACGGTGCCTACTACCCGTGCGTCCCCGTCGCGAGCGCCGCGACGCGCCGTGCGAACCTCGTGGACTCTATCCTGCCCTCCTTCGTCGCGAACGGGTCGCTCACGGCGTCCGCGTAGGCGTCTTGCATGGCTTTAAACGCCGCCCGAACCGTCTCCGCGTTCGGCTCCGAACCGATCCTGTCCTCGTAAACGAGCAAGAGCCGGGCGCGAGTGTTCGTCACCCACGCGTACACCTGGTGATCCTCCGTCTGGAACACGGGTCCGAGGTACGGGTCCTTGGGCCCGCGGCCGGTCGTCGCCACCGCGGCGCCGCTGCCCCCGGACGCGGACGCTATCGACGACCTGTCGATCCTGCCCAGGAGATCCTCGACGGCGTCGAGAGAGCAGTGGAGGGTCCGCTGCACGGCGTGGTCGGCGGACTCGTCGTCGTCGCCCACGAGCTCGCCGAAGGTCTGCACGTGCACCGGCGCGTTTCGCGGGCTGATCACGGCGGCGCACACGAGCGACATGATCGAACGCGTCGCGCGGTTCACCTGTTCACGCGCCGAAATGTGTTCGTCCGTCTCGTGTTCTCGGGCGATGTTAGCGATGTTGGCAACGGCAGTGGGCGACGCGTCGGAGGGGCGCGGGGGCGAGCGGCGCGATGACGGCGGATGGCGATTTTCTCTCGCGGGTCGGTCGCCCCAAGGCGCCGCCGCCCAAGGAGAAGTTCGCGTCCATCATGGAGGGAGTCTTCGACGGCACCCTGGCGGGTCTGCGAAGCAAGCCGGTGGAATTTTGGGACGAGCTCTTCCTGCTGGGATGTAACGCGCGCGCGCTGACCGAGCTCGTGGCGTCCTCCACGCCGGATACGCTGCACCGGCGGCGCGAGGAGATCACGACCTTGTGTCAGCGAGCGTCGGAGCGCATCGTCGACGGCGCGCTTCTTCGACGGAGCCGTGCTCTCGAGCTGCTCTGCGTGCTACTCCTGCAGATCGCGAGGGCTCCGTTTCCGGAGCGAAGCCTCGGCGTCATCGACACCTGCGCGGGCGGGCAGGAATCGTGCGACGCGTTCTTCGCGGACCTCATCTCGCGTTGCGCGGCGTGCGCGGCGAATCACGACCTGCCCGTGGCGCTCAGGAGGCTCGCGGTTCGATGCATGCTGACCGTCGCGTGCGCCGTGGACGACAACGTCAACAGAAACGCGCTGGTCCGGTACTTCATGATCGACGACGTGTACGAGCCCGTCATGAAAGTGCTCGTGGCGCCGGTGGACGTCCCCGGGGGAGGCGTCCCGTCCGAGACGCACGAGGACGCGACGGCCTTGGCGCACGGCGGCCCCGTGGGTTTCGGACCGCGAAGGATCCGCGAAGGCGACCGGAACGACGACGAGACCGACGTGATGACGGACGAGACCGACGGAATGACGGACGAGACCGATGACCGACTCCGGAGGTCGAGGAAGGGCGCGGCGCTGGGAACCACGAAGGAGCGTTCGATGCTCAGGGAGGAGGCCGGGTGCCTCCTCGCGCTGCTGCTGAGCTGGAGGGAGACGCGCAACGCGTACACGCTCCGGCTGAGCGCCGCCGACGGCGTCGAGATGTCGGTGATTCTGCGAGCGGTTTGCTCGATGCTCGCGGCTCCCGCGCGCGACTGGAACGAAAGCGGTTCGACGGGTGACATCGCCCATCAAACCGACGGCCTCACCGCCGACCCGGCGCGCGCGTGGATGTCCAGCGTCACCGCGAACGTCGCCGCGGCGGTGCGAGGGGGGCGCGAGCCGCCGGACGGTTTGATGGGTGACCTCGCGCGTCGATTGGGCTACGACGACGACGACGACGGTCAGGAGCGCGGGTGGGAGCTCGGTCCCGGCCCGTGCGCCGCGCTCCTGCTCCTGCACGCGCTCGTGAGGGACAGTGGGGTGCTGCGCAAGCCCGCGATCTGGCTGGCGCTGACCCCGAAACCGGACGAGATGCTGCACGGGGTGCCCGTGGGTCAGAGGTGGCGCGAGGCGTTGGGACGGGTGCTGTGTTTCATACGGGTCCTCTGCCGTAGGAGGAGGAGGCGGCGGATGATGAGAAACGAGCCGGGAGGAGGCGCGAGATCGTTACCGGCGGGAGTCACGGTGCACACGGCGATCGGGGAGGTCACCGCGGAGGAGGAGCAGGGCTGGTGGGACTGGCTCACCGGCGCCGCCGCGAGGGCTTCGCCGTTTAAACTCGGCGCGACGCGTCGGCTCGGGTGGGTCGGAGCCGGCTCGAGCGGAACCGGTCGATGGATCGACAACGACGGCGAGAGCGCGGAGGAGGAGTTCGCCGCGTCCACCGCGCTGCTGGCGGTGGCGCTGCTCCGCGCGTTGCTCGACGACGCCAGCGCCGCGGAGTTCTTACACGCCGTAGACGCCCGGCGCCTCGCGCCCTCCGACGCGTCCTCCGAGACTCTCGTCGAAGGGACCTCGGCGGACTTCTTCTCGCTGGCGAGCTCGCTGGGTGCCGCCCTCGGACTCCCGGGGGCCGCGAGGGAAGGGAACGCCTCCTCCTCCTCCTCCTCCTCCTCCTCCTCCTCCTCCTCCGTTCGGGGTTCGCCGCCCGTGGCGTGCGCGGTGTTGGAGCTCCTATCCTCGGTGCTGGCGGAGGGCGCTCCGGGCGCGCCAAACTCCGCGTCTCCCGCCGCCGTCGAATCGCACGCCGTTTACGTCATTCACCGCGCGCTGGAGACGCAGGTGGCGCGCGGCGGGCGCGTCCTGGCGGTAAGATGGGAGCGTCTGTGGCTCGGGCTGATGTCCACGCTGCGGCGGTGCGCGGACGGCGGCGCAGACGCGTTGGCGTCTCCGCGCGTCGCCGCGCTCGTCTCGCAGTGCGTAAACTTGATCAATTTCGCGTTGGCGAGGAGGGGCGCGTTGTGCCAGAGCGACGACGACGTCGTGCCGCTCGTGAACGTGATCAGGGAGGAGGAGAGAGTGTTGGCGAAGATCGAGCACGGGGCCAGTCTGAACGGGTACCTCGTGGACGCGGCGGACGTCGCGTCGATGGCCAGGTACGATTACGAAGATTTTCGGGACGGGGGGGTCGCGAACCGTCGCGGGTTTAATAACGGTCGCGGGGCGGGCGTTTTTAATAACGGTCGCGGGGCGGGCGTTCGCATGGAGACGGTGCACGCCGTGCAGTCGCACTTTCGATCGTTACCGATCGTCGCCGACGACGTCGTGATGCGCGAGGCGCTTCGGATGTTTCGCGCTCCCGTCGGGGATGAGCTCCACGCTTCCTGGGCGCTCGGCACGACTCTCCGGGGGGGTGACTCACTCCAGGGGGGTGACGCGGCGAGGATGGAGCGGGCCGCGGCGAGCTCCGCGCGTGCTCTCGTCGGGGAACTGTTGGAAGGTCCCCTGGGATCGGTGCCCGCGGGCCTGCGCCCGAAGATCCGGGTCCCCCGTTAGCGGAGCATCGGGTACCTTCGCCGAGTACCTTCGTGCCTTCGTAGAATATTATTATTACACGCCTCCGAGTAGCAAGCCACGAGGGATCAATCGGCGCCGGTCGCCCGCTCGGGTCGCAGCGCCCCCGACATGACGTCCGGTAGCTTCTTCCCCCGCGCCAAGCTCGTCACCCCCCGCGTCAGCGTGTGCGAAATAACCCCCGTCGGACCGAAGAAGAGGCACAGCAGCAGCGAGTGCGCCGCGAAGACGTCGTTTTTCCGAGCGTCGAGATAGATCCATCTTCCGACGAAGAGGTCCATGGCGATGAAGTGCGCCCAACCCACCGCCATGCACCACTCGTACGAGAAACCCTTACTCAGCGCCGCGAGGTCGGGTTTGCCCGTGCTGAAAGCCTCGATGATCCGAGGATCGCTGAAGGAATAGTACGTGAGGTAGATGTAAACGAAACCGAGCAGGATCGGCACGGCGTACGAGCCCATGACCGTCTCCGTGACCTTGTTCTTAGGAAAGGCGATCATGCCCAGCCAGAAGGGGAATATGGCGGCGTTTTCCACGTCGAATACCGTCTCTGGGGTGGGGATCCACTCCAGACCTGGGGGAGGGAACGCCTCGCATCGGTGAGTCGGCGAGTCGTTCCCGGAGCGTCGTCCGTGGCGGGTGTGTCCAACGACCGAGGGTGTCGCGCGGGTGCGGGTCGCGCCGGGGAACGAGGAGGCACCCGCACGGACCCCGACGCGGGGTGCGCGCGAGTACATCGCGCGAGAGACGATGGGAAGCGCGGCGAAGGGAGTCGCCATCATCGCGTGGAGTGAACGTCCTGGAGTTTGCCAACTGGCACAAAACCCAAATGGAATCGAAGCTCTCGGGTGTAGCTCTCTAATAAGATTCCAACCCGTTCATAATTAGCTATTTTTGGCACATACAAACAGTCAGGTGAAAAAAGCCAATTTCGTGGCGCAAGAAGGACCAAAAAGTAATGGTCCCGGTCCGCCGGTGGTCCACGAGAAACCCTCTCGCCACAAAGCGCGCAAGGAGGGAGGTGTGGGCGTCATGGACTCGTACGACGTCGCATCCCCGGAAGTCTCCCGCCGCGGCGGCGAGTTCTTCTCGCAGCTGGGCGACGAGCGGGGCGCGAACCCGCCGTATCCCGCGTCGCCCGGGGGACGGGAAGGGCTCTTCGGGCACGCCGACCGCGGCTCCGGCGATGACGCGTCGGGCGGCAACGATCCGCACTCGTTCTGGGACAAGACATTCGGCGCGGGCGGCGCGGCGGCGAACGGCTCCAAGCCCCCTTCCGCGTTGTCCCCCGCGCCGTCGGACTGGAGCGCGAAGGAGCGCGCGAGCCGCGGCATCCCGTTGGATGGCGGGGGCTACTACGACGCCGACGGACCGGTGATTCGGCGCGGCGCGAACGGCGCGACCAACGGCGCCTCGGGACGCGCGCGCCGGCACCTGGGTTTCGACGCGCGGCAGAGCTTTGGGAGCAAGGCGGCGAACGGCGAGGGGTTCAACCCGGAGAATCTCGTCGACCCGACCGTGCTGCAGGAGGCGGTGCGCCAGTACAACAGCAGCGGAGGCAACACGCCAAACTCCCGACCCGACAGCGGCCGCGTCGCGCCGGGTCTCGGGCCGCCCAACGGCCCCATGCCCCTCGGCGTGAACCAGAACGGCGGGCCCGGACACAGGCGGAGGGCCAGCGAGCTCTCCGAGCAGGACTACGACCGCGCGGGACCACAACCCGGGAACTATCCCCCGCATCGGGTCGGCGGGATGTGGGACACGATGGCGTCGCAGGTGTCGGAGTACGCCCCGCTCGGAGATCCCTCCCCGCTCTCCGCCGACATGTCGAGGCTCGGTCTCCGGGACCCGGCGGACATTGCGGAGTCCTTGGCGAGGGACGGCCCCGCGCTGTCGTGGAAGCTGGACCCGATGGCGGACAACGCCGATCCGGATTCGCCCCCGGAGCGCCAAAAAGAATACATCGACGAGGCTGAGATGGACGAGTCCACGCACGGGGGTTCGCGGTACTACGGCGACGACTCCCAGTCGCTTCGCGCGCACGACGACGAGATCGCGACGCGTAAGGACCAGCTGTGGCGCCTCTCGTCTTCGTACCTCGTCTCCGACGTTCCGTCGATTCAGAGGTCGCTCGTGCAACACGTGGAGTACACGCTGGCGAGGCGGCGGTACAAGTTCGACCGCGGGTCGTTCTACCAGGCCACCGCGCACTCCGTCAGGGACAGGCTCATCGAGCGGTGGACGGACACGCAGCAGTTTTACGCTTCGCGGGACGGCAAGCGCATGTATTACCTTTCGCTGGAGTTTTTGGTGGGGCGGTCGATGGGGAACGCGGTGAGCAATCTGGGGTTGAGGGGTGCGTACGCCGAGGCTCTGAGGCAGCTGGGGTACGATCTGGAGGATATCATGTCGCAGGAGAAGGAGCCCGCGCTGGGCAACGGCGGCCTGGGCAGGCTCGCGTCTTGTTTCCTCGACACGCTCGCGACGCTGAACTATCCCGCCTGGGGGTACGGCATAAGGTACAAGTACGGCATGTTCGAGCAGAGGCTCGTGAACGGCAAGCAGGTGGAGTTCCCGGACTACTGGCTCACGTACGGAAACCCGTGGGAGGTTGAGCGCCTGGACGTCAAGTACCTCGTGCGGCTGTACGGCGAGGTGAATACGTACCAGGACGAGCAGACGGGGGAGACCAGGTTCAGGTGGGAGGGCGGCGAGGTCGTCGTCGCGGTGGCGTACGATACCCCCATTCCGGGCTACGGCACGTACAACACGAACAACATGCGGCTGTGGTCGTCCAAACCGAGCCACGAGTTTGACCTCACGTCGTTCAACGCGGGCGACTACTACGGCGCCGTGGAGGCGAAGGAGCGGTGCGAGAGCATAACCTCGGTGCTCTACCCGAGCGATGACACCGACTCGGGGAAAGTTCTGAGGCTCAAGCAGCAGTTCTTCTTCGTCAGCGCGACGCTCCAGGACGTGCTGAGGAGGTACAAGAAGCGGATCGTCCCGGGGCGGACGCTCAAGAACCTCCCGGAGAAGGTTGCGATTCAGCTCAACGACACACATCCTTCCATCTCCATCCCCGAGCTCATGCGCTTGCTGCTGGACGACGAGATGCTACCGTGGGACGAGGCCTGGGACATCACGACGCGGACGTTCGGGTACACGAACCACACCATCCTGCCCGAGGCGTTGGAGAAGTGGCAGGTGCCCATGATGGAGGAGCTGTTACCCCGCCACATGCAGATCATCTACGAGATCAACCACCGGTTCTTGCAGCAGGTTGAGGATCGATGGCCGGGCGACAACGAGAAGATGCGCGCGATGTCCATCATTGAGGAGTCGACGCCGAAGATGGTCAGGATGGCGCACCTCGCTATGGTGGGCTCGCACGTCGTCAACGGTGTCGCGGAGATTCACACCAGGCTGGTGAAGTCCAGGCTGTTCCCCGAGTTTGACCAGATGTTCCCGGGGCGGATTAAAAACGTGACCAACGGCGTGACGCCGCGGCGGTGGATCCTGCAGGCGAACCCCGCGATGGCGGGGATATTTACCAGCATCCTCGGTCCCGGGTGGGTCAACGACCTTCGCAGGCTCGCGACGCTCAAGCCCTTCGCGCACGACGACACCTTTCAGCACTCGTGGAACGAGGCCAAGCGGCTGAACAAGGAGCGGCTTGCGCTGTGGGTCAAGGCCAACATGGGTGTGGACCTCATGACCAACGCCATATACGACATGCAGGTGAAGCGCATACACGAGTACAAGCGGCAGTTGCTGAACGTGCTCGGAATAGTGCACAGGTATGCGGTCATCGCCGGGTCGACCCCCGAGCAGAGGGCGAGGATGCTGCCCCGCGTCTGCGTCATCGCCGGGAAAGCGGCACCGGGGTACGAAGTCGCCAAGAAGATCATCCAGCTCGCTTGCGCCGTGAGCAAGGCTGTGAACAACGACGTGAGGTGCGCGGGTGTCCTGCAGGTCGTGTTCATTCCCAACTTTAACGTGTCCCTCGCGGAGCTGATCATCCCGGCGTCCGACGTGAGCCAGCACATATCCACAGCGGGCATGGAGGCGTCGGGCACCGGAAACATGAAATTCGTCATGAACGGTGGACTCATCGTCGGAACCGCGGATGGCGCGAACATCGAAATCGCGCGCGCGGTGGGCGAGGATAACCTCTTCTGCTTCGGCGCCACCGCGGATGAGGTGGCGGCGCTCAGGAACACCATGAAGAGCCGCCTGCCCGTAAACGACGAGCGGCTGCAGCGGTCCGTTCGCATGATCAGGTCCGGCGTTTTCGGCAACCCCGACGATTTCTCGCAGCTCATGGACAACATCGAACCGGCGAACGACTACTACCTCATAGCGCACGATTTTCCCGGGTACCTCGATGCACTCGACGTGGCGGACGCGGCGTACCTGCACCAGCCCTCGTGGACGGCGAGGACCATTCGCGCGGCTTGTTCCATGTGGGAGTTTTCGTCTGATCGCACGATCAAGGAATACGCCGAGAAGGTGTGGCAGATGGAGCCACTGCCTTTCAAGCCCCCGCACCATCAGGACGGCGGCGGCGGGAGCATGGGCGGCGGCGGCAGACGAGGACCGTCGTTCAATGGGAGGGGTTCGCGGGCTGGGTACGACGGGGCGAGATGAGAGGTGGCGCCCCAAAAAGAGAATTCACGGAACAATTTTTTCGGCAGTTAGAGAAAGTTTGCAAGATCGATTATCACATAACCAACCATTTCGCAATTACCCTCAATCGTCCCCGAGAAGCGCGAACGGGTTCGCCGGACCTTTCGCCTTACCGCCGCCTGCGCCGCTCGGCCTCGCGCCGCCCTTGGCAGCTTTCACCAACCACCCGTTGCCCCCGCCGGCTGCCGCTGCGGGCTTCTTCTTCGCCGCTGCGGGCTTGGCCGCCGCCGGGGTGAACAGCACGTCCCTGCACTCGTCCTCGAACCAACCCTTATCCTCACCCTCGAGGTCGGCTATGCGCTTCTCGATGTTGGGCTTCTTCGCGAGCTTTGCCAGGTCATCGCCCTTCAGGAGTCCGCCCTTGTTCTCGATCTTTTCCAGTGCGGCGAGCTCTTTTCGCAGATCGTTGAGCTCCTTCTCGTTGGCCATAGTGTAGACGATGGGCTTAAACTCCGATATATGCGCCACCTTTTCCTCCGCCTTTTTCTTCGCGGCTTCCAGGGCGTCTCTCTTCTTCGCCTTACCCTCCGCGTCGGCGGTGGCGATGGCCACATCCATCTCCTCCAGTTTTTTCGCCAAGTCATCCACCATCTGCTTCTGTTCCCCCTTGGTGAGCCGCCCTTTCGCGACCATCTTCTCGAGCTCCTTGTTGAGGTGTTCGATCTTGGCGTTCACGTCCACCATGCTGTCGTACATCTCCTGCTCTTGCTCCGTGAGCGTCTGCTGGTCGCAAAGCATGGACTCGAGCATCTCCAGAGCCGATTGCATGACTTTCATTCTCTTGAGCAGCGCGCGTTTCTGCGAGAAGGACGGCGTGTTCATCGCGACGAGGTCCTGGAATTCCTCGAGCGTGCACGCGACACACTGGTACTCCGGGCTGTTGGGACCGGCGTCGCCGCCGGCGCCGCCCGTGTCTGCTCCCGCAGCCTCCGCCGCGGCGGCGCTGAGGTCGACCTTCGGGAAGACGTGGAGGTACTTGAGATCCTGGTCGGTGTCGTGCTGGTACTTGTACGTGCCCATGCACTCCTTGCATGCGCTCGCGCCTCGGTCGTCCTCGAACCCGGCGCCCCGCAACGCCTCGGTGAAGTACTTGAGCATATCCGGGTCATACTTGCCCCGCGCTTTCTTGCCGCCGCCGATGACGAACTTGCACCCCACGTACGTCTTCGCGGACAAGGTTTGGGAAAGGCAACCGGTCACGAGATCCTGGATCCAGCCCGGGCTGAACCCGGCGAGGTCGTACTGCTCGCTGAGGCCGCTAAGCGCGTTGTCCTTGATCTCATCGCCGAGCTTGCTCGCCATCTTCGCAAGAGTTCGATCGATCGACGCCGCAGGTGCGCCGGTCGTAAGTGCGCGTCCGTGGTCGCGCTTCCGAAACCCTCGAAGAAGATTCGCGGCAGATCCTTCGCGAAATTTCGACGCGACGGGAGTGATGGACGCTGTCGAAATTTCGTCAATTGACGGGTGTATGTACAAGGCTAGCATTCGCGCTCTCCTACCGCGGGTTCGACATCGAATCCTCCGCGCCAACCCCCCCCGTCGCACGCGTCTCAATCACAGCGGCTCGTGGTAGATCATGCCCCGCTCGGGGTCGTGCGTGAATCTCGCCGCCGCAAACGCGGAGGACGCGTAGAAAGGAGCCAAGTCGTTGATGCCGTACTCCGAAGCCTTGCTCTCGAGCATCCTGCAGCGCACCGTCGTCCGCCCGTTGCGCTGCGACACGCTCTCGCCGGGTGCGCCGACCCTATCCCAGTAGTTCATCTCGCGGACGATGCCGCGCAAGATCTCGAGCAGGAGCTGGTCGTAGTCCCTGTGGAAGTGGGTGTACCGAGCGAATTTCTTTTGCAGCGACTTCTGCACCGAGAGCTTCTGCGTCCCGATGAACGAGCTCAGCATCACCGCGATCGCGGCGTCGATGTCCTCGCTATCCACGTGCTCGCTCAGTCGCATGGAAGCCCTCGCTTCTGACATGCGGATGATCGACTCGACGTGACGGACCGCAACCGGCATGCCCTCGCGAGTCACGCTCTCCCTTCGAAGCTCCGCGTACACCTGCGAAATCTTTGGCAAATCGCCGCTGCTCAACTTGGGCTTGATGAATCTCTTGCTGTACGAAACGTACTTTTTGAGCATGTCCTGGGAGATCGGTTCGATGTCGTCGTGCGTGTCGCTCATGTTCGTAACCGAGAGAAGGCCCGTCGGGTCGTCAGTCTCGGGGTCGAAATCTTTGTGCGACCTGACGTGAGAGCCGACCACAAACTTGGCGAGTCGCTCGTCGAGGACGCTGTCGATCGTGTCCTTCACGACGCAGAGAATGTCGAAGCGCGACAAAATGGGGTCGGTGAGCTCCACGTTGTCCGAGAAGGTTCGCGACGAATCGTACCTACCGCCAACCGGGTTCGCCGCGGCGATGACCGAACACCGGGCCTGCAGCGAGGTCACGATGCCCGCCTTGGAGATTGAGATGGACTGCTGCTCCATCGCCTCGTGGATGGATACGCGGTCCTGGTCGTTCATCTTGTCGAACTCGTCAATCAGGCAGACGCCCCTGTCTGCCATGACCAAGGCTCCGCCCTGTAACACCCACTCGCGCGTCACCGGATCTTTTTGCACGGCGGCGGTGAGACCAACCGCAGACGCGCCCTTGCCCGTGGCGTACACCGCGCGGTTGGCGGTTTTCTCCACGTACTTTAAGAACTGGGACTTTGCCACGCCGGGGTCCCCCAACAGGAGCATATTGATGTCACCCCTGAGCCTTGTTTTTCCCTTGACGATCTTCTCCTGGCCGCCAAAGAGCGCGAGCGCGATGCCCGCTTTGATGTCGTCGTGCCCGTGAATTGACGGAGCGATGGACTTAATGATGCGCTGGCAGATCCGAGGGTCCCGCGACAACCGCCTTATCTCCTCCTTGTCCTCGTCCGTCAACGCTTGAGTGGCGAACCTGTCTCCCTTGCGTAGTAGGTGATTGGCGACGATGTGGGTGCTGAAAACCGGGAATCCGGTGCGGGTGTTGAGCCCGCCCTCAAAGTTGGTGGTGAACACGCCGGTCACCTCCACCTCGTCACCAGGCCGGATCTGGTCGATCAGGTCGTTGAGTAAGATGACCTCCTTGCTCCTGGGTAAGCGACCCGCGGGCACGTTCCCCGGGGACTCCTGAAGCGTGACCCGCTGGTAGTTGCGGTAGATGGTCTTCTCCTGGCTCACCGACCAAGGCCCCTTCGACTGGCACTCCACGCACGACCCGGGCTTCTGCTCCTCAGCGCCGTTCTTGCACATAATCGGCCCGGCGAGGAACCCGCACCGGCCGCACGTGTAGTACGCCTCCTGCAGCTGCGGGAAAACACCGGTTCGCTTTGTCACCACGCCCTCCACCTTGATGAGTTGCTCGAGGTGCGACTGCCGGATGTCGCGGATCTGGTCCTTGATCGGCAGGTCCTCCAACCGCACGAACACGTGCTTGTGGATGGACTCGTACGACGGGTACAGCTTAAGGGTCTCCGCCTTGGCCGCCTCGTGGAAAAGCTCGAACATCTCGGCGGGGGCGTCGGCGACCCAAATGGCGAGCGTCGGCTCCAGCCTCGACAGGTGCAGGTACGACACCTCCAACGACTGCCTGTTGTTCACGCACATGTCCCTGATGCGTTTCCTGTACACCAAGTTCCCCGGATCGTTCTCCGCGGTGTACTTGCGCAGGAACCTGGCGAACTTGCGTCGAATCTCGAGCTTCGTTCGGTCCCTGTTGATCCATTCGCGCAGGGGGCCATCGTAGTTCTCGATGTCCACCTCGTACTCTTCCTCCTCTTCATCGTCCTCGTCGCGATCCGCGGCGCGTCGCCTCCGCTGCTGCCTGTGCCACACGTCATCATCCTCGTCCACCTCCAGGGCTCGGGGGCGAACGCGGCCGGTCGCGGGGTCGATGCGCCCGCCGCGTAGGGCCTCGTCGCGATCGTCGAGCGCAGCCTCCGCCCTGAGCCTCGCCTCGAGCTCCGCTTCCTCGTCGTAGTCGTCGGGCTCCTGATCCAATCCATCGTCCTCGTACCTGTCCAGGTGCGGCATGACGCGGTAGTCCCTGCATCGGCGTGGGGGTTCGGGTGGCGAGGTCAGCGTGGGATGCCGCGGGAGGCGGAGGTTGTTGTTGGGTTTTTGGGTTTCGTCTCCATCGCGCGATCGGGGCGAATCATTCGGGCACGCACTCGAGGACGTTGTCCATGAGATCCTCGCCCTCATCCTCCTCCTCGTCGTCGTGGACGCTCTCCAGGTTGTCATCGGAGCCGCCGAGATCGGAGCCGAACTCGTCGTCTCCATCGCCGAACGCGTCGCCGGCCTCGCTCATCGTTGCACTCGCCGCGCGCTCTGATGGCGAGATTCGAGCCGGGTGCCAAAATGTCCCAAAATGCATTTGAAATCCCGCTCGGTTCGTCACGCGCGAGCCGCAGAGGTGGATTCTCAGAGCTGACGACGCGGCTGTTGGCGCGCCATGGAGGCGTCCAAGAGGGTCGTCTTCGTATCCCTTCGGGGTAAGGAGGATGGAAGGCAACGCACGCGTCGGAAACGCGCTTTGGGGTGAGCGCCCATTCCCGTCCCGGTCCCGGACCCACCCGCGTCGCCCGACCGACCCAACGGGCCTCTCCTAACCGCTTCTTTTTCGGGCGCGACGAAAGATGCCGCCACCCCCGGACGAGCGCCGGGTCCCCGCCGCTCCGGCTCCCGCCCGCGCCCGCGCGAACCATCCCACTGACCGCGATCCCACCCGCTCCAAATCCGCGACGAAACAGCGTGTCGGAGACGGCCACGTGGGACGAGTTCTGCGCCCTCATCTGCGCCCGCCTACAGCTGTCGCGCGTCCGTGCCGTGTTCCACGCGTCCACCATGTCGCCGTTGACGTCCATGGACGAGCTCCAAGACATCGAGGATCTCGTGGTGGAGGGCGACGAGATCGCGGGCGCGAGGGTCGGCGCCGCGCCCGGCGGCGCGTCCGCGGGAATCGGCGGGAGGACCGGCGGGTCCGCGCCCGGCCCGGCGCTGACGATGGACGAGGACGGGGAGGACAAGTACCGCAAGAAGGCGCCGCTTCACGTGCAACTCATGCAACAGATCGCGCCGGGGCTGACCGCCAAGATCGGCACGCGCGCGGACACCTTGGACGCGATGGAGAGCGGACGCAAGGAAGGGCGGACGCCGACGAAGGGCGCGGGGCGGAGGAGAGGGGCCGTCGGGGGCGGACGGAGGACGGACCCTCGGCATGTCATCGTCGGGCTGTCGCTGCTGTCGTGCGTCGCGACGATGATACTGCTGTACTCGCGTCTGTCGCGCCAGCTCCCTTAAGATTAGTTAGCTAGTAGCGAATCCCTCGGCGAACTCGCGCGCGTCGGTGTCGTGACACTTCCACCGTAGCAAGACTCGACCCGACGCGAGTGAAACGGGATGCCCTTCCTTTCCCAGCTAGCCAGCCACAGGGCGTCGCGCGACGGGACGGCGCGTGGAGGGCGTCGGCGAGTGCGTCATGCGCGCGTCGCTCGCGTCGATATCGGCGTGCGTGAGGGCCGCGTCGATCCATCGAGCGCGAAGAGTCGGCGTTCGGGTATGCTCCACCGCGTCTCGCCCGACGTCTCGCGCCACCGCCGCCGACGATGAACCGGCCGCGTCGTCGTCCCCCGCCGCGGATCGCGTGAGCTCCGGCGAGGGCGCGCGATCTTGGGAACGCTTCTACCGCACGCACGTGGGCAAGGGCGCCGATCCGAGCGCGAAGCCCATCCGCGCGTTCAAGGACAGGCACTACCTCCGTCGCGAGTTCGCCGAGCTCATGCCCCAATCGATAAGGGACGACCCGAAGGCGCACACGCCTCCGTTGGACCCGAGCTCGCTCCCGCCTCCCGACGTCGACTCGCCGGATCATAAGGTGGTGCTCGAGTTGGGGTGCGGCGTGGGCAACAGCGCGTTCCCGATGATGCGCGCCAACCCGGACATGTTCGTTCACGCGTGCGACTGCTCCGAGACGGCCGTCGCCAACCTCAGGGCTTCGCCCGAGTTTGATCCCAGGCGTTGCGACGCGTTCGTCGCTGATCTGGCGGCCGGTGACTCGCCGCTCGCGGCGAAGGTGGGCGACGGCACGTGCGACGCCGTCACGGGGGTGTTCTTCTTCTCGGCGCTGGATTTTCGCACGTTCGGGACGGTGGCGGCTGAGTGCGAGCGAGTGCTGAAACCGGGCGGCGCAGTTCTGTTTCGCGACTACTGCCTCGACGACGTCAAGAACAACGGCGGTATCAACCTCCCGGGCGAGACGACCGAGTTCGAGCCCGGGAGACGGATAGAGGACGGGACGTACGTCAGACCCGACGGGACGCTCGCGGTGTTCCTGGACGAGGCCCGCGTGGAGGGGGTGTTCAGAAAGGTTGGATTGGAGGGCGAGTGCTGGCGGGTGACTCACGAGGTGGTGAACCGGAAGCTCGACGTGCGTATCACGCGGTCGTTCGTGCAGGGGAGGTTCGAGAAAAAGGCGGCGGCTTAGTTTCGATGCAATGGATGCAATCTTAGAATGTAGAGCATTTCAACCCGGTAGGCGGGTGAACGTCGGGCGACTGTTCAGTTCACGCCGATGGCTTTCTGTCCGGGCGTCACCGGCACCTTCTCTGGGCTCACGACCCCCTCGCCCTCACCGTCACCCTTGGCGTAACCCAGCGCCTTGCGCGACTCCTGGAAGTACTGATTCGGGTGTTGAACGCCCGCGTCGATGGTCTTACCCTCGTGCGTCGCCTCGAACGTCATCCCGCACGCGAGCTGGTAGTGCTGCCCCTTGGCCTTCTCCACGATTTCGTTCACCTTGGCAGGCTTGATTGACATCCCGCTGAGTGCCGCCCGGAGGCCCTCCTCACCAAAGGTCTTGAACGGGCAGCCGTGGTGCTCACCGTTGCCCGGGTTGGCGGCTATGCACTTCATGCAAGTGTGCGGGGTGTAATCGACCCGTTTGCCCTCCTTACCGTAGGCGTGCCTCACGGCGTATGCGTATTCCTTCTCAAACTTCTCCGCGGGGATCTTCTTGCAAAACTCAGTCTTCCAGAACAGCATCGCCTCCTCCAGCGCCAGGCCGATGCCCTTGAGGTACAGCTGCAACTGCCGTCTGCCCTCGTGCCGAAGGTGGTGGTCCTCCTTCATCTTCCTGAAGAGGTGTTTGGCGCAGAGCGGGAACGACTCGGCGGCGGCCTTGTTGAGGTCCTTGAGCGTGATCACCTCGCCGACCTCGCCGTCGGCGCCCTGCTTGCCGTAGTCGCGACCGATGTACCGCTTGGACAGGGACATGATCACCGGCGCGAGTCGGTCCTTCTCATCGCCGGCGACGTGCTGCGCCCATCGCCTGGACGTCATCGCCAGAGCCTTGGACAGCCGCGATCGGAACACGCCGATCACGAGGGACGTGAGATCCTTCTGGGGCACGTACGCGGACCCCCCGGCGAGGAAGACGCGACGGGACCTGACGAGGTCGAACACCTCCTCGAAGGGCACCTTGTAGAAGCCGTTGGCGCCCTTGCCCATGATATCGTCGACTTCTTTGTTGGCGAAGGTCTTGATGGTGTCCCTGATGCCTCGTTGGATCTCTGGGGTCCACTCGTCATTGTCGACGGGCTGGTATCCCATGTCGTGGGTCTTGAGAAAGGCCGCCTTCTGGTTGGGCTGCATGTTGTCGAACTTGTGCTTGAACAGGGTGCACTCGTTCTGGAGGAACCACCGGCGGAGCTCGTCGGTGCGGCAGTACGCCATGCG
>Ga0181571_10000992_pt1 | contig 19873 bp, 9 predicted proteins | sample 101ome_17_FD_132440 | JGI IMG/M metagenome (GOLD analysis project Ga0181571, IMG submission 132440) | Coastal salt marsh microbial communities from the Groves Creek Marsh, Skidaway Island, Georgia - 101407AT metaG (megahit assembly) | ecosystem: Environmental > Aquatic > Marine > Intertidal zone... | reverse complement strand
TGGGATTGAGACACGACATCATCGTCGACGGTCCGGAGATGGCGAGGGCGCTGCAGACGTTCGTGGATACCATCGTCGACACCGTCGAGGACGTCGTGGCGGCGTCGGAAGGGCACAGCGTCAAGGGGGTGCTGCTCAAGCCCGGCGGGCAGATGGACACTTGGGCCAACGAGGATCAGAGGGAGCGGCGGAATCAGTGGTGGACCGTGGAGAAGCTACGCGCGGACAGGACGGGGTTCGACACGGCCGTGAAGAGGGCCACGTCGTCGCACCACAAGGTGGCGATGGAGTGCACCGTGCGCGCGCCCGTGCCGCCCGTCATGCTCGACGGCGGCTACGGCACCGCGGCGGTTTTAGCGGCGCAACGCGGCGGCGGGTCCATGATCATGCACTTCAGCGTGCGAATCTACTTCACGTTCCACTTCAGGGTCAAGGCGCCGAACAAGCCCGTGTCTCCCACGGCGCAGCACTACGCCACGTTTCCGTTCGAGGCGCTCTACACCGGCCTGTTCCTGGAGCAAGCCGCGGCTGACGCGTACGTGTCGTGTTACGGAAATTCCGTGTCGCCGTCTTCGCCGATGGTGCTGAAACAAAACGCGGAACGCATGATCGCCATAGGGTTGAAGTCCATGAAGGACGATAAGATGCCGCGCGCGCTGCGCATGGCCGCGATGCTGCTGCTGCTGAGGGGGGACATGGGCTGGGACGACGGCGAGGACGGCGTGGACGTGACGACTGACCAGGGTTTGCGCGAGAGCACGTTCGCGGATCTCATTCGCATGATGAACACCTCGACGGTGTGGCTCCACAACGTGAGCGAGGAGGTCAGGGTGCTGAAGCAGCTCTTCGACGGCCCACACGCGCTGGCGCGGACGCAAAACAACGCGCAGGCGCTCTACTCCCACCTCGCGCATCTGCACAGGCGCCTGGGTGATTTTATGAGAGACGCGGTGCGAAGGGACTTTGGTCTCGAGCCGCTTCGCGAGCTGATGGAGGATGGAATGATCAGCGCCATCCGCGGCTGCGGCCGATCGGGCATCTCACTCGCGACGCCGGAGACGAGCCGCAGGGCGGGGGTCGCGGCTGAGCGAGCGCTGAGCGCCACAGGTTTGCTCACGCTCGTGGTTTCGCTGACGCGGCAGCAGGAGGTTTACATGATGAAACCGAGGCTGGCGTTGTTGCAGGCTGGCGCGTTCGGTTTGAACCTCATCAAGACCGGGGAGTTTGACGCGGCGCGCGCGGCGGTCGTGGACCCCGCCGCGATCGCCGCGGAGAAGCGACGGAAAGCCAAGCACCGCGAGAAGCAAAACGCGAAGATCGAGGAGGAGAACAAGAAGAAGGGGTTCTTCGGCAAGAAAAAGCAACTCAAGCCAACCGGAGAGGATGCCGATCACCACGACGAGGGGAAAGGAGGTTGGTCGCTCTTCGGCAAGAAGGAGGAGAAGGTCGAGACCGGCGGCTTGACCAAGCTCGCCGGAATTCCCCTGGTGGACCCACGGTCGCCGATGCCCGGGCCCAAGGAGCTCGACAGGGTGTGGCAGCGTGTCTACGAGGTTGTCGCTCCCGGCATGTGCCTCTACTGGGAAGCGGGCGCTCGATGGATCCGACATAACCGTTACGTCCCTCCCAAGATGACGCACGCGGCGATCTTGATGCAGTACGTGGTGGACGCCAGGCTCGACGAGACCCTGCAGGAGATCTTCAACGAGGCGGCGCAGCCGCCGATGGTGAAAAACCCTTACCCGGCTGTGGTCCAGAGCCTGCGGGCAACCGGTCACCAGTTTGACGTCTCGTTCCAGCTCGTGGGCGGCGACCCGCTCACCGGCGCGGGCGGCGACATGACCCAGCTGAAATCCGGCCAGAAGGCCAGGCTCAAAGGCATCGCGGGCGCGAGGCCGATCATATCCATGGTTCAGCCCCCGCACCCGGTGTACGCCGCCAGAGCGCCGGAGGGGTCCACGAGACACGCCCCGGGCGCCAGAGTCTTTGGACTCTACAGCGCCGTGAGGCTCGCCGATCCGGTTCGTCTCACGCTTCTCGCGGAGGCGCTCCCGGGTTTGCTCAAGTCCCGCGCGTGGCAGAGCGGCGCGTACCAGTACCAGTGCATAAGCGCGTTCGGCGGGGACGCCGCGTTCACCGCCGGTCTGGGTCCCCTGGAGGACCACCTGGGGAGGACCAAAAAGGGGAAGAAATCGGGCGGGCACAGCAACGTGGTCGGGTTCACGCCCGTCATCGAGGAGCACACCCGCGCGCTCGGCCCGAGCCTGGAGACGGCGGCGGACGTCTACGGCCACGACGTGGTGCAGCGCCTGATGGCGATGCAGGAGGAGACCCCGTGGATCGTTCACACCCTCACGGTTCCGAAGGGGTTGGTCGCAGCCGCGGGCGCCGTCGCGGCTAAGCGCGCCGTCGTCCGCGAGCAGGAGCGGCTCGCTCGGGAGAGCGCGAGGGCGCGAGGTGAACCGCTCAATTACGGCGCTCGAAACTACGACTCGGACGACGACTCGGACGACGTCAACACGCCGGGCGGGACGTCCCGTCCGGACACCGCGGTTCAAGCGGAGCGGCTCCTGGCGCGAATGGGATCGGCAGCGACGCGGTCGTCGACGCCGGCGGCAAAGCCTCCGGCGCCGGCTGGACCCGACGTCGAGAAGCTTCGCGAGCTGAGACAGAGGCTCGAGGAGGCGGAGGAGGCGCTCAACGAGAACGCGAAGCGGGGGTCGGGGGTGGGCGGGGCGCTGGGTCAGAACGCCATGCAGGAGAGCGAAGTTATTCGCATACCCTGGGAGGAACTGAGGACCAACCAGCGGGACGCGGCGAAGATCGTCTCCAGGGTGGCGCAGCACGGCGGCGAGGCGTGCGCGCAAATCTCGGTCAAGTTCAAGGACAGGTACCTCCCCGTGTTTGTCAACTTCCACTTCGGCTGGTCCTACCGCATGGCCAACACCATCACCAAGGGTGCGCCGCTGGGCGAGGCGAGGGACCAGGACATGACCACCAAGGACACGCAGTTTCAGATGGAGGGTTGGCCGCTCGACGCGTACACCATGGTATTCGCCACGCAGGCGGACGCGCTGAGCTACGCGCACTGGCACGCGCACATAGGCGATCCGGCGTCACCGTCGCTGATGAAAGCGGCGGGGGCGGAGTTCAAGCTGACCGAGCTGGCCTGCGCCAAGGACATGGACTACCTCGCGTCGCTCCGATGCAGAGTGGCGAGGTCGCTGGTGACGAGCGAACCGTTTGGGCTCAGCGCCCAGCTCTGTTGCGCCCACATGGGGGTACCGATGCTGACGCAGACTCTACAGGACGCGAACTCGATGCTACAGTACCTCGTGGGCGCGAGCGAGGCTCCCGAGGACTTGCTCGTCAAGCTGGATACGCGCGGCGCGAGAACCGCGCTGCTGGAGTACCTCGACGAGACTGAGAAACTTCTCACCTCGCCGTCGCTGTCGTACCACCTCGGCGCTAACCGCATCATGGTGAAAAACCTGGCCACCCTGCGCAAAGCGGAGAGCGAGAGCTCGGGTATCCTGGGCGACGAGCCGCTGGAGAAGTTGAGGGAGGTGAACACGTGGCTCGCGGTGTCGGAGACGTGCGTCACCCGAGGCTTGTACATGATCACGCTGAAGCGCGACGAGGTTGTGGAGATTAAGCGAAAGTGGCGGCGGATCAAGCGCGAGGAGAAGAAGGAAAAGAAGGAGAAGGAGCGGTCGCAACGCGAGATCAGCAGGGAAGCGGAGGAGCGCAAGGCGCGCGAGGACGAGAAGAACAAGATCGCGTTCAGGTACGATTAAGTAGCCGCCGCGTAGTCGCTCGGTGAAGTCGATTTGATTCGTCGTGAAAAGAAGGTTTTCAGTCTCGGTCCCCGTCTCTGTCAATCAGTCAGTCCCCCACGATGGCGTCGCCCGCCGACGACGAGGACAGAGCCGCGCGAAAGTCGTCAACCATCCTCGCGCACGCGGCGATGCCCTCCTCGCCGATGCCGCCCGGGTCATCGAACGCGCGGATGATTGCTCGGATCACCTCGGCCCTGTCGAACCCCTCCCGGTCCTCCAGAACCACCGCCACGACGGCGCCCGCGACGCACGTCGCGCGCCTGCTGCTGAAGTTGACGTCGTACAGTATCGCGAGCGCGTAGACGTCGGTCCGTCCGCATATGTCGGCGAACTCGTCGTCCGTCGGGTCGTGGCCGAGGAGTACGAGGAGCCGCGGGATGATGCTCGCCGGCGTGGGCGGGCTGAGCCTCCACCCCAGCTCCTGGAGCACGAGCGACTCCATCTTCTGGACGCACACGCGGTCGAACGCGACGTCCACGTGGCGCTGCATGGCCGCGGCGTCCGGTCGCGGGTCGGTCGGATCGCATGGCTCCTGGAACTTCACCGCGAGGGTCATGCACGCGTTGGCCACGAGGTGATAGGCCCAACCCTGCTCGGGCAACACCGAGTACTTCCCCGAGCCCAGGAACACGTCCAGGTAGGAGACCGCGAGGGAGGTTGTCTCGGTGGAGAGCTTGAAGACGATCTGGTTCTTGACGATGCCCTCGACGAGGCACCCGCGGAGCTGTCGCACGTGGTGGAGCGTGGGGCGCGCGGCCTGCATGAGCGCGTGGTGGTGTCGCTCGGCGTCCAACGCGGCGCGAACCTCGTCGCCCGTGCGCGCGAAAAGCGAGGGAAACTCGCGGTGCCCCCGCTCGGAGTTTCGGAGGAGCGCGGCGAGCGCCGCGGAGGTATCGCGCGCGTCCATCCTCCGGGGCTCCGCGTCCATCGCGGACGCGACCTGCTCCATGCGAGACACGACTCGATCGAGTATCAGCGCGGGCGATACTGCCGTCGGTCGTGCTCGACACAGCTGGCGCCGACGCCTTTTCCTGTGCCCGAGCTCGAACGTCGTCGTCTCTCATCAATCGGTGATTGTATTTCATAACTTACGCGTTCCCCGCCCCCGCGGGTGCGTCGTCTGGTCGTCTAATGCTCGTGCTAAATGAACCGTGAACGCCTCACCGTCCAGAGGCGACGCGTGTCCCGTCCCGTCCCGTCCCGTCCAATCCTCCGTCGCCCGCGGCCAACTTCGCAGGGAACCCTTCTCACCTCGCGCCCGAGTGAAGGTGGCCCTGGGTGCCGTCAAACTCACCCGCGCTCGAGTCGGGCGAAACCTGCGCGAGGGGTTGCTCCGCGCTCCTCGCCGCGTTCAAGGCGGCGGTTCCCGACATGAAACAGCTTCCGACCCTCTTGAGACTTCCGGGGTTGTCGCTTCGTCCCGGGTTGCCGGGTTGGACGTGGTTGACCTCGAGGTTGACCCGGGGCGTGGGCACCCTCGGCGTCGCCCCCGCCGAGTTTGGTTCCCCCGACCCTCGCGACGTGCAGAGCCGCGCCGCCGTGGTCACCACGGGCGCGGGGGGTACCCACGTTCCACCCTGGGATGCCCCCGGGCGGGCGCCGGTTTGCGCGGTGAACTCCGCGAGCTGGCTCCGCAGCGAGCTCGTCTGCGCGTTGCACTCGCGCACCAGCCGCTCGAGCTGCTCCACCCTCGCCTCGTAGTTCCTGTTGCTCTCCCGCAGCAGCGCGGTTTGCGACTTGGCGTGCTCAAACTCCGTCCTGAGAAGCTCGTGCTCCCTGCGGTTGGCGTCGCGATCCTCGCGCAGGCGCTCGTACTCCATCGCCAACGCGCGCGCATCCTCGTCGACGGACGCGCCGCCGGCCGTGTGCGGATGGGACTCGGTCAGCATCACGGATCCCACGCAGTGCTTGGGCCCGGGCGTGGACGTGAACGAGTTGGATCGGCGGCCGCCCCCGCCCCCGCCCCCGCCCGACCCGATCCGACCGGTCGCGGCGTCGCAAACGAGATCCGAGGACCGCGCCGGGTTCATCGGCGCCCAGTTGTGCGGGCTCGGCGACTGCGGGCTCTTCCCGCCGCTGCCGCGATCGGAGCCGAACTCCCCCCTCGCTCGCCCGCCATCCGCCGCAGCCGCCGCGTCCGCCGCGGTCTGGCTGACGGGAAGCGAGCCCGGGGCGTGTCGCTCCGTGCCCGCGGCCGCGCGAGCGAGCGCCAGACTGTTCTCCAGGTTGTGGATGCGTTCCTGATGCGGCGAGGGGAGGGGCGGCGAAGGGCAGCGCGCGCCGGGGGGAGTTTCATCGCGGGCGGGAAAAACTGGCCGTAGCCCGAGCCGCAGCGAGCCGCAGCAGGTTGGATACGGTTTGCCTCGCGGGGGTAGAACGCGCGCGATCGAGCGCGCGTCGTCGGGGGCGGCGGGGTTCGCCGGACGTACCTCGATTTCTTCGAGCCTCGAGCGCTGCATGAACTCGCCGTCGAAATTGGTCGGATGCGGCGCCAGCGCGGTGGCGCGCAGGGCGCTCCCCGGCAGAGGGAGCTCCTCGAGCGATCCCACCCCCCCGTTCGCCACAGCCTCTTCCATCGCCGCCCAGAGCGGGTCCGTCTCCCAATCCTCGCGCTCGAAGAGCGACGCGGTGATGCCGTTGACATCCGAGTGCCTTCCGCGCCCGACTCCGAACCCGGCCCCCGCGCGCGGCGATGGCTTGACGCCGGCGCCCTGCGCGAAGGCTCCAGCCCCGGGTGACATCCGAGCCTTCTTCCTGCCACCGGTGGCTTTGGATTCGGGGCCCTCCAGGTCGCGCCTCTTGCGGTCGTCCTCCCGCGCCGCCGGGTTCTCCTTACCGCGCGAGCTCGGCTGCTCATCCAGTGGGGCACCCACCGGAATCCTCAAGAGGGGCTCCCCGTGCATCCTGAGATCGTGCGTGTACCCGTAGACCCGCCTCTCCATCACGTCCTTGACGTACATCTCGGTCTCTTTTTTCCTCTGCCTCGCGGTGCCATCGGTGAATATCCTCGACGCCCCGAACATGTCGTCGAACCTGGCGTAGTCCGCGAACTTATCGGGGACGCCGTTGCCGACACCCCTGCTCGACGCTACGTCCGCCACCTGGCGCTTCGCGGCGTCGCCATGGCCTCCGCGCATCGTTCTCCGGCGCCCGACCTCGCGGCAAAAACTCAAACCACGTTGGTTCCCGCTTGCGTACGACACAGCTCACTGGAAACCCTGCGGAGTCGCGACTCGGTAACGCGCCTTTCCTGAAGCGCGCGAGGTGTCCCACGACCCGAGATCGCTCCGACGCTCTCGTGTGTCTCGCTCACGAGCCAAAGGTTGGCTTTGAGCCTCTCACCTAGCCCGCGCGTCGACGCACTGCCCGGTCCCCCGCGCGTCAACTCGGATCACAAAAGGTCTCCCTGTGCGAAAGGGCAAGCCAACAACAACGTTTTAGAATTTCACCGTCTGGGGAACAGGCGTGTGTGGCCAATAGGAATTCGAAATAGAAATCCTCCCCCCGCGCGGGTCACGGCTGCAGTCAAATTTTCCCTTCAAAATCGCGCACCTCTGGCTGAAGACCGGTGAAACCTGTGGCTCACAGAGCCCGAAAAATATCAGATCTGCTGACTATGAAACCATAGGAGAAATTGGCCGTTTCACGGTCGGTCGTGTCTCCGGTCGGACCACCGCCGCCTCGGTCTGAAGACGTCCGAGAGGTTGTTGATGAGAGAAAAGTGCGCTGCCGGTTCGCGGCGTCAGTGACGCAGCGCGCACCCACCCAAAACTCGCTTGAAGAGACTCGAGCGCTCTACTCACTGAGAAGGAAGCGAACCTCGATTCGGGAGCGATGGTGAAGCCCAGCAAGACCGCCGGCAAGGCGAAGGGCGGCAAGAACGTCAAGAAGCAGCTCAAGGTTAAGGGCGGCATCGCGAGCCGCTACACGACGCGCAACCAGGCGCTCAACCGCCTGCAGCTCAAGCTCGCGGACTTTCGACGCCTGTGCATCCTCAAGGGCATCCACCCCAGGTACGCGAACGCTCGTTTCATCTCCCGAACCCCGGCGCGTGCGATCCCCCGTCGTGTCGCATCGCTCCGCCGACCCGCCGCCCGCCGCCGATTTATCACCCAATCCGCGCCCACCGCTGACCACCCTCGTCCACTCCACGCCGCAGGGAGCCCAAGAAGAAGTTCAAGGGCCAGCACAAGACCTACTACCACGTCAAGGACATCAACTTCCTCGCGCACGAGCCCCTCCTCGAGAAATTCCGCGACCTCCGCTCGTACGAGCGCAAGATCAAGCGCGCCAGGGCGAAGAAGGCGTACCACGCCGTGGACCGTCTGGAGGAGAAGAAGCCCAAGTACGGCCTGGACCACCTCGTGAAGGAGCGGTACCCGACCTTTCTCGACGCCCTCCGCGACCTCGACGACCCGCTCACCCTCGCCCACCTCTTCGCCGTGCTCCCCGCGGACAAGAGGCACGGGATCCCAGCCGAGGTGCTGCTGGAGTCTCGCAAGCTCTCCCTCGAGTTTCAGTCGTACGTCACCAAGGTGCACGCGCTGCGCAAGGTGTTCATATCCGTCAAAGGGATCTACTACCAGGCGGTGATACACGGCCAGGAGATCACCTGGCTCACCCCGCACGCGCTCGCGCAGACGTTGCCCGAGGACGTGGACTACAGGGTCATGCTCACGTTTTTGGACTTTTACACGTCGATGCTCGGTTTTGTCAACTACAAACTCTACTTCGACCAAGGCCTGAGGTACCCGCCGGTCCTGGACACGCGACTCGAGGACGCCGCGGGTGGGATCGTCGCCGTGATCCACGACCTCGCGGACAGGATGGAGACGGACAAGGAGCAGGGCTACGCCGGCGGCGCCAAGAAGAAGAGCGCGCAGGCGAAGCTCACCGAGTCCAGGCTGGCGACGCTGGGCGATAAACTCGCGCAGATCGGCGACGGGGAGGTGGACGAGGAGGCCGAGGCCGAGGCTGCGCTGCGCGCCGAACGCAGCGACGGCGAAGACGACGAGGAGGTCGAGGAGGAGGACGAGCTCGAGCGCGCCATCAGTCTCTCCGCCGGCGGAGATCCGACGGCGAGGGAGGACGCCAAGCTCTGCGCCACGCTCTTCAAGGGGATGGTCTTTTTCATCCAGCGCGAGTGCCCGAGGGACATGATGGTATTCATCATCCGATCGTTCGGCGGCGAGGTGTGCTGGGAGGGCGAGGGCAGCCCGTACGACGAGTCCGACGGCGGCGTGACCCACCACGTGTGCGACAGGCCGATGGAGGGGAAGATGCTCGCTCAGCGCGAGTACGTCGTCCCGCAGTGGGTGTGCGACTGCGCCAACTGGAGGATCCTCATCCCCTGCGCCGACTACAAACCCGGGATCGTGCCCCCGCCCCACCTCTCCCCGTTCGTCAGCAAGGACGACGAAGGGTACACCCCCGACTACCAGGCCACGCTGGAGAAGCTCCAGATGCAGGCGAAAGCCGCGAGGGAGGGCCGGTCCTTGGCGGATGTCTCCGGCGACGCGGGCGCGAGGATGCTCACCGCGGAGGAGGAGGCGGAGGAGGAGGAGCGCGAGTACGCGCGGGACCTGCAGCGCGAGGCGAAGGGCATCCCTTACTCCAGGGCCTTGCAGGAGGGCAGGGATCACACCGCGGATTCGGAGGAGGAGGAGGACGACGACGAGGAGGAGGGATCCGAGGAGGAGGAGGAGTCCGACGAGGAAAACTCGGACGACGAGGAAAACTCGGACGACGAGGAAAACTCGGACGACGAGGAAAACTCCGACGACGAGGAAAACTCCGATTCCGAGGCCGACTCCGAGGACGAGGACGCGCCCAAGAAGGCCAAGAAGCGCAAGCCCTCGAGGCTCACCCACGAGATGGCGATGCGCGAGAAGGACATCATCATCAACAAGCGCATCAAGGAAATGGGCGAGGACGAGGAGATCAAAGCCATGAGTTATACCCTGCTGCCCAGGAAGAAGAGGGAGCTGTACAAGGCCATGCAGCTCGGTCTGGCCAAGAAGGAGGCGCGGGTCAACGAGCTCAAGGAGCGGGCCAAGAAGCTCAAGAAGGACGGCGTCATGGACGAGAAAGGGAGGCTCCTTCCAGCCACGGCGGAGGCGAAGAAGACCAAGAAGAAGAAGAAGTGACCTTGTAATGAGAGAAACGCGGGATCGACGAGTAAACGCGAAAGGCTTTGCTGATAATTGAAACCTCTGCAGTGCTAGAACGAATATGCGCGCGGCGCTCTGCGCGTGAATGTACACAACTCCGTTTCACGCCGTGGAGCCAAAGGCACTTGCCAGCGCACTCCGACTGCCCACGACGACACCCACCAAGACTAATAACCAAGAATAAAGCGGCAGCGAGAGCGCGGTGTTTAGACCAGCTCGATGATGGCCATCTCGGCGTTGTCCCCGCGTCTGCGGAGCGTCCTGACGATGCGGGTGTAACCACCGGTGCGGTCGGCGTAGCGAGCGGGCGCCTGCTCAAAGAGCGCCGCGACGAGCTCCTTGTCGTAGACGTACGCCTCGGCCTGGCGCTTCTTGTGGTCCCCGCCATCCTTGCCGAGCTGGATCATGTGCTCCACGGGCTTGCGCATGGCCTTGGCCCTGGCCATGGTGGTGGTGATGCGGCCGTAGCGGAGGAGGTCGGTGGTGAGGTTGCGGAGGAGAGCCTTGCGCTGGTCGGCGGGGCGGTGCAGGCGCGCAACCTTGTTCCCGTGGCTGATCATGAACCACTTGCCACCCGCCTCCACGCCGAAAGACGCGGACTCGACACCTGCGATGGGACGGATCGGGGCGATGCGACGTCAGTTCACGGGTCAGGGGCTGGGTCCAGAAAGAAAGAAAATGGATAAAGGAGGGGGCCGTGGCGACGTCGCTGACGCGTCGAATCGACGGGTCGAGCGAGGCCGCGTGTGGTTCGGAGGAAAGTCGGGATTCCAGGGTTCGAAACCCATCGGGCGGTCGACTGCACGCGCGCGAGGCGCGACGAGGGGATTCACACCCGCTCCCCGCTCCGACGCGCGTCCCGTCGGCCCGAGCCTTAGCCACTTCAAGAAAAAGCGTGGCGAACCCAAAACCCTGAAACCCTGAAAAAAAGCACCGGAAAGGCGCGGTGAAGGCGGGCGCCGCGCGAGGGCGACGGCTTGGACGCGCCAAACGACGACGGGACCGATGCCGCACGCCGCATCGAAGCGCGCGACGCGTTCGTCAGGCGCGCGAAGACGCGCGTGTTCGCCGCCACCGCGCCGTTCCGGGCGGGGAATCAGCGCTTCCGGACACTCACCCTCGCGGCCCAGAGAAACGGAGCCATTCATGGACCCGACCAGGGACACGGCCTGGGCGGGCGCCTTGGGGGCGACGCGAACGTTGCCGCGGACGCCGACGGTGGGCATCGCCGTGGTGAGGGCGGACATGACGAAGGCCATCTTGCAACTCTCTGTCGTCGAGCGCTGCTGCGAATGTCCGGGCGCGACGACCTCCGATTCGGCTTTATTGGGTTGGGGTGACGTAGCGGGCGAGTTTATCCAGACGAGCAGCGGTAGAGCGGGGCAACCGACCGAATCGTATGGCGAGCAGTGAGGATTTCGTTCGAAAAATCGCCCCGCGGATCTCGGCGCCTCGGAACTTTATCCTCGCCGACTGACAAGTGGAGGGCGACGCGACGGCCACTCTTCACGCCGCGCGACTCGCCTTCGCGCCCGGATCTCGACGGAAGAGACACGCGGTGACGGAAATGTCCGCGATGTTCGCCTCGGCGCCCGTCGCGCTCAAGGTCGCCGCCGCCAAGCCGAGCGGCGCGCGTGCTCGATCGGTCCGCGTCGTCACCGTTCGCGGTTCCATCGCCGAGGGCGCCGCGAAGACCTCCGCCGCGAGGGCTGGCGACCGCCAGAAGGCCGTCGTCGTGGGTGGCGGCGTCGGCGGCCTCGGCATGGCGTCCCGCCTCGCGCACGCGGGCTACGACGTCACCATCCTGGAGAAGAACGAGGACACCGGCGGCCGCGCCAGGTCCGAGTTCTTCGGCCCCGACGCCGACGCCTCGGGATGGCGCTTCGACACCGGCCCGTCGCTCATGCTCCTCCCGGACAGGTACCGCGAGCAGTTCACCGCTGTGGGCAAGAAGCTCGAGGACTACATGGACATCGAGCGCGTCGACCCGGCGTACCGCGCGCACTTCGGCGATCACACCACCCTCGACCTCCTCTACGACACCGAGAAGATGCGCAAGCAGCTCGACGACGTGGAGTTCGGAGCCGGCGGCCGTTACATCGACTGGCTCGGTCGAGCGCGCGCCTCCCTCGACTACGGCGTCGCCGCTTTCATCGAGAGGGACGCCAACTCCATCCTGGACTTCGTCGACCTCTCCCGCGTCGGCCCGCTCGCGTTGGCCGTCAACCCCCTCGACCTCCTGCTCCCCCAGTTCAACCAGATGGCCAAGTACTTCAAGGACCCGAGGCTCCGCGCGCTCTTCTCCTACCAGGAGCTGTACGTGGGCCTCTCCCCGTACAACGCCCCCGGCGTCTTCTCTCTCCTCGCCGCCACCGAGCTCACCGACGGCGTGTGGTATCCCAAGGGTGGCTTCGACTCGGTTCGCGGGTCCCTTCGACAGCTGTGCGACGAGGAGGGCGTCGAGATTCGCGTCGGCGCCGCGGTGGAGTCCATCCTCACCGAGCCCCTCGGCGAGGGTCCCAGCCAGATCGCCGGGAGCAAGGCGACGCAGAGGGTGCGAGGGGTGCGGCTGGCGAACGGCGAGACGATGGAGGCGGACGTGGTGGTGGCCAACCCGGACCTTCCGTGCGTGTGGGACCAGATGATCGACAAGGAGACGTTTCCGGAGGCGAAGAAGGAGGCTGAGCGATGGGAGGACGCCGAGTACTCGTGCTCGGTGATCGAGTTCAACTGGTGCCTCGACACGCAGATCGAGAAGCTCCTCCACCACAACGTGTTCCTGTCGGGCGACTACGAGGGTAGCTGGGTCAGGCCCTGCGTCGTCTCCGACTTTGACGCCCCCAAGCAGCACAACTTTTACTGCCACAACCCGGTCTACACGGACCCGACGTGCGCGCCCGCGGGTGGATCGTCGATCATGATCCTCCTGCCCGTCGCCAACATCAACGAGCAGGCGAGGATGTGCAAGAAACGCGGCCTGCCCGTCCCCACCGAGGAGGAGATGGTGAACGCCGGGAGGGAGGCTATCCTGCGAAGGTTCGAGGAAGCCGGCCACGGCGACTTGCGAGCGCACATCAAGCACGAGAGCGTCACCACCCCGTCGCAGTGGCGGGAACGGTTCAACATCAAGCACGGGGCGGTGTTCGGGCTGTCGCACGGTCTGACGCAGCTGGCGGCGTTCAGGCCGCCGGTGAGGACGGGCATAGGCGCGCTCGACTCGCCCGAGTGCGACGGGCTGCACTTCGTCGGGGCGTCCACTCGCCCGGGTAACGGCGTGCCGCTCGTGCTCATGGGGGTCAAGGTGGTGTTCGAGGCCATCGTGAAGCAGCACGGCGCCGGGGTGAAGGCGCGCTAGCCGACGCGATCGAACTTGCAATTGCATCGTATTATCGTATTACCGGGTCACGCAACCGCACGACGCGCGCGCGTGGAGCCGTGTCCGACGCTCTTCGGTTTCTCGGGTGTCCCGAGGTTCAGTCAGTTTTTTTGCGCCTTGTTTTCTTGGTCGGGTCGAGAGACCCCCGTCGCGAAGCCCATTCTTCATGCGCCGGGGCGACGCCGGCGACGTGGAGAACGCGAACGGCGTCGCAAAACCGAACGGCCTCCTCCGTCGCGCGCGCGAGCGCATCTGCTCGCCGCAGGGGCGCATCTGCGTGTTCTTCGCCATGGTCGCGCTGGGCCTCTTCGTGGTCTGGCCCCTGAGCCTGGCTTTGACCGCGGCGGCGCAGGGCCCGCTCCCCGCGCCCGCTCGCGACGGCATCCCCCCCGCGCTCGCGCCCGATCCGCGCCTTCCACTCCCCGACGACAGTCTCCCGCTCCCGGACGGCCGATACGTCGCCATCGTCCCGTACCCCGCCCCCGCGGCCACGGTCGTCCCGTCCGAGGGGGGGGGCGACGCCGAGGACGACGACGCCGGCGCGCCGCCGCTCGACTGCGACACCGTCCGGGGCGTATCGGGGGGCATGACCGGCGTGGACCTCTTCTACAACCTCACGTTCCTGAGCGGCCTCGAGCGCCTCGTCGTGCCGGGCGGCGCGTTCCACGAGGTCGTCGGCGACCTCACCGTCTTCGCGCCCGTCGACGACGCCTTGCGCTCCGAGCTGGACTTTTTTGCCGACGTCCTCAACGTCACCCGCGACGATGTCACGCGCGACGCGCCGCTGCTCCAGGAGATCCTGAGGCAGTTCATCGCGTACGGCGACATAGGCGAGTCGTACCGCGGGCTGTTCGTCACGCTGGACGGGAGCCTGTGGAACTACACGCACTACGGCGACGGCGGCGGCGGCGAGATCGCGCTGGTGCCGGTCGGGATCCAACTCGAGGAACCCCCGGTGATACTCAAGGTTGACGACGACGCTGGGGTCCTGGCCGGGTGCAGCCGCGGCAGGAGACTCAGCGGCGTGGTCAGGGCGACCCGATACGCCAGGTGGGCTCGACGACAGATTCGACGAAAGGGCACGGTTTGGGGCTGAGACGCCATAACCTGCCGAAAACCATAAACTGAGCGTCCCCTCCCCGCGCCGACTCATCAGGGTCTACCCTCGTCGTCCCGTCTATCGTCCGTACGTGCCTTACCCCGTGTACGACCCGTGGCCGACCGCGGTGGCCGGGTCGCTCGGGTACGGGCTGGGTGCGTTGGACGGGGTATCGGCGGGCGCGGGGGTGGGATACTACGAGGGAGCGTACGACGCCCTCGACGCCCTCGACGGGCTCGACGGATTGGACTACTGAAGGAGAAGCTGATCTGATCGATCAGCCTCGGATCCGTGATCATCCGCCTCTGCTTGTGATGTCCCAGGTTTCATCGCCTTTCACCCACGTGATGGATGTGGTCTTGAACTCTATTGCTCACCGATCTTGTCCTTGTAGTTCTGCATGTTCACGGACACGATCTCACAGACCACATCCATCACGTGCTCTGGCGTTCTTGCGATGAATCCTGGGCCATGGACACAAGCAGAAGCGGATGATTGGAACACCCCAGCTTCTTTTTCGACGTCGGCCGGGTTGCGCAGTTCTACTAGCACGTTCCAGTCCGAATCGTAGAAGGAGCCCACTTCTACGATTCGGACCGAACACTCACCCGGCGCGATGACAAGCCATCTTAGTAGAGCTCTAGTCGAGTTTCAACGAACGAAAGGACAGTTTGTCGTGACATTTACAAGGCGTCGGGTCCGGTTCCCTCACTAGATGTCGCTCGTCAGGTCCAGCTTGACGGTGGTGGACCCCGGCGGCGCCTGCGCGGGCTGCCCCAGCATCGGGCATCCCGCGCACCTGTACGCGTCGCCCAGGTAGCAGTTCCCGCACGAGCTCTTAAACTCCTCCTTCTTCTCCTCGGTCATCGCCGCCCTCTTACCCGCCTCCTCCTCAGCCTCCGCCTCCGCGCGCCCGCAGCTGCAGTTCTTGCACGCCTTGGGGCCGCACCCCTCGCCCGCGTCGCGAGCCTTGGACGCGGCATCCGCGCCCGAGCGGAAGTCGGCGTCGTCGAGCAAGTCGTCCTCATCCACGAGGTCGTCGTCGTCGCCGAGCTTCCACGCCTTTGCCGCGCCGTCGTTGTTCGGCGGAGCCGCGTTCTCCTTCAGCCGGCGGGACTTGAGCGAGAACGACGCGCCCGCGGTCCACGTCGGCTTGGACGCGGCGAGCGCGCCATTCGCGACTCCCGCGACGTCCCCCGCGGCGGCCCTCAAGTCCGCGAAACCCGCGACGAGCAGATCTTTCTCAGCCGCGGGCGCCGAGCCGACGGGGACGGAGGACGTCGCCGCGCCGAGGACGCCAACGACGATCTCGCCGCCGGGCATGACCGCCTCGTGCAACGCCGCGAGCACCGCGGGGGTGTGGAACCCGGGGGAGGACGCCAGGGACACCAGCTTCGCGACCGATCCCGCGGGCTCGCCGAGGTTGCCGTCGGCGGCGACGCGGGTGAGCACGAGGACGACCTCCGGGTCGAGGCCGTACGCGGCGGCGGCGGCGGACACGACGGACGCGGGGAGGGACCTGGCGTCGGTCGCGAGAACGTGGGACGCCATCGTTCGCGGACACGGGCGGCGGCGTCGAGTAGTGCCGCGGGAGATCTGGCGGACTGGGAGCTCCTCTTACGAAAAAAAGACCCATATTCGCAAACGTAACCTGAAACGACCCGACCGTCCATTTCGGTCAACCTGACCGTTACCGAGAAAGGAAGGGCGCCCGAAGCGGGATCGCAGTGCGGACGGGCGCGCCGTCGGCGGGAAGATGGGGCTCGTGATCGACGACGAGGAGGCGGAGGCCGCCGAGAAGGCGGCGAAGGCGGCGCTGGACGCGGACGCGCCGTGGAACGCGCCCGACGAGGACCCACCGCCGGGGACCGCCGGGGAGGACGCCGAGCCCGAGATGGACGCGGAGGGCAACCCGGCGGAGAGACCCGCGCCCGAGGATTACAAGGGCATCGCGAAGCGCCTGGCGATGGCGACGACGGCCGCGGACGGGGAGGATGAGGTGGACCACCTCAAGCTCGTGTGCGACGCGTGCGACGACATCCGCGCGCTCGATATCGTCGCCAAGGATGGGTACGACGAGATTGCGAGCAAGATCAAGCACTTCCGCGTCGTCGAGCTGCTGTTCAGGCACTTACGCGCGATGCCCGCGCCGTTGCCGCCCAAGCCCGAACCCGAGCTCGACGACGAGGGTAACCCGATCGAGCCCCCGGCGGAGGACGACGACGAGAACGAGCGCGAGTTGACCGCGGAGGAGCGGAAGGCGGCGGAGGCTGCGGCGGAGGTTCGAGCCAAATGGAACGCGGTGGGGATGCCGTGCGCCAGGGCGCTCGCGCACCTCGTCTCCGTCCCCGGCGCCATCCGCCGCGAGGTCACGGACTCTCCGTACCACACCCGGGCGCTCTTCGCGCTGTGCGACCCGGCGCCGTTCCAGCCGCGAGACGCCCTCGCGCTGTCGGACGCTGCGCTCAGAAGTTTAACCCAACTCGCGCGGGGCTCCTCCGCGTTTGTCGCCGCCGTCGCCGCAGCCGCGTGCGGCGAGGACCCGGCGCTGCCCGACACCGCGCGCACGTGGCTCACGCGCATGTGCGCCCTGGCGCCGCCGCCCAAGACGGAGGCGCAGTTGGCGGAGGAGGCGGAGAAGGAGGCGGAGGAGTCACGAAAGAAAGAGGCGGAGGGGGACGCGTACTCGCCGCCGCCGCCGCCGCCGCCGCATCCGCGTTGGCGCGTCGCGGCCAAGGCGATGCGACTGGCGACCGCGTTGGCGCGGTCGCCGTCGCATCGCGCGCGGATCCTGCGCGTGATCGAGCCCGCGAGGGTACCGATAACCGTGGAGAGTTTGCGGGCGGAGCGCGAAGCCGCCGAGACGAAGAAGACCAAGGCGGCGAAGGACTCGGAGGAACCGGCGGATATCCTGAAGGTGGCGCTGGAGTGCGCCACGAAGCACCCGACGCGCGAGGAGCCGGGGGATAAGACGACGAGGATGCTGGCGCTGAGGCTGGTGCAGCTCGCGTGCGCGGACGCGAGCGAGGCGCTCAGCCGCGTCGTGGACGGGGATGACCTCGACGGAATCGCCAAGCTGATGGCCACGGTGACGTCGGCGGAGGAGGATCCGGACGTAAGGACGGAGGCTGCTGCCGCGATGCTCGCGGCGCTGACAAAGGACAAGCGCGCGGCGGAGGATTTTGGCGACCGGAACGCGCTCGCGGCGCTCAGATCGCTCATGCCGACGATATCGGACGAGGAACCCGAGCTGGTCATCCCGCCGCCCGAAGGCGGCGAGCCCGCCAAGGAAACCCCGCCCGAGGAAACCCCCGCCGAGGACGACGACGCCGGGGACGGGGACGGCAGCGACGACGACGTCTCCGTCACCGGCGAGAACCTCCTCACGGAGGTGTTCGGCCTCCGTCCCGTAGGCTACGTGACGCCGCCGCCGAGACCGAAACCGTTTCGGGGAACCAAGGACCCGCTCCCGCTCGCGTCGCGGCCCACGACGCATCCCGCGCTCTACCCGACGCTCCTCAGGCTGCTCGCGTGCGTCGTGACGGCGCACGACGAGACCAGGCGGTCCATCGCGGACAAGTGCGGGTACTTGCTCACGTACAGGGAGAAGATGGGAAAACCCCCGCCCAAGCCGGATGACCACGACACCCTCGTCGGGTGGTGCGTCACCGCTTTGAGGGAGGCGGTCGAGGACGCGGACCCGGCGACGGAGCCGCCGCCGAGGATGACGGAGGAGGAGCTCGCGGCGGCGGCTGAGGCGGCGGCGGCGGCGGCGGCGGCGGAGGCCGATCCCGAGCCCGAGCCCGAACCCGAGCCCGAGCCCGCGGGTGAAGCCGGGGGTGAAGCCGAAGGGGAGGACGCGGCCGGCGGTGGGGACGTCGAGAGCGAGGACGAGTGGGCGACGGAGTCCGTCGAGACGATCGTCCCGCCGGAGCCCGACCCGGAGACGGAGGAGGAGAAGGCGGCGCGACTGGACCTGGAGTACCGAACCTGGCACGCCATCCGCGACAGACACGCGGCGGATTACGATTGGCACAACCCGGAGGTGTACGCCGCGGTCATCGCCGTTTTCAACGCGCTCTCGGGCGAGGAGGCGGTTTGCAAGTCGATCCTGAACGAGGAATTCTATCCGGGCGCGCTCGAGCGGATCATCGAGGTGATCCCCCGCTCGTTCGCGACGATCGAGGAGGGCGCCACGTTCGTGACGCGCGTGTGCGAAAAGGGGGCGTACGCCGACGCCTCCCTCGACGTGGAGGAATCCATGCGGAGACGCGTGGACGTGGTGGAGAAACTCAAGGCCATCGCGGGTTGCCTCGCCGCGCCGGAGACCGGGCGGATGCACCGGGGACGGGTCGCCACCTTGGCGCACGAGGCTGCGCTCGTCATGCTCCCGTTGCGCGAGTACCTCCCGTCCATCGGCGTTCGGCCGGTCCCTCTCGCCGCGGAGTATCACACCGTGCCGAACCCGCCGGAGAACCCGATGCGCACGTGGAGGCTGAAGATGACCAGGAACGTGGACAAAGAGCGACTGGACGCCGAGTGCAGGGTGCTGCCCCTGCACACGACGCTTCCCGAGCTGTGGCTGCAGGTCGACCCGAGCACGGGCGAGCCGTGGCAGCACGCGGGGCGCAAGTTTGCCCGCGCCATCGGCGAGCTCACGCACCCCGTCGTCGCCCCGGAAACGCCTCCGGAGGGTTCCGGGGATGGGGCGGACCCCGGTGAACCCGCGCCGAGCGCCGCGACGTTCGACGCGGCCGTCAAGGCCGTCGCGGACGCCGAAGCCGAGAAGGCGACGGGTCCGCGACGGCACGATCCGCCCCCGAAGTGCTTCTTCGCCGCGCTTCGCTTCATAACGACGGTGACGGGCGAGGGCGACGCGTTTGTCCAGCCGCCGCCGCCCGAACCCCCCGAGCCCGTCGACGGCGAGGAGCCCCCGCCCGAACCGGAGCCGCAGCTTCCGCTGGAAGAGTTTCACTGGGCGATGTGGCGCGATCCGGAGAGCGCGCCGCGCGCTCTCATCGCCGCCGACGGCGCGCTGTCGACCAAGATGAAAACCTGGCTCGACGTCAACGTGGCGTACGCGGACAAGGACGTGATGGGGGGGCCCGACCCGGAGGCGCCCGAGGTGATCAAAACGGACAAGGTCCTCGTGGCGGACGCGAGGGCGGTGCTCGCGGCGAAGGAGACGGCGCTGCCGGGGATTTACGTCGAGGATGCGCGGATGGAGGGAGAGGCTGCGCACGCGATGGTCCGATGGTGCTACTCGGTGGCCAGGTTTTGCGAGCTCGCGGCGGAGAGGCGCGCGAGGCGGATGGAGCGGCGGACGGAGCGACTGCGGCGGAAGCGGGAGAAGGAGAAGGAGGAGGCGCGGCGGCTGGCGGCGGAGGCG
>Ga0181571_10000991_pt1 | contig 19884 bp, 21 predicted proteins | sample 101ome_17_FD_132440 | JGI IMG/M metagenome (GOLD analysis project Ga0181571, IMG submission 132440) | Coastal salt marsh microbial communities from the Groves Creek Marsh, Skidaway Island, Georgia - 101407AT metaG (megahit assembly) | ecosystem: Environmental > Aquatic > Marine > Intertidal... | reverse complement strand
TGCGTAAACAACAACGCAAAATGTATCTTTATGCAGGCAGTAAAATAATTAAGACCTACCCAATAGCGCTGGGCCAACAACCCATAGGACAAAAACAACAAGAGGGCGATTCGCGAACACCTGAAGGAATTTATACTTTAGATTGGCGTAATCCAAATAGTCGCTTTTTTCGCTCTATTCATGTCGACTATCCAAATGAACAACAACGCAAGGCTGCAAAAGAGCAAGGCATTAATCCCGGGGGTGAGATTATGATCCACGGTCAACCTAGCGATTGGGATGAACGCATAAAGTTAACTTTTGCACAAAAAGATTGGACCGAAGGCTGTATTGCTTTAGAAAATCAAGACATGATGGAAGTCTGGAACTTGGTTGAAGACAATACCATTATTCATATCAAGCCATAGTCATACACCCATCTTCTCTTCGCGCATGGCGGCGTTCGCCGTTACCCTACACCAATCGATGACTATGCGTTGATCACGGTTTAGAAATGTCTTGATGCCTAAGTGCGCTATAGGGTTTCCATATCAGCCAAATCAGCAAAATAACGGGTAATCCCATTAATGCGGTGAGTGCAAAGAAGTACTGATAGCCTAAGGTATCGATAAACGCCCCAGAATAACCGGCGATAAGTTTTGGAATTAATAAGGTGATGGCGCTAAATGCCGCATATTGAGTAGCGCTGAATTGTTTATTCACTAATGATGATAAAAACGCAACCGCAACACCACCTGCCAGTCCACCCGCTAAATTATCCGCCACAATAGCGCAAGTCAGCGCAGTGATTGAGGGTGCAGTTAGATTAGCAAGATAGATGAAGATTAGATTTGAGCCAGAAGCGGTAACAGCCCCAAGCAAAAGAATTTTAATAATGCCGTAGCGGTAAGCTAATACACCACCAACAATGCCACCCACTAGACTGACCAGTGTGCCAAATATGAAACTGATGCGACTGATTTCAGATTTGCTATATCCCATATCTACATAGAACACTTTAGCCATGACGCCCATGACAATATCTGAGGTTCGGTAAAAACAAATAATGAGTAGTAGCCACAACGCCAGTTGCCCATAGCGCTTAAAGAAATCCGTGAATGGAGAAATGTATACGGTGTTGAACACGCTATATTCAAGGAAACCCGGCTTACACAGCGCCAGCCCAACCTGAATGGCAGCAAACACCGCCAACAACAAACGTACAGTCGCTAAGAAGAAATCCAACCACAATGAGGATCCGATAAGCTGATAAGTGGTAACAACATCAATGCCCTGACCCAGCACGATAAAAGTGAGGATAAATGTGCTGACGACAAGAATAAAATGTAGAAATAAGGAGAGATTATTAGCGATTTCAGATTGCTGATAAGTGGGTTTAGGTTCACGAATTAAAAGGGTAACGAGCACACCCACAAGCATGAAAATAGCCATCCACTGATAGGCATGTTGCCAAGATGCGGCGGAATAACTTTGATCAGAGTTAAATAGTGCGCTTAATTCTAAGGCGCCTGCGCCTGCAAATAACATCCCAACGCGATAGCCAGCTATGGCAACGCCTGCTAATAAAGCCTGCTGATCGTGATCGGCAATATCTATACGATAAGCATCAATGACAATATCTTGTGTGGCAGAGGCAAATCCCAGCAGTACCGCACCACAGGCTAAAAGAATTAAATTGGAGTGATTGAATTGTGGATCCCATAAAGACATCCACAATAAAGCAAAGATGATGATGGCTTGGGATAATAATATCCAGCTGCGACGACGTCCGAATACGCGCGTCAGACCAGGTAAGGCTAGGTGATCAATAGCAGGCGCCCATACAAATTTAAAAGCATAAGATAAGCCTGCCCAACTTAAAAAGCCGATAGTTGATCTCTCGATATCAGCTTCACGTAACCAAACAGAAAGGGTGCCAAACACAAGTAATAACGGTAGGCCGGACGATATGCCTAAAAAGAATAATGCTATGACATTTTTTCCAAGGAGTTTATTCATGAGTTATGTGTCATTATGAATTCTTTGGTATGTCACAATTAGCTCAGTTCGATGACTTATAATTGTAATTGGTAATTGATAGTCAGTGGCGCATGATCAGAAAAGCGTTGTTCTTTGTATATTTCTGCGTTGCGTGCCTTGCCAAGTATACCCGGGGTCGCTATATGATAATCAATCCGCCAGCCGACATTTTTTGCCCAAGCTTGTCCACGATTGGACCACCATGTGTATTGATCTTCCTCGTGATTAATTTCACGAAACACATCTACATAGCGTTCTTGATAGAATAACTGATCTAGCCATGCGCGTTCTTCGGGAAGAAAACCAGAGTTCTTTTTATTGCCTTTCCAGTTCTTTAGATCAATTTCTTTATGAGCAATATTCCAGTCGCCACAGATTATATACTCACGTTTGCGTCGTTTGAGTATTTTCATGTGCTGCATAAAAGCTTCCATAAAACGGAATTTAGCTTGTTGGCGCTCATCACCAGATGAACCAGAGGGGGCATATAAAGAGACCACTGCAGTATTTTTAAATTGCAGCTCTAAATAACGTCCTTCGTTATCAAATTCCTCTATGCCTAACTGAGTAATAACTTTTAGCGGCTTATGTTTACTATAGACGGCTACGCCACTGTAGCCTTTTTTTATCGCATCGACATACTTGCAATGATAACCCTCAGGGAAAAAAATTGGATTATCGATCAGTTGATCAAGTTGTGCTTTGGTTTCTTGTATACACACGACATCCGCATTTTCCTGAGCTAGCCAATCAAACACACCTTTCTTCGCCGCCGCACGGATACCGTTAGCATTTAAAGAGATTATTTTTACATTCGACACGATAATTTAAAGTAGGGTTATTTAAGAAACATGGCTAAGCATACAGTGCTGCTTCATCATTTGTTAATTAAGATTATTATTCAACCAATAAAGACAATCTATGATTGTTATAGAGAAACACTTACTTTAGCATGCACTCAAGTCACTGACATTATCAAACATGTGAAAAAAATTATGAAAAGCAACGCATTTGTAGAGTTTGCATTACAACGTCAAGCCCTGTTATTTGGTGAATTTACACTTAAATCTGGGCGACTGAGCCCTTATTTTTTCAATGCTGGAAAATTCAATCAAGGACAAGATTTTGCCCAATTAGGTGAATATTATGCTCAAACCTTAGTGGATTCTGGCGTGGTTTTTGATGGTTTATTTGGCCCTGCATACAAAGGCATACCGCTTGCGACAGCGGTATCCATTGCTTTACACACCCATCATCAACGTTCTGTAGGTGTGACGTTTAATCGTAAAGAAGCAAAAACACATGGTGAGGCAGGGATGTTGGTCGGTGCTGAATTAACGGGAAAAGTGGTGATCGTGGATGATGTGATTACTGCGGGGACAGCAATTCGTGAGAGCATGGCGATTATTAATGATTCAGCAGCCGAATTAGCTGCGGTTATTGTAGCCTTAGATCGACAGGAAAAAGGACCACAAGGTAAAAGTGCGATTCAAGAAATTGAACAAACTTATCAAGTACCAGTACTGGCAATCGCGCGATTAGAAGATTTGCTTAGTTTTACACAAAGTCGTGATGATCTTGCACCACAACTTGAAAAGCTCACAGAATACAGACGAGCTTACGGTGTGTAGCGGCTGCGGTATGTGCAGCATAACCATGCTGTCATGTCGGGATGGAGTTGATGATTTGTTGGATAATAGTTTTATCCTTCACCATTAGATGATGCAATGCAGTGCGGGTGATATGGTTTTTAGCTATCGCCCATTGTGAACTCTTGGAAGGCAAGATCATTAAGTCATAGAGCGTTCTGTAACTATGCAGCTGCATGTCATTGAGACGATGCTGTGTCTCTTTTAAGCTGACTAATAATTCACTATTTGGCCGCATATCTTTAGCGCCTTGCCAAAAGAAAAAATACGCCCACCATGAGCCATGATGAGGCCCCGCAATAGCATGAAAAATGTGACAGCGTTGAACACCTTGCAGTTCTTGTAAATACACGCGTGACACCAAGCACCCCATACTGAAACCTATCAGCATAAAGCCCTCTTCATCATTAAGCGTAGAATCGATATAGTTTCGTAGTTTTGAAGCAAGATCTTTGATGCCATGACGTGCACTCGAAGGCGTGAGACCTGGGCAATAACATTGATGACCTTGAGGCTCTAATGCTTTTGCTATAGGAGCTAGGAGTGTGCCACGATCGAAAACACCATGGATTAATACGACATTCATAATTAAACAGGCATTAGTAAACTTTCATTATTATTGCAGATAACAATGAAAATGTGCACGCCTGTATTTTGATTATGTTAATAATGGCATTAGCCATTAGACGTCATTTTTAAGAACAGTTTAACGCCCGATCAAAGTGCCGACACCTTCATCGGTAAATAGCTCTAGGAGGACTGCGTGTTGAACGCGACCGTCAATAATATGGGCGGTGTGCACGCCCGATTGTATGGCATTGACTGCACAATTGACTTTGGGAATCATGCCGCCATTGATTACGCCCGATTCAATCAGTTCCTGAATGGCTTCAGGAGCAAGCCCAGTGAGTAATTGGTCATCTTTCATCACACCAGAGGTATTGGTGAGTAGTATTAATTTTTCACTGGCCATAACCGAGGCGATACTGGATGCGACAGAATCAGCATTAATATTATAGGTTTGGCCATCTGCACCCACACCAATAGGTGCTATGACTGGAATAATGTCATTGGCAATAAATGTATTGAGTACCGCAGGATTAATTCCGGTGACACTACCAACATGGCCAAGATCGATAATTTCAGAAGTCGATACTTCAGGTGCATCAGGGGATACTTGTAACTGTTTAGCGTGGATTAAATCGCCATCTTTCCCTGACATGCCAATGGCTTTGCCACCTTGCTGGTTGATGAGATGAACAATTTCTTTATTCACCTTGCCACCGAGAACCATTTCGACCACATCCATCGTTTCTTGGTCAGTGACGCGCATGCCGTTGATAAATTGACTCTCTTTGCCTAACTTTTCTAATAATGCACCGATTTGTGGTCCCCCACCGTGCACAACTATAGGTTGCAAGCCAACTTGTTTAAGTAACACCATATCTCGCGCAAAACTCGTTTTTAACGCGGGTTCTGTCATGGCATTACCGCCATACTTCACAACGATGGTCTTGCCGGCAAATTTTTGTATATAAGGTAAGGCTTCGCTAAGTACTTTTGCTGTATTTAATGCTTGCTCTGTTTTCATGGTTTAAATCGGTAAATTAAGGCTACTGTCTACGGCTAACATCTGGCATTTAAATTCGTTCTTTATACGAGTAAGTGCGGCTTCTGTCTCGGCCTCAAAACGAATGACAATAGAGGGAGTCGTGTTTGATGCTCGCACCAAGCCCCAACCATCAGCAAAATCTGCTCGCATGCCGTCTATGGTTGATACTTCCGCCTGTGCAAATGAACAAGACTCAACAAAGCGTTGAATAAATTCATGTTGCTGGCCATCGTGTGCTAAGTGTACAACAATTTCAGGTGTATTGATGTCATTAGGTAATTTAGAGAACACCGTGCTGGCAGCTTGTGTTTGTTTGGCAATGATTTCCAGCATGCGCGCTGCCGCATATAAGCCATCGTCAAAACCAAACCAACGTTCTTTGAAGAAGATATGACCACTCATTTCACCAGCAAGTAGTGCGCCGGTTTCTTTCATTTTCTTTTTCATGAAAGAATGACCCGTTTTCCACATGGTAGCTTTGCCACCCGCTTGTTCGATGTAGTGAGCTAAATTACGCGTGGACTTCACATCGAATATAATTTCTGCGCCAGGATGACGAGAAAGTACATCCTTGGCATACAACATCATCTGACGATCTGGAAATAATATCTGTCCTTGATCATCGATAATACCAACGCGATCACCATCACCATCAAAGGCTAATCCCAAATCTAATGAATGGATGTTCACTGTATTAATAAGATCATCTAAGTTTTCAACTTCGCTAGGATTAGGATGATGATTTGGGAACGTACCATCAATTTCACAATATAGTTCTGTGACCTGACAGCCGAGTTGTTGGAACAACTTAACTGCACTGGGTCCTGCAACCCCATTACCACAGTCGACAGCAATCTTCAGCGGGCGCTCTAATTGGATATCCGCAGTAATCTTGTTGATGTAAGCATCTAGCACATCGACACGTTCACAATGCCCCTGCCCTTGCGCGAAATCACCCGCTAAGATGCATTGCTGTATGGCTTGAATCTGCTCTCCGAACAGGGTGTTTTCCGCCATGACCATCTTAATGCCATTGTATTCGGGAGGATTATGGCTGCCGGTGATCATTAACCCCGAGCCTGTTTGGTAATGGTGAGTGGCAAAATATAAAACTGGAGTGGGGACTTCACCAATATCGATAACGTCGACCCCTGCAGACATTAAACCGGCAATGAGGCTGTGGGCTAACTCGGTGCTGGTGAGGCGGCCATCACGACCAACAACCACGCGCTTACATTGCGGGTATAAGGTTGCTAGCGCTTGTCCGATAAGTTGCACGACGTCTGGGCGTAAGTGTGTGTCGACAACACCACGAATATCATAGGCCTTAAAAATTCCCGGAAAAATGTTTGCGTTCACATCCATACTCATACTTTTATCACTGCGCTTAGGTGTTGAGCTTATTGCTGTCCTGTGTGGCCAAAGCCACCTTCGCCACGATCACTGTTGGTAAATTCTTCTACTACCTCAAAGTCTGCTTGTACAACGGGTACGAATACCAATTGGGCGATGCGGTCACCAGGCTCAACCGTAAAAGATTGATTACCACGATTCCACATAGATACCATTAATGGCCCTTGATAGTCTGAGTCGATTAAACCGACTAAGTTACCAAGAACGATGCCGTGTTTATGACCTAATCCAGAACGTGGAAGAATGACGGCAGCCAAGGCAGGGTCATCAATAAAAATTGAAATGCCTGTAGGTATTAAAATCGTTTCTCCAGGAGCAACTTCAGTAGTGGATTCAACACAAGCGCGCAAGTCTAATCCCGCAGAGCCTTGAGTGGCGTAATTAGGTAATGGAAAATCATTGCCGATACGAGTATCTAATATTTTGAGTTTAATTTTGTTGCGTATGAATTGGTCTGACATTATCACGAGTCTTTTGAGTAAAGGTTGAAATAAGCTGAATAATTTTGCGTGCTAATTGAGGCTTGCGGACTCTATCTACAGTTACATTGCCCTCAGGCCAAATAATTTCAGCAGCGTTATAGTCACTTTCAAATCCTTGCCCAGAGAGTCCAACCTGATTAGCTACAATCATATCAAGAGATTTCTGCTGCAATTTATTTTTTGCATATGCGGCTACATTATCAGTTTCTGCCGCAAAGCCAACACAGAAACAATCAGGGTAAAGAAGTTTAACTTGTTTAACAATATCTTGGGTTTTGACACATTCGATGACCAGCTCATCTGTGTGTTTCTTTATCTTGTTCGCATGTGGATGACTAGGTGTGTAGTCGGCCACAGCAGCACAGGCAATAAAGATATCCGCTTGTGTGATGTAGTGCATAGTGGCTTCATACATCTGTGCGGCAGTCTCAACCGGATGATAGTTTGCACGTGAATTTTTTTGACAATGTGTTGGTCCAGTGATCACTTGTACTTGGGCGCCCGCTTCGACAGCAGCATCTGCAATCGCATAGCCCATTTTTCCTGAAGAGCGATTACTTAAATAGCGCACAGGGTCAATGGGCTCCAGCGTTGGGCCGGCAGTAATCACCACCTTTTTCGCATGTAAGGCTTGGTGCTGAAACACACCCACACAGCTTTCAACCAATTGCTCGGGCTCTAGCATGCGACCACTGCCGTTTTCACCGCAGGCTTGTAATCCTTCAGCTGGACCGAAAATGTATATGCCCCGTTGTTGGCAAACTTGTAGATGTTTTTGTGTAGCAGGGTGATGCCACATGGCTTGATTCATGGCGGGTGCAATCGCTAAATGACCCTCATGGGCAAGACATAAAGTGGTGACGAAGCTATCAGCATCGCCTTGACTGATCTTTGCTATGACATTGGCGGTGGCGGGTGCCACTAAAATTAAGTCTGACCATCGAGCGAGAGCAATATGGTCCATGCCAGCGGGATCAAGATCACCGCTGTCCTGCATATACACAGGATGACCTGATAACGCTTGGAAGGTTCGTGCAGTAACAAATTCGGTTGCACTTTCCGTCATCGTGACGCGTACTTGGGCGCCAACCCTTTGCAGAGCACGAACTAATTCAGCACTCTTATAAGCGGCTATTCCACCACATACGGCGACGACAATATTTTTTCCAATTAAATTCATAGAGTGAGTTTACCAGAAACCCACAGCAAACTGACTAATATTAAAGCCATGTTAAAAACTTTGCCTAAAGAAAGCCGTCCGCGTGAAAAGTTAATTCAACGCGGCGCTAAAAGTTTAAGTGATGCGGAGTTACTCGCGGTGATGTTACGTACCGGATATGCGGGCAAAAATGTATTGAGTATGGCAAAAGAGTTATTGGCTCATTTTCAGAGTTTTGCGCAGTTACTTAATGTGTCTTATGAGGATGTGTCTCATATTAAAGGTCTAGGGATGATGAAATACACACAGATCTGTGCCATGCGTGAAATAGTTGAACGCAGTTTGATGCATGGATTATCATAGAAAAGTGTTCTTGGTAGTTCAAAGGTTTGCAGTCGCTATTTAAAATTAGTCATGGCCAATTATGAACATGAGGTATTTGCTTGTTTGTTATTAGATACTCAACATCAACTACTACTTTTGAAAAATTATTTGAAGGCACACTTAATAGTGCTTGTGTTTATCCTCGTGAAGTCATTAAGTCTGTGCACAGAGTGAATGCGGCCGCTGTTGTTTTTGCCCACAACCACTCCTCTGGAGATTATCAACCCAGTCAGGCAGATTTACACATCACTCAACGCTTAAAAAAGCGCTAGCCTTGATTGATGTCAAAGTGCTCGATCATATTATTGTCGGTGATGATACTTACTCGATGGCAGATCATGGTCAGTGTTAGTTCAGAGATCATACATAGGATGAATTGATCTCTAACAAACTGGAAACCAGACAGTCGATTTGATCGGTATTATGTTCACTGCTGAGCGTAATTCTTAGGCGCGAACTATTTTTGGGGACAGTGGGTGGGCGTATGGCGATAACCAAACAGCCACGAGTTTCTAATGCTTGGCTGTATGCAATAGTTTTTTCATTTGAGCCTAAGATGATAGATTGAATAGCACTGTCTGAAGGAAGTAAATGTAAATCACAGTCGGCAAGTGCGCGGCGAAAATAGTCTATGTTGGCATGTAAGCGAGCGCGGCGGTCTGGTTCATCGCAGATAATTTGTAAGCTTTGACTGGCGGCAGCGGCTAGGCTAGGTGCAAGTGCAGTGGTAAATATCATGCTGCGGGCTTTTTGTATGAGGTAATCTATCAACATGGCATTGCCAGCAACAAAAGCACCACCACTACCAAAGGCTTTGCCAAAAGTGCCGATCAAAATATCAACTTTTTGACTAGAAATATTTTGAGCTTCGAGACTGCCACGGCCATGTTCACCAAGCACACCAATGCCATGAGCATCATCAACGATCATTAAGGCGTCATGCTGTTGACATTGAGCCACCAGCGCAGCGATTGGCGCACTACTCCCCTCCATACTGAACACGCCATCGGTGACCACTAATGCATTGTTATAGTGACTGGTGGATAGCAAGGACTCCAGATGATCCACATCTGCGTGACGATAGCGCTGCAAGTTTGCTGCTGAGGATTGTGCAGCATCAATCAAAGAGGCGTGATTGAGTTTATCACCGAAAATAACATCATGACGCTTAGTGAGTGCACTCAGTACACCTAAATTAGCCAAGTAACCAGAGCTGAATAAAACCACTTTCTCGGTTTGTAAGAAATCAGCAAGTTGTTCCTCACAGGCTGCATGTGCGACTGAGTAACCATTAATATGTTGCGATGCACCGCTGCCAACACCAAACTGATCTATGGCTTTTTTCGCGGCTTCACATACTAATGGATGATGTGCTAGGCCTAAATAATCATTGCTACAAAAATTGTGGAAGCGTTGTCCGTCAATTTTAACCAGATGTGATTGTGGACTCGCCATGCACCGTCTAACGCGATAGCTATGTTGTTGCTTTAATTTTTGTAGTTCCTCATTCCAATTAGCCATGTTTGTTGATATCCACCCATAGCCAGTTAGTGATGATTGTGAGCCTCTAAAGTCATGCCTAAACGCTTAAATAGTTGCAGGTCATGCTGAGTATTCGGGTTGGGAGTAGTTAATAGTTTTTCACCAAAAAATACTGAGTTGGCACCGGCATGAAAACATAATGCTTGCATCGCATCATTCATGGATTCGCGTCCAGCAGATAGGCGTATGTATGTTTCTGGAATCATGATACGGGTGGTAGCGATCATGCGGACAAATTCAATGGGGTCGAGTTCTGGTGTGCCGTATAACGGCGTGCCTTCAACTTGTACTAAGAGATTGATTGGGACGGATTGTGGTTGTGGTTGCATATTTGCCAATTGCACAATCAATCCGGCGCGTGATTCGCGAGTTTCACCCATGCCAAGAATACCACCACAACAGACATTGATTCCCGAGTTGCGCACATTCTCTAGTGTGTCTAATCGGTCTTGATAATCGCGCGTGGTGATCACTTCCCCATAGAATTCAGGAGACGTGTCAAGATTATGATTATAGTAATCTAATCCAACTTCCGCTAAGCGCTGTGATTGACGTTCTGTCAACATGCCCAAGGTGACGCAGGTTTCAAGATCGTGTGATTGAACTTCCTGAATCATAGCAATGACAGATTCTAGATCTTGATCCGAGGGATTACGCCAGGCAGCGCCCATACAAAAACGTGTCGCACCTTGTTCTTTAGCGCCCAGTGCAGCAGCACGTACTTCTTCTATAGTGAGTAAGCGCTCACGTTCGATACCGGTGTCATAGAGCGCACTTTGTGGACAATATGCACAATCCTCACTGCAAGAGCCTGTTTTAATCGAGAGCAGAGTGCTAGCTTGTAAGCTATTCGGGTTATGGTGGCGACGATGAACGCTCTGTGCCTCAAACACCAGATCATTAAATGGGCGAGAAAATATTTCTAGGGTCTCTTGCAGCGTCCAGACTTTGTTACTCATAGTAGGCAAATTTGGGTAATTGATTATGGTCTCAGTCTAAACGCCATACCGCTGTTGTCAAATGAATAAACGATCAAAATTTTACAAGTTTAAACGCGAATTAATTCATTATGTTTATCCTTGGCAATGTAAAATTTGTGCAGCGAGATGTGAGACTAGTGCTGAGCAGGGTATTTGTGCACGTTGTCAGCCTACTCTGCCATACCATAAGCAACAGTATGAGCAAGTATGTGGGTGTTGTGCGACTGAATTAGCAGCTACGTCAGTTGAGGATGACTCAATTTGTGGACAGTGCCTAAGCCATCCGCCTTATTTTGATGATGTCTATGCGTGCTTTTGGTATCGTGAACCGATCAATGGGCTGATCAGTGAGCTTAAGTATCATCAATGCTGGGAGAATTTATCTTGTTTAATGGCCTTGTATGCGCAGAGTTGCCCACCTATTCCTGAGCATGCACAGATTTTAGCCATACCCAGCCATCCACGCCGTGTGCGTGAGCGTGGTTTCAATGTCGTGAATCAATGCGTACGCAGTTGGCGTAGTTATCAGACCTTTGATTACTCATTGAATAGTCTTGTGCGTACTCATCACACTACCACGCAAACTGGCATGATCCGTGCACAACGTATGACCAACATGCGCAATGTTTTTGCGCTGCGGAAACCTTTGCGATCAGATGAGATCATAGTATTTGACGATGTGATGACAACCGACACTACCGCGAATGAGTGCGCTAGAGTGATCATGCAGGCAGGAGCAAAACGCGTTGAAATATGGTGTTTAGCACGTGCTTAACTTATACGACTGGCAATGGCTAGCAATAGCTGGATGGTAGGACCGGAAAATAAATTTTGGTGTAGGTTGAATTAAACATTCATTTGTAAACTGACAAACAAACCTATAAATACCAGCATCCCAACATAATGATTATTAAGAAAAGCTTTGAGACATTGTTCTGGATGGTGTTGTTTGATCAAATTTTGTTGATAAATAAATAACAGGGCAACGATGACTAAACTAATGAAATAACTGCTGTTTAAAGAAAGTTGTCGTCCAATGATAAATAACAGTAACCAACTGCCGAGTTGTAATAAAGCGATGATAATACGATCCGCCCCAGCAAATAAAATAGCGGTTGATTTCACGCCTATTTTTAAGTCATGTTCACGATCGCTGATGCCATACATAGTGTCGTATGCCGTTGTCCACAGTAGGTTGCTGGCAAATAACATCCAAGCAATGTGTGGGGGATGACTGTTAGTATAGGCGACGAAGGCCATTGGGATGGCCCATGCAAAAGCACAACCTAGATGCACTTGAGGGAAATAATGATAACGCTTTGTGAATGGATAACTGGCTGCTAGTGCAACAGCGACGACAGCGTAACTTAAAGTTAATTGATTAAGTGTTAGCCATGCGAGCAAAAATGCACATGCACTCAAAATTACAAATATCCATAGTGCTTCGGATGCGCTAACGCGACCGGAGACGATAGGTCGATGTTGTGTGCGTTCGACATGACCATCAAAATGACGATCAGCAAAATCATTGATGGCACATCCAGCAGAGCGCATTAAAATCACTCCCACAATGAACACAGTTATGATGGTAACATCGTGCTGTCCATTAGCAGCAATCATCAATGCCCACAGGGTTGGCCATAACAACAAATAAATACCTATCGGCTTATCTAGACGAATGAGTTCTGCGTAAGCTTTGAGTTTAGAATTTTCTTGTTTCATTGTTGTGTTATTCGTGTAGTCATCTGAACATTGATGGATTTTGAGCTCGTAGTTTGAATGGATAAAGAATTAGTAGATAACACATCAATTAAGTTTAGGGAGTTTAGCGCATAATGACTATACGAACATTTCAAAATCATCAGCCGGCGATCGATACTAGCGCATTTGTGGATGAAACAGCTTTAGTTATAGGTCAAGTTACACTGGGCAAAGATAGCTCAGTATGGCCGATGACGGTTATACGTGGTGACATTAACACAGTCACTATCGGTGAACGCACTAATATTCAAGATGGAACTATTTGTCATGTGTCCCATGATGGCCCGTACAGCCCGGGCGGCGCACGTTTGACGATAGGCAATGATGTGACTGTGGGACATTCTGTAGTACTGCATGCCTGTACTCTTGAAGATCATTGCTTGATAGGTATTGGCTCCGTGGTATTGGATAAAGCAATTGTCCGTAAACACGTTATTTTAGGCGCAGGGTCATTAGTGCCGGGAGGAAAAGAGCTGCAAAGTGGTTATTTATATATGGGACGTCCGGCTAAACAAATTCGTGCTTTAACAGAGCAAGAAATAGCCTCGTTAGATTACTCAGCTCAACATTATGTGAAAGTAAAAAATATGCATAAGGGTTGAGGCGTATCATTCAGGGCGTAATAATTTAAATACGGGCTGTGTCTCTGGTCTAACACCACGCCAAATGGAATAAGACTCTGCGGCTTGCTCAATCAACATGCCGATACCATCACAACTAGCGCGTACTCCTTGCTGTTGTGCCCACTGCATAAATACCGTCGCACTATCGCTATAAGCCAGGTCGTAGCATAAGCTGTGAGCACCGACTATGCACTTGGGTATGGGTGGGAGTTGTTGGCTGAGGCTGGCCGAGGTGGCATTAATAACGACATCAAAGCCAGTGACTGGATGATCAGATAATTGCTCATAGTGGCAGGCACTGATATTTCCTTGTGATGAGAATAGATCGGTTAAGGCGATGGCTTTTTCTAATGTGCGATTGGCTATAACTATGTGTTCAGGCTGTTGTAATAGTAACGGTAACAGAATGCCACGCACTGAGCCGCCAGCACCTAAAATTAGAATAGTGCGATTTTTTAAATCCACTTGTTGATTGTGTGTGAGATCACGAAGTAGACCAATACCGTCGGTATTAGAGCCTAGCCACTGTCCTTGGGTATTGAAGCGTACAGTGTTGACCGCTTGAGCCGCTTGAGCATAATCATCACAATCTACACAGTGATGATAAGCGTCGATTTTAAAAGGCAGGGTGACATTCAGCCCTACTCCGCCCTGCGCATGAAAGTGATTGACATCGGCGATGAAATTTGAGGTTTCACTGAGTAGGCGCTGATATTCAATGTGCACGCCCTCTTGCTGAGCAAAAGCCTGATGAATAATTGGTGATTTACTGTGTTGGATGGGGTTTCCAATGACGGCATATTTGTTCACAGACGAAGATAGTGTAATTTTTAAAACACGATATTAACATGAGTTAAGCAACATCGGCGCTTGATATTACGGGTGTATATGCATACTTCATATGTGCATCAGAGAGCTTCGAAATGATCCTCTGATAATTTTACGCTGCCATCATCTTGTCGTATCCACATTTCTTTGTGAATAACCCCAGATGCTTTGTTCATGCTCCAGTTGGCCGTCAACACCGCTTGTTGTTCGTTGATTACTTTGATTTGAGGATTTATGTAGTTGATGTCACGATAACCATCTTCGATGATTTGTCGCCAGAATGTGAGGATGGTGTCTTTGCCACAATAAATGCCAAATGGAATAGCTTGCATAATGGCATCGTCTTCATAAAAATCTGCACAGCTGACGGCATCGCCATCATTGAATGCATCTTGCCAATCACGACTGGCTTTTTCAACGGCTTCTTGTAAAAGTAATTTGCTCATGGAGCCCTCCCTTTAACCCAACTTATTTTATGGTAAGTTAGTATTGAAGCGTCCCCATCAACAAGATGTCTAACAGTGAATATAAATTAATTTACCATAAGCTGAAGACAGATTAGATCAATGCAGTTTGACTCGAGCTTCAGTTCTACGCGTGATCATACGAGACAGTGTGAGCAAAGCTGTGCTCCAAAATCCATGCACAGCCATGAGGTGAAATTTATATAATGACTGATACATCAGTCCAGCCATAACACCTTCTATAAAAAGTCGACCGCCTGTAATTGCTCCCATTAAACTACCTATAGTCGTATATGCACCGAGATGAACCAAAGAACCATAATCACGATAAGTATATTTAGGGAGTTGAGTGTTATTGTTGACACGGTGCTTCATGCTTTTCACCAACAAAGAAGCCTGTTGATGAGCTGCTTGCGCGCGTGGTGGAACTTTTAACGGTTCATGCCCCAACCATGGACAGCTTGAGCAATCACCAAAAGCAAAAATATTTTCATCTAAGGTCGTTTGTAATGTGTCATGGACTATCAATTGGTTGATGCTATTTGTCTCAAGTCCGTCTAAATCTTTTAGAAAGTCAGGCGCTTTAATACCTGCTGCCCATACCACAAGTTCTGAGGCAATGACTTGACCGCTTTGAGTGCTAACACCATGATGATTGACTTCTGTTACCCGTTCACCAAGGTAGAGTTTAATATTTAATTTAAGTAGTTCTTTTCGAACAGACTCGGATATTTTTTCCGGTAATCCGGGTAATAGGCGTTCACTGGCATCAATCAATGAAATTTTTATGTCTCTATCAGGGTCGATTTTATTCAGACCATAGGCAGTCAATTCACGCGTTGTATTGTGTAACTCGGCTGCAAGCTCTACACCGGTTGCTCCTGCTCCAACGATGGCCACTTCTAATTGTCCTGGTCGTAATGGCCCACTTTGAGTTTGTGCGCGTATCAATGAGTTGTGGATTAGCCGATGTAATTTTTCAGCTTGGTCTTGAGTATCTAAAGCCTTAGCATATTTACGCACACCTTGTATGCCAAAGTCATTGGTCATGCTACCTACTGCGAGCACTAAAGTATCATAATTAAAGGTACGACGAGGAATTACCTCATATCCATCTTCATCATAATTTGGGGCAATAGAGATTTCTTTTTTATCTCTATCTAAGCGGTCCATATTGCCTAGGCGAAATTCAAAATGATGCCAATGGGCTTGAGCAAAATAGACCAGTTCATGACGTTCAGGATTCATGCTGCCAGCAGCAATTTCATGTAACAGCGGTTTCCAAACATGAGTTTTAGATTTATCGATAAGGGTGATTTGAGCCTTGCCTGTGCGACCTAAGCGGCGGCCTAGTTTTGTGGCCAGTTCAAGGCCGCCGGCGCCACCACCTACGATGACGATATGATGTAACGGATTATCTGCCATATGTGTTATTAAATAAGTTTAAAGTGAACCAGATATAATTTTTCAGATCCATGGTATTCATAGTGTATGTCACTTGCATGAATTGAAATTATATGCAAAAGACAATTATTATTTTTCTTTATTTTATTCCATTGTTGTTAGTATCATGTAGTGGTATTGATTTATAACTTTCATAATCGAAATGACTGTTTTCATCAGCCATTTTGCCAGGGTGTCTGCTTTGCTAAAGTGTGAATATAGTGTGGCTGGCCGTAACTTTAATGACTATCCCAGCCCACCCTGCAATTATACTCCCGTTAGGTCTCATCAGTATGAGACATATTAGGGTGTGGTTGCTTAATCAGCTAGCCACATGGCAACATCTTTTGCATAGTAACTTAAAATCGCATCTGCACCTGCACGTTTCATGCTAACCAATACTTCTAATACACATGAATGTTCATCTAACCAGCCATTTTGTGCGGCTGCTTTCAACATAGCATATTCTCCGCTCACTTGATAAACAAACGTTGGCATTGCCAACTCTAACTTAATGCGTTGAACAATATCTAAATAAGGCAGGCCGGGTTTTATCATTACTATATCTGCACCTTCATCGATATCCAGTTGCACTTCACGGAGTGCTTCGTCACTGTTAGCAGGGTCCATCTGATAAGTATATTTATTGCCTGCCCCAAGGTTACTGCCAGAACCGACGGCATCTCGAAATGGCCCATAAAAACTGGAGGCATATTTAGCTGCATATGAAAGAATCAGGGTATTAATGTGCCCTTCACTTTCAAGTTCATTTCGAATCATGCCAACTCGTCCATCCATCATGTCAGAGGGCGCGACTATGTCAGCTCCTGCTTGAGCATGAGAAATGGCTTGTTGAATTAACACATCAATAGTTTGATCATTAATAACATAGCCAGTATCGTCAATTAATCCATCCTGTCCATGAGAAGTGAAAGGGTCGAGTGCAACATCTGTAATCACGCCCATGTCTGGTACGTGATCTTTTATGGTTTTTACCGCACGTTGAGTTAATCCATCTGGATTGTAGGCCTCCTCTGCGGATAAAGATTTTTTATCATCTGACACAACAGGAAACAATGCGATGGCAGGTATGCCTAAGGCATGCAGCTGTTTAGCCTCTATTGCTAATTCATTGAGGCTTAATCGCTCAATGTTGGGCATAGAAGGAATAGCTTGTCTTTCATTTTTGCCTTCTACGACGAATATTGGGTATATGAGGTCTGACGGAGAAAGGGCATTCTCACGCATGAGATCACGACTAAATTTTTTGGCACGCATGCGGCGCATACGGGTAATAGGAAAATAGCTCACAAACAGTCCTTTTAGTGCAATTTGTCTGACACTGGTTTATCTAAGAACACCTTATACTTAACACAAACAATACACCATCATTAAGATCGCTTGGTGTTAAATGAAATTTACTTAACGGCCTAGTTCTAAGTATTTAGTCTAGTCATCTGGATTCAACCAATCTCTTGGTTTGAGGTAGTTTTCATACAAGTCTGCCTCTGCGCTACCAGCCTCAGGTGTCCAATTATACTCCCATCGAACTTGTGGTGGCAGTGACATTAAAATTGATTCTGTACGCCCACCTGACTGTAAGCCAAATAAAGTGCCACGATCATAGACTAAATTGAATTCAACATAGCGCCCTCGGCGATAAAGTTGAAAATTGCGTTCATGCTCGCTGTAAGGATGATCAGAGCGACGTTCAACAATGGGTGTATATGCTGAGAGAAAGTGATTACCAACACTACGTGTAAAAGCAAAACTAGTATCGAAATCAGGCTCATTTAGGTCATCAAAAAATAAACCACCCACACCACGGGTTTCTTGGCGATGTGGAAGATAAAAGTATCGATCACACCAAGTCTTGTATTGATTATAGCTATCAGGTGCAAAGCCTTCACAAGCCGCTTTGGCAGTTTTATGCCAATGTACGGCATCCTCCATAAAAGGGTAATACGGGGTGAGATCAAAGCCGCCGCCGAACCACCAGATGGGTTCGCCCTGCTTTGGCTCAGCAAGGAAGAAGCGCACGTTACAGTGCGTGGTTGGAATAAACGGATTGCGGGGGTGTAAAACTAGAGAAACACCGGCGGCTTCAAAACTACAACCCGCGAGTTCTGGGCGCTGTAGCGTCGCGGCTTTGGGGAGTTCTGCGCCATGCACGCGTGATAAGTTGACACCTGCTTGCTCAAAGATGTGACCTTCAGTGAGCACTCGACTGCGTCCACCGCCGCCCTCCTCGCGCGACCAGCTGTCATCTTTGAATTCACAGCCATCCATAGAAGAAATTTTTTTACAGATGGTATCTTGAAGAGATTCTAAATACTCAATGACGGCATTCAGGTCAGGAGGTGTTTGCATGCTTTGACTCTTAATAACTTATTCTCTTAATATTTTTTGTGTCGACAAGTCAATAATGCGACTTGCATGTCCGGTGCCAGTAATCGATTCAGTTTCTATATAATCTATATGTGGACCGAATAGTGTGCGGCAAATACGGGCATCATTGCAAATCTCTTGTTGACTGATATTGCAACTAGTGGATGCAATAGCACCAATATTACGGCAGATTTCTGCAACAGTTGGATGCTGGACAATGCGCACAGCAATTTTAGAATGTTGCCCGAGCAAGCTTGCAGGTAAATGTGGTTTTGCATTAACCAAGTAAGTGGTGGGGTGTGTGTGTTGGTAACTGAGTTGTTTGAGTTCGTCAGGTGTGCATTCGATATAATTATTTAATTGTTCACAGTTCGAGGCTAGAAGGATAAAACCTCGTCCAGTGTCACGTTGTTTGAGACGGGCTAATCTCTGCAAACTAGCTTCTTTGGGAATGCAGGCCAGTCCAAATACGGTGTCTGTTTGGTGGGCAATGATTCCACCTCGTGATAATACTTGGGTCAGTATGTGAGACGATGAGGCCATGGAGCTATTGCTTAATCGTCACTATTTTTTGCAGTTTTCTTTTTAGGTGAGGCTTTTTTCTTAACGGTTTTCTTCTTCGCAGCTTTCTTTTTAGGTGGTGCTTTTTTTCTTACAATTTTTTTCTTTGCTACTTTCTTTTTGCCACGTCCTTTACGAACAGGAGCAGCAGCGAGAAGTTCTAAGCACTGCTCTAAATTGAGTGAATCAGGCTCTATGTCTTTTGGAATTTTGGCATTCTTAGTGCCATCAGTAATGTAAGGGCCGTAGCGTCCATTCAGCACTTGTATACCCTCTTCTTCAAATTCTTTGATGAACTTATTAGCATCTTCTTCTTTTTTCTTAGCAATAAATTCAAGCGCCAAATCTAATTCAATCGTGTAAGGATCCTCACCTTTAATCGATACATATTTACTTCCATATTTCACATAAGGACCAAAGCGACCGATACTGGCTAGGACTTTCTCCCCCTCAGGTGTTTCTCCTAAATCACGTGGAAGGTTAAATAACTCCAGCGCTTCTTCAAGCGTGATTTTATCCATTTTCTGGCCCGGCATGAGTCCAGCAAACAATGGTTTTTCTTCATCTTCTTTGGTG
>Ga0181571_10000986_pt1 | contig 19915 bp, 11 predicted proteins | sample 101ome_17_FD_132440 | JGI IMG/M metagenome (GOLD analysis project Ga0181571, IMG submission 132440) | Coastal salt marsh microbial communities from the Groves Creek Marsh, Skidaway Island, Georgia - 101407AT metaG (megahit assembly) | ecosystem: Environmental > Aquatic > Marine > Intertidal... | reverse complement strand
TCTCCTCCTTCTTGGGCTCGAAGCCGAGGGCGCGCATGGCAACCTTGAGCTCCTTGGCGTCGATGGTGCCGGAGCCGTCGGTGTCGAAGAGGTCAAACGCCTCGCGGATCTCCTGCTTCTGCTCCTCGGTGAGACCGGTGGAGCGGCCCTTGCCCTTGTCGCGGCGAGCGGAACCAACAGCCTGGAGAGAGAACGGGGCGGGAGAGGGATGGTGGGTCAGCTTGCGCACACACGGCGAGATTCTCACGAGCAGGCTTTTCACGGTGACAGACTGTCCGTTGGACGGGAAACAACCGGGTCCTCGTTTCCCGAGGATTGGGAACACCCCGACACCCCAGGGCACGATTTTCGAGGTCGTCGTGACTGCGGGACGCGGGAACGTCGTGACGATGACGTCCTCGTCCGTTCGTCGCGCCGATCATCGCCTCGCGGGACCGGCGTGACCCATATACGGAAATATCCCACGCGAATCACACGTTTCCCAAGATCGGAATTTTTGCGCGAGACGGTCCTCGTCCGAGCACTGCCGTCACCCCGTGCGACCGTCTCTGTCTCCTGGGAAAATGTGCACAACTCCCTGGTTGTCCCAAGTAACAGACGCGCCCGATGCGATCGATCGCGACCCCGATCGCGAGCGGGCGTCGCCGTCGAGAAACCCCAAAACGAGTCAACAAGCTTCCCGCTTCAAAAGAGGCTTGCAGCTTGAAAAATTGAAAGCGGGCGAGAAATCCGGACCGAGCTCTGCCGCGCGGAGAGGCAACGACCGCGGAAATCCACGCGTCACCTCCCTCTCGCGCGGAGACCACCGGACATCATACGATCGAGACAAAAGCGCCAGAGGATATCGTTCGCCCGACGCGCCCGCATCCGGGATCCCGGACGCCAATGCACCCGGTAAATCGAACGAATTCCGGTGCCAAAACCCGTATGATTTGCGCGCGCAGTCACGGCCGCCGAGGCGGTCGACGGGGTACAAGCGACGCCGGACGGGCCTGGTGCCACCACATGGACGTGTTCGAGCCTGCGACTCACCATTGTAAAGGTGGTGTGTTGAGTTGGTGGGTGTTGCGTGCGGAAACGCGGTAGTGTTGTGGATCTCTTCCTGGTCGGACGCCTTCGTTGTTACGTTGTTTTTGGTGACCGAGCTGGCTCCTCCAAACGACTATATTTCGATCGCGCAGATCTGGACCATGACATGCAGCATCCAAAATTGATCCCCCCTTACTGTATCACTGTGGGGGAGTCGTGATGAAATCGCGACCTGGAACAAACCTCCCGCCTTTTTCTTCCGCGGATCCACCGGCCTTTTTTTTGAATCGATCGACCCGACTCCTACCGACCTTGAAGCCGGGCTGGACATCTCCCTCATCGCTTGGACTGCTGGCAGGCTGGATGCTTCCGTTCGATCGTGTAAAAATCAGTTCGCGTCCATCGACCGGGGCCGAGCCGCAGAGGAGTCGCGCACGAAGGCGATCGCCGCTCGGCCAAGACGACGAGCGGGTGATCCCCCGAGATTTGTCGGGTGAATACCTAATTGGCGACGAATCAGAGTAGCCCCGTCACAGGAGCGGACCCGCGACGCAAGGCACATCCAAGATGCCTCCCAAGTCGAAAGGAGCCGGGGACAAAAACCTGAAGAGCAAGTCCCCGGCGGAGTTCTTCCAGGACAACAAGGGCATCGCGGGTTTCGAGAACGCGGGTAAGTCGTTGTACACCACTCTGCGTGAGTTCATCGAGAACTCCCTGGACTCGGCGGAGAGCATCGGGGTGCTGCCCGACGTGGACATCGCGGTCGAGGAGGTGACGCTGAGTCAGTACGAGGATCTCATCGGGCTCAAGGCGCACGTTCGCAAGGACAGCGCGCTGTACGCAGACATCGAAACCGACAAGGAGAAGCAGAAGAGGCTCAAGGAGGAAGCCAAAGCAGCGGCAAAGGCGGCGAAGGGCGGGAAGGTCGATGCGGGAGGGGGCGGGAGGAAGGGAGGTGCCAAATCGTTCTTCCGCATCACCGTCAAGGACAACGGCAAGGGGATGGCGCACGACGACATCCCGAACATGCTCGGGCGCGTGTTGTCGGGTACCAAGTACGGTGTGAGGCAGACGAGAGGTAAGTTTGGCTTGGGGTCCAAGATGGCGCTCATCTGGAGTAAGCAGACCACTGGTTTGCCCATCAAGATCACCAGCGCTCAGCCCAAGTCGAAGTTCACGTCGCGGTACGTGCTGGACATCAACATGGAGAAGAACGAGCCGAACGTGCACAGTGCGGAGAAGACGCCGAACGATTCCGCGTGGCACGGCGCCGAGCTCAGCGTCATCATCGAGGGTAACTGGACCACGTACAGGAACAAGGTCCTGAGCTACCTCAGGCAACTCGCCATCGTCACCCCTTACGCGCAGTTTCACTTTCGATACGAGAGCGCGGGTGGCGACGCGAGGCAGAACGTGGACGCGACGTTCAGGCGGCGCACAGAGGTGATGCCCGCACCCCCTACGACCACAAAGCACCATCCCAGCGCAGCGAAGGAGAACCAGCTGCTCATCAAGGATCTGCTGTCGCAGACGCGGGAGAAGACCCTGCAGGCGTTTCTGCACAAGGAGTTCACGTGCATCAGCAAGGAATACGCGGGCCGACTCGTGGCGGAGCTGGGCAAGGGTTTCGAGTCCGGCATGTCCCCAAAAGAAGTCAGCGATACTCAGGGAACCAGGATCCAGCAGTTGCTCTGCGACGCGAGGTTTGCCGATCCCGACGGTGCATGCCTGTCCCCGGCGGGTGAGTATAACCTGAGGCTGGGGATCATGAAGGAACTTGCGCCAGACTGGATTGCTTCGTACGTCGGGCCCGCCCTGGCGTCGCAGGGACATCCACTGATCGTGGAGGCTTGCGTCAGCCTCGGGGGTAAGGATGTCAAGGCGGGGTTCAACGTGTTCAGGTTCGCGAACAGGATCCCACTGCTGTTTGAAGCTGGGTCGGACGTGGTGACGAGGTGCGTGCAACGGTTGAACTGGGGCTCCTACAAGATCGACAAGAACAACGACAAGATCGGCGTCTTCGTCTCCATCGTGAGCACTAAGATCCCGTTCAAGGGCACCTCGAAGGAGTACATCGGAGACGATAACACGGAGATTGCGGAGGCTGTCGACCGGGCCATCCGCGGCTGCGCCACCCAGCTCAAGGGTAAAATTGTCCGCGCGCAAGCCGCAAAGGAGCGAAAGGCGAGGAAGAAGGTCCTCACCAGGTACATCCCCGACGTCGCCAACGCCATCGCGATCATGATTAGTGCGTCAGCGGAGGCCGCCGAGCCTCCGTCGAAGCGCTGCAAGTGGGGGCCGGGTGCCCAGTCGAACGGTGGGAAGCTCTGGCAGGTTGACCCAGTCTTTGAGGGCAAGTTGCTGGAGCAGGTGCGCAACGGGGACGTGCAGCGCTCCACCATCGAGCGCAAGCTGAGCGACTTCGTCGAAAGGATGGACAGCGAGCAGGCCTTGGAGCACTCGATGCAGAATAAGGAGGGGCTGAGCGAGACTATGCACCTGGTACCCACGGGTCCGGTGCACAAGTTTGCGCCCACGGTGCACCATCCAACGTGTGCGTTCAGACTGCTGGACACACTCTGCGCGGGCGGGTTCCTGCCCCCGGGCGATTTGAAATAGACGCGTATCGATCGATTATCGAGTGTAGTATGATTACAACGAGATAAATCACCCCTGTCACCACGCACCCACGGCATGCTTCGTGGGATCCTTGAACTTTTCATACCCCCAGTTCATGGGTACCTGGAAGGGCTCTGAGATCTCCAGGCCGCCCGCAGTAACCTTGGCGATCTGGAACTTGTTCATCATCGTCTTGTCGCGCATAAGGCACGCCCTAAGGCACTCCTCCATGAGCTTTCTGGCGTCCTCCTCGCTCATGTCGTCGGTGTGCTTCTCGCGGAACAGCGGCCTCGCCATGTGGTTGCCGAACCCTGCGGCAAGGTGCGAATCCTCATAGTGCTGACCGATCATCCCCACGGTGCCCAGAAAGGTCCTACCGTGCTTCACCCCCGCGACGACCAGGCTGTTCCACAGCGGGTCGAACTTGTTGCGCCTGTTGTACATCACGCGGCACAGGTACGAGTAGATCTCCCACGGTGCGAGCTCACTGCCGTCATCCTCGCAGTAGTCGGTCGTGTCGAGCTCCTCGAGGAGGCTGATTATGTAGTGAAAGTCCGAGAGCTCGCCGGTGAAGCTGATTATCGTCGAACTGTTCACCTTCTTGATGCGCTCGACGCTCTTGTACCTCTTGGTCGAACCATAACAGCCTGCGAGACGGTAACGGTGAGCGGCGTCGGATTCAGATCCGGGTTGTGCTTTCGGTGTCGTTTTTAGGGTTACACTTGGTGGGCGGAGGCGGGTTGTGCTCTGGGAGCGGAGGCGCGGGACGTTCGCGGGGACTTACAGAGGGTATCGCACGCAATCATGACGCCATCCTTGTACTTGCATCCCAAGACGGTGGTACCGGTCACGTAGGGATACCTGCGGAAGTGGGCAAAACAAGAAGGGAGCTCGTCGTCAGATTTCAAGTTTCTCGCGAGGTGACTGGGCGAACGACGCCGCGAACGCGACGAGCGCGTCGATCGAACCGCTAGATCGGTCGCCAAACGTCTAGACGGGTCCTTCATGACGAAAAGAAGGGCGTGATGACTCACTGCGTGCGCTGGTGGGGGCCGGGCTCCACGGTGAAGGGCTTGCCCTGGCCGTGGGACGCTACGTGGGATCTGGGGGCCTGGTTGAGCTTGTACTGGGCGTCGTACGCGGGATCCACGCCGAATGGCACCACGCCGGGGCCGATGATCGGGTTGTGGCTGACGCGCGTGGGAATCATCCTATCTCCTCGCGCTGAGATCTCGAAGCCGGTGCCCTCTACTGTGGCGGTGGCGTGGATCTCTCCACCTTTCGACCGCAAACCCAACGTAAACGGGAAAACTGAAGCGCTGAGCGCCGCGCAAGGTTTATGAAAAATCAGTGTTGAGCTGGCGAGGCACACATGGGTGCAGAGGAGGCGGTCCGGGCCCTTCTCAACAAGGAGGGCTGGTCACTGAGGGATGGCGCGATAGTGGCCGCAAGCCAGCGCGCGCGAGGGGATCCAGCAGCTGCCCGAGCGACGGTGCTCGATGCTGACCTGCGCGCGGTGGGGAAGCCGAGCCTACCCCGATGGGCGTACGGGGGTGCTCGCGAAGCGGGCGCGGGGATGACCGGACCGATGGTCCTGCAGGTGATGGGCGCGCGGGATATATCCTCACCGAAGCGTGCGTCCGGATCGAGCGGTCGGCGCATGCTCCGCCTGGACCTCACCGACGGGGACGCCACGGTCGTCGCCGTGGAGTACAGGGAGCTGACCTCCGTCGAGGACGCCTCCGCGCTCGCGCCCGGGACCAAGGTGGCCGTCCCGCCCGGGGTGCGTATCCGGTGTCAGTCGGGGATCCTCCTCGCCCACGGCGACGCGCTGCGGGTGCTGGGCGGAAGGGTCGCCGCCCTGGCGGAGGAGTGGGAGGGCGCTCGAGCCGTCGCCGAGACGGGAGGAGCAGGTACCGCGGGAGGAGCTTTTTCCGCGGGTACGCAAGTCGCCGTCGCGGGAACCGACGCTCCGAGGTTCGAGACGTACGACCGGGAGAAGGCGGAGGCGACCGTGGCGGCGGCGGTCGCGGGACGCGCGGCGGCGAACAGGGCCGCGGCGGAGGCCATCGCGGAGAAGAGGGCCGCTTCAACTTCAACCGCGAGCCCCGCGCACGCGCCGGAAACGGGGCGGGGGGAGGAGCCCGCGCCGTTCGTGCCGCGGCGGCGTCCCGCGCTGCCCCCGACCCGCGCGCAGCGAGCCGCCGCTCAGGCCGCGGGCGTGAAGCTCCCGCCTCCCGGCGCTCCGATGCCCTCCACCCCCGAGGAGACGGCGACTGGACGGACCGCGGAGCCCGAGGGCGTGCCGGCGCCCGGGCGGAGTTACGAGAAGTCACGAGAAGTCAAAGAAGCCGTACCCAGTCCCGATTCGGGCGTCGACCGCGGTCCCCCGCCCGGGTTTCGGGCCCGCGCAGAGGGCGTCGAAGAGGAGCAGGTCGATCCGCCGCCCGCTCCCGCTCCGGCGTTTGCGCCGACCGTCACCGAGGAGGACAGGCGAAGTCGCCTCCTGAGCCGGTTCGCCCTGGACAGCAGGGAAGGACGCGGATCTCGGGACAGGGGCCGCGAGGACCGCGGCAGGGGCGATCGAGACCGCGATAGGGGCGGACGAGGCGGGCGGGGGGGAGGTGAGAGGCGAGGGGGAGGTGGAAGGCGCGGGGTCGACGAAGAACGCGGCGACGGGTTCAGGACCTCGGACCGGACCGCTTCGGGAAGTCGCACGGAGGACGACGAGGCTCTCGCGCGGCAGCTTCAGAGAGAGCTCGAGCTCGAGGACTCGGGTTACGTCGCGACGGACGCCGCCACGCTCGCCGCCAGCCTGTTTTCGTTCCCGGCGAGGGAGCAGGAACGAGAAGACTCAGGAAGAAGGGTACGGCGTTGAAAGAGCAAATAGCGACAGCAACTACTACCGCTGTCATTAGCGACTACACTAACTTTTAGCTAGAACCCAAACGCGTCCCCGTCCCTCTCTGTATCACCTAATTATCGAACGCCTGTCGGAATCCCTTCGGGACTGGATCCTCGGTTTGGCCCCTCGTGCGATAGACGTCTCGAAGCGCTCTGGCTAAGTCGACAGCTGAAGCGACGACTCCTTCGAGCTCGTCCACCGGAATGCCACCCGCACCGTCGCCGCCCGTCGCCGCCTCGAGGTCTATTCCGGGTATCAGTGCCTCCAAGCTCGGCTCGCCCGCGCTGTCCTCCTTCGCGGTCGCCTCGGTGGGCAGGTGCGCCCTGTACGCGGCCCTCAGGCACGACTGCTTGTTCCCGTCGGAGTAAGCCGCCAGGCTCCGTATCCCGTAGTGCGCGCCGTTGAACATCGCCGAGGGCTGGAACAGGTACAGTCGCAGCTCCGTCACTCTGTCCAGCTCCAATCCGTTCCTCGTCCGATCTGGCAGCTCGATGACCTTCCAGTCCTCCGCATCGTCCTCGAAGTGCGGCGACCTCATCAGCTTGTAGGTTGTCAGCACCGTCTGCCACGGCCCGGATGCGCCCCCCGATCCGGCGACGCGAGCCTTGACGGTGACGCACGATGAGTAATGGTTCCGGAACGCTATGAATCGCACGCGTTCGGGCCTGCCCTCCACCTTGGCGTCCACGATGCGCCTGCTCGGTATGGGACGTCCCTCAGCGGTCTGGACCGGAAACGGAAACCACTCCACGGTGCCCACCGCCAATCGCACCTGGGTCGGCTCTTGCACGCCAGCCGAGAAGCCGAACGGGCGGGAGGAGCTGGACGGCCCCTCGCGCTCGTCAGAGTCAGCGACCCGTAGCCGTGAGAAAGCTTCCGCGGTCGCCATCCCTCGTGCTACTCCACCTATACAGGCTTTGGCCAGCCGGGTTTGAATATGCGTCCTATCGGCGAGGAATAAAGTACAGCTTGTGTACTTTCTCTCTCACCTGATGAGTCACAATCCAGGGTTAACGCTGGCAGGCTACTGTCTGGATCCAGCCGATAGGATGGCCTCTCCAGGGATATGGCGCGCATCCTTAGGGCCGCCGCGGGCGCCTCGCGTCGGGCCCAGGGCCGCGACCTCGGGCGGTTACCCGGCCAACCGGCAAACCGGGCGGCGGATGATGGGGCTTTCGCCAAACGGGCGCAGCGGAGCGGATGCGGGGTCGGGCTCGAGGGGATCGGCGCTCATCGCGACCGGCACCCGGCGTCCGCGCGTATGTCGTCATCGCGCAATCCGGGGTGTGACGCCGTCGTCCGACACGACCGTCGGCGAGTGGGCTCGGGAGGGTCGAGGTGGGGGTTGTCGGAGATCCGCCGTCTGGGGGAGTACCCGAAGGCGGCCGTGGAGCGTCATCGCCGCATCGACCGCGGAGGGCGACGGCGTGCTCGACACGATGGACGATGACAGCGACCAAAATAGCGGTCGCCCGAAACGATCCGCAGCCGCCTTTCTCGGCGCCTTCCTGCTGAACGTCCTGCTCGGGACCCTGTACTGCTGGAGCTGCTACCTCGTCCCGCTGGAGCAGGCGCTCGGTGTTGGCCGCGGCTTACTCTCCGGCGTCTTCTCCCTCGCCACCATATGTTTCACGGTCGCGGTCGCCAAGATCGGCCCGTGGCTGTACGCCGCGGCGCCACCCGCGGTCATAGGCACGGGCGCCGCGGTGTGCGCGGGCGCCGGCTTGTTGATTGCGTCGCGGTCCATCGCGTACGTCAGCGCGGCGCCGTTGTTCCTCGGGTACGGCGTCGTGTTCGGGGCGGCGTCGGGGGTGGGGTACGGTCTTTCGGTGCAGATGGCGTCCCGGGCGCCTTTCGGCGAGGGACTCAGCACGGGACTGATCACGAGCGCGAGGGCGGCCGGGGCGTTTGTGTTTGCGCCGGTGGTGAGGTTCCTCCTGGACGGCGGCGGCGCAGGGCGGGCCATGTCGACGATGGGCTGCGCGCTTCTGGCGTCGGCGCCGTTCATTTACGGGGTGCTGGCGACGGACGGGACGAAGCATCCGCTGGCGAGTCAGAAACGGGACAAGGACCTGCCCATGACGACGGAAGAGGAGGAGAGGGAGCGGCAGCTGGGACCGGCCATGTTTGCGCTCTGGATCTCGCTCGGGCTCGGCGTCAGCGCCGGCCTGATGCTGATGGCGCACGCGTCCGCGCTGCTGTACTCGCACGGCGCGTCAATCGGCGTGGCCACCGCTGGCGTGAGTATCGTCAGCGTGTTCACCACGGCGGGCCGGATATTCGGGGGCTGGGCGTGCGATCGCTCGGGCGTCGGCGCCGAGAGGGTGCTGCGGTGGGCGCCGTTTGTCGCGGTTCCCGCTCTCGCCGGGGCGGCGGTGGCGGCAAACAGCGTCGCCGCGGCGCAGGCAGCGCTCGCGGCCGCGTCAATCGTGTACGGCGTGTTTGCGTCCGTGATACCGGTGGAGGTGAGGCGACGCACCGGGAGCAGGGATTTCGCGCGTCAGTTTGGCAAGGTGTACACGGCGTGGGGGTTTGCCGGTCTCGCCGCGCCGGTGGCCGCCGGGTGCCTGTTCGAGGCCAGGGGGGATTACACCGCCGCGCTCGTGGCCGCCACCACGCTGTGCATCTTGTCCGCTATGGTGGTCAGATGGATGCTCAAGCCTGGACGGTCCCACGAGGAGTGGAAGGAGGCCATCGCCGAGGCAAAGCGGGCGAAGGCAGAGGAGGATGCCGCGAATGGCATCAGTCAAGTTATAGCTCCCTGATGTACCAAGATGGGCGAGCGTGTTGAACATCAAATATGTGGCAGCATTCTAATACTTTTGATCCTTACAGGGACGTCCGCGCGCACGTTTATCGCACCGCGGACGACTTCACGATTTGCTATGGGTACAGGTCCACCTCGCTATTATTTGAGGGTGGCTTCAAGGGGTTGGGTAGTACAGGATGTTTTCATCTGGTGGTACAGGAGGCAGCTCACGCCACAGGTTGCTGCTGCAAGTTCTCTAGAGAGAGCTCCGAGCCGTACGGCGATTCCGACGGCACAAGGTTTTGCCACGACCGCTTGAGCGCGGTCGAGCCGCTTCCGAAACCGCCGTGCTCAAACGGCGAGTGAAACGCAGCGCGCGCCTCGTCCTCCTTCACCAGGTAGTCGGGTTCCTCCTCCTCCTCCTTCAGGTCCTCCTCGCCTTCGGCCCACTCGTCCGATACGAGCATATTCAGGTCGCCGGATATCTCGCCGCACTTGGACACGAACAGTGTGCCGGTCGGGAACGCGTCCGCATCCGCGCAGCTCTCCTCCAGCAGCCGCGGGTCAGAGCTGAAAAGCAGGCACTCGCCAAAGTTGCTCGTGCCCCAGTAGAGGGGCACGGCGCCGGATGAGTCCCTCGCGGCGAGGATGCAACCCGCGAGTTTATCGAAGATTATCATGGAGAACTCCCCAGACAGCGGCCCCAGGTCGATGGCTCCGTCTGCGATGGTTAAAGGAAGGGGAAGGAGGGACGGTCAATTTCCAAACGGATTCTCCTGAGGCGCCCTCGGCGTAAATAATCGCCAAGGGTCGCGGTTAGGGCAACGAGGAAGTGACGCGCGTGAGGGTCGATCCCGCCCTCGGTTTGCCATCGGGGGGCGGTGACTCACTCGGATATTGCTGTCTGTTGTTGTATCGCCGCCAGATCTCGTGCGCGCAGCTCTCAGAATCGTTGCTGAGCTCCTCGTTGAGCGTCCCATTGAAGTAGACGGCGACATCGCCCACGAGCTCCACGCTCGTCCTCGGGCCGTCCACGAAGGTGATCCCGTTAGCCCCACCACCCAGCACGATCTCTTCAACGTCGTCTCGATTCCTGCGATGTGAAATGTAGGGATGGTAGGGGCGAGATGAGTCGTCTGAGCGAGGTTTCCACGAGATCGCGCATCGCGGCGGGCGCTCGCCGCGCGCTCTTTTCCCGGCGGAGAGACCAGGGGAGTTTTCTGCGTAACGCAGATTTCGGGGTCGGGCGCGGAAACGGGTCGCGACGATCGCGCCGAGCGCTCCTGACGCCATTTTTTTGTCCCCGAAGACTCTCACCTTGATGACATTTTATCCTTGAACACTGCGAGCTGAGCGTACACCTGTTCTTCCTCCTCTGCGCGCGAGAACGGGGCGGGGAGAGGGGAGAAAAACGTCACCGTTTTGCGGGACAAATCTACCGAAAGAGGAGGCGAAGATGCGGGCCGGAAACGCGCCACGGCGGGGATTGTTTCATCCGTAAAACTCGTAACGCACCCGCCGATGGATGTGCCATGTAGCTTTTACGCCCATCGTGTTGTATTCTCATCCTCTGTCGCTTGCAACCCCGCCCGTCCAGGCCGGAGCCGCGCGCGAAGCAGGCGAGCATTTTTGTTCCGAGAGCCTCACTCCAACAAAATTCCGCGACCCGTCTCGAGATGTCCCGCCGGAGATGTCACGTAACAGCACGGTTTCGAGAGGAGCGACTGAAAGTTCACGCAGCAGAAGCTCGGCTAGGATCCACGCGAGTACTTCCGGTCCCTCGGCACTGGTTCACGCCTCCGCGCGGCGCCGCACTGCGCTTCTGCGACCGCGCCGCAGCCTCTCGAACGCGGGTTTTTTTTTCCAACAACAGCAACGTTTCGGCAATTTTTCCGCTCACGAACCGTAACGAACCGTGCTTTTTAGGTTTCGGGGACTCGATAAAGATCGCACTTTTCCGTTTGCCGCGCTAAACGTGGCATTTCGGGAGTCAACGGGGTAATTCGGTGGATCGACGTTCAGGCGCGAAGAGGCATTGGGAGGAATTGGAGGTATGACTGTTTGCCGTGTGCATTTTTTGCATTTCGGAAAACGCAAAGCCACACAGAGGCGGGATTTCAGGTCCACCTCCGTTGCTTCCCCCCCTGATTGCGATTTTTTCCATCTGAAAATGGGTGAAAGATGCGATGTTGAACCAACGATTGACGAGTTCCGAAGTCCGCGTCGGCGGGTTGTGACAGGGGGGCAGAGGTGACGTGGATTCCAGGAAAATATCTGCGAGCTCCGAGCCAACAAAAATGAGAGAGGCTCTTTTTCTCGAGACGAAGTTGGCACCCAAGTCCCAGGGCCATCTGCCAGCGTCGCCTGCTTTTTTTCGAAATCTCGTTCACCTTGCCCGTCGCACATAGCTGCATACATCCGGGCCGCTCTCCACACGCATCATGCCGTTCGAAATCCCGGACGATGACGGGTGGGACGACGACGTGCTGCTGGCGGCGGATGTGACGACCGGCGGTAACCGAGGCAGCGCCGCACCCGCGTCGGCCGGCATAGCAAAGCGCGCCATGGAGCCCGATCTGGTCAAGATGGGCACCCGGCCGAGCGTCGAGATGCGCGACGCGACCGGCGCGGGGGTACGCAGCGGGGACAAGAATGGCACATTTGAGGAACACGCAGTGGTACCCGCATCCCTCGCCGGCCAGCTGCGCCAAACGCTGTCCAAGTACTACGGCCATGCCGACTTCAGGCCCGGGCAGCTCGAGGTGGTCGCCGCGACCGTCCAGGGCAGGGACTCGTGCGTGTACTGGTCCACGGGGTCGGGCAAGTCTCTGTGTTACCAGCTTCCCGCTCTACACACCGGCAAGACCTCGTTGGTGGTATCGCCACTCATATCACTCATGAACGACCAGGTGACGCACATGAACAACACCGCCGGCGCGGACGAAGGGGATCTCGCCGCGTTCCTGGGTTCCTCGCAGACTGACAAGTCCGTGGAGGAGCGAGCACTCCGAGGCGATTTCAGGGTGGTGTACGTGACCCCGGAGAAGCTCGTGGGCGACATCGATGGTGGCGACGGGGGGTCGTTCGGGTCTTCCTACTTCGTGTCGAGACTGCGAGATATGGCAAGGGACGGTAAGCTGGGTCTGGTCGCGGTTGATGAGGCGCACTGCCTGTCGCAGTGGGGCCACGACTTTCGCAAGTCGTACCGGGGCCTGACGCTGATCCGAACGCAGCTGTCGCCCAACGGGGAGGTTCCCGTCATGGCGCTCACTGCGACTGCAGTGGAGAAGGTACGTGAAGACATCAAGGACGTGCTGGCTCTGAAGCGACCGCACGTCGCCCGGAACAGCTGTGACAGGACCAACCTTCGCATCCTCGTGAGCAAGAAGCGGGGCGGAGCTGCGGACCACCTGCACATCTACGAGAGGTGCCGCGACGCGAAAGGGTCGGTAGTTGTTTACTGCGTCACCAAGCGAGACGCGGAGGATATCGCCACCGTGCTCAAAAACAAGTTCGCGACACAGAACATCGCCGCTGGCGTCGAGGTTTACCACGCCGGACTGGCCATGTCGAGGAGGGACGCGACGCATAAGGGTTTCCTGACCGGCAGCGTCAAGGTCGTGGTCGCCACCGTGGCGTTCGGCATGGGCATTGATAAGCCGGACATCCGGTTAGTCATGCACTACGGTGCGCCTAAGACGATGGAGGAATACTACCAGCAGGTTGGCCGCGCAGGTCGAGACGGGCTGCCGTCCGACGTGGAGATGATCTACGGGGACGGGGACTTTTCGAGATACAGCGACGAGTTCTACGTGGGTAAGCTGGACGCCGCGGCGAGGAAAACCCAGAAGGAGAGCACCGACGCGCTCGAACGATTCTCAAGGTCGCGGGAGGTGTGCAGGCGCGCGAGTATCCTGGCCCACTTCGGCGAGAGCCCGCCGATGACATGGTCAGTGTGCCCAGACAATGAGAACACCCGCAGGGGACGAGTGTGTGGGACGTGCGATAACTGCCGCCGCGTTGTGGAGGGGGTCAACGCCGGTGGGGGCAGCGCCCTTCGTCGCGATATGAGTGCCGAAGCTGCTCCTGTGCTCCTCGCGCTCCTCCTCGCATTCGCGCCCGGGAGCTCGTCCATGACCAATCTGGTGGCGCTCGCCACAGACAGTAAGCCCCCATCCTGGATGGCTCCGGAGAGGGCGGAAGGCGCGCTGAAGCACATCCGGTTCGCGCGGACCTTCCTACCGAAAGAGTCCAGGGGTAAGGAAACGGCGAAGGACATGGCGCAGCAACTTGCGGCCGAGGGCCTCGTGGCCAAGGGCACTGCGAGTACAGGTTACACCACGTATGAGACATTCTCCCTGACGCCAAACGGCAAGGCCGTCGCGCAGAGGATTATGGGCGCGTTGAGCCGCGCAGGACAGACCAAATCGAAGCCGGAGTTGCCGGAGATTGTCCTCCCGATCCCCGAGTCCGTCGCCAGGGCCATGCGCGAGGCTGCGGAGATTGCGGACAAGAAAGTCAAGGAGCTGGTGGATGCCGGCGTGGACGTGGGCGCCGTGCCGCAGTCTGAGCTGGACGCTGGTACCGGACCCGCGCTCGATTCGGAGCTGCGATGGGTGCGCATGTTGCGGCACTACGAAGAGTCGGGCAAGGCTGAGCGGGCCGAGACGTACCGCGAGATGCTTCGAAGGGTGCTCTCGTGGAGGGACAACGCCGCGTCGGAGCTGGGCATGGCACCCGGTGCAGTCATGCCCTCGTTTTTGGCCAAGAACATCGCATACACGATGCCCATAACGGCTGATGGCCTCCGTGGCGCGGGATTGAGAGTTAAGGGGGTCGAGGGCCTCGCGGCGCTCATCGCGCAGAGCAAGTCGGAGCTCGGTCTGGAGCGCGCCGTCGCCGCCGCCGGCACCGGAGGAGGGTCCGGGGCGCGCAGGATGTATCTCGGCACGGTGGATTCTCCCGGTTGGGAGTTTGCAACGTACAAGCCCGGACGCAAGGGTGCGCCGCCCACTTGGGAGGTTTCCTACGAGCGCTTCCGCGCGGGCGAGTCGTTGGAAACAATCGCAATGACACAGGAGAGTGGCAAGCCCCTCCAGGTCTCCTCCGTTTGCAACCACCTGTTCGAGGCCTTGGCTCAGGGACGTCGCCCGCTGGACCTCGCCAGGCTCTACCCCGGCGGGACCGGACCCGCGGGCGCGGGCACGGTGCCGGACGAGAGGGAGTGGATCCGCATGGAGGAGGCCGCGCTTGCCGCCAACCTGGACCCGGGACGACAGCCCGGCGTCGAGCCCAGGTTCACGATGAAGGGCGTCCTCACGCAAATAATTCCCGGCGTGGACGCGGACCCGAACACGAAGACCGCCCAGCAGAAAGCGCTGGAGAGTTTCTGGTACGACAGGATCAGGGTCTGGCAGCAGCTGAGAAAATGCAGGGTCGTCCCGCAGTGGGTTGCGGGAGACGAGCCAGATCCCAAGCGCGCACGACACGAGTGAAACTTCGCACACAAAAGAGAGTGAAACGGACGCTGCGAACACAGGATGACGAACATAGGACTCCATCTTTCCCTCCATGTATGCTATCATAATACTCTCATTCAGCAGCAGCTTCCTTCGCACTCGCCTTGGCTAGGTTGTGGCTCTTCGCCGCAGCCTCTACATAAAACGTGAATTTATCTCTGCGTCGGAAGTGGGTTTTGTCGACGGGCTCTATCTCCTCCGGGTCGTACGTGAACTCCGCTTTGGTCACGCTCGTCGTGTTCATGGACCTTGCGTCGTACGCGGGGTTACAGGTGCGCCACATGTTGGCACCGATTTGGTTCGTCATCCTGTTGTCCCGCTCCCACTGCGACAGCGTGGAGGGATCCACGGTTTCCCTTCCCCCGACCCACTCCTGGTCGCCCTCTTGGGTGGCGTCCGCGGCGGCAGCCTCCGCCGCCGCCTTCGCATCGGCCTCCTCACGCTCGAGATCTGCCAGTTCCTTGGCATAGTCCTGCCTCATCCCCACTGCTGCCCATCTGCGGTCGGGTGGAAAGGCGTGGTCAGGGAAGGTCGGATTGTTGCCCGAAATGGCAATTTCGCTCGTGTCGCGCTTGCGATGGCTACCGGGTTCTCCCGGTCAGGGGCACTTACTTGTCCTCCTTGTTGAACAATTCGGTTTTTTGCTGGTTAACGGCGCTGTCGAACCATGCTGCGCGTGCAACGTCCATGGCAACCGGGTCTCAACGCGCAACGCGGGGTCGACGCTCGCGAAAGAATGATCCTGCTTCGCTGGCCAGCCCTCCTGTCACAACGTGGGCTGTGAAATTTGAAGGCACAACTGGAATCTCCACACCGAGAGCGCACGGAGCGGCCGATGACGACTCCCACTATCGCGCCCGTTGCGCTGTCTTTCGGCAGCACAGGTGGTGTCAGTAGCGTCGGTGCGCCCCCCGCGAAGACCACCGGGGGCATCGCCGGCAGGGACGGGCGGGCACCCCTCGACGAGACCACGATGGTCGCCCTCGCTGACGATATCGGCGCCCGGGAGGAGAAACTCGGGGAGACTCGGGGCGCCGTGCGGAGGGAAACGTTGGAGCAGCTGCGCCAGCTGGAGAAGGATAACGAGGAGGATGCCTGGATGTACGCGAAGCCCAGGCACAGCGAGCCTTGAGCGCACCATAGGGCCAGTAGAACACCTAGAGCTAGATCCAAAGACCTGAAGATTTGAACCACCTGTCGCGTCCGGGGTTACATTCAGGAGATTGTGCAAGTCTTCTTGCCTCTCTTGTTCCCCTTCTTCCTCGAGGAACCGACGTTGTACTTATTCGACGTCGGTCTCGCGGGCTCCTGCGGCGAGAAGACGCCGCCCACCGCAGAGCCACGGCGGTTGTCAAAGTCAAACTCGCCGTCACCCGACTCGCCGCCCCCCTCCAGGAGGCTTGGGTCAACCTCTGCCTCCTCGAGGTTGCGCCTGAGCCTGTCCCACCTGTCCTCCTTACGATGTTCCGACTCCTCAAAGTTCCTTCGCAGGTTGTCCCAACGCTTCGGCGTCCTCGTATTCGAACCCGGCGCCGCGTTCTCCTTTCCAGACTCGGCAAAGAGAAAATCCGGGAGCGCCTTGCCGTCTTTATCTTCGCCTGGGTACGACTCGTCTTTCCTCGTCGGTTCGAGCTCGTCGCCGTACATCTTGTCGTCGAGGTCTTCTTCGTCTTGCAGCTCCGGCGTCCGCGGCGGTGCTGTCTTCTTATGAGACACGGGAACGGGTGCGAAGGGGTCCGCGGCGGAGGACTTCTTGACAGGTCTCGGCACCGGGCTCGGAGGTTTCGCGTCACCGGGGAGCCTCATGCGAGGAACCACGGGAGTCGCCTTTTTATCGAATTTCTCGGGGGTCGGTCTTAGCTCTTCCATTTCCTCGGCGGGCGGCGTCGGGTCTGGAATCGGAGCCAAGCCAAGCTCCTCTCCGAAGAGGTTGGCTTGCTTGCGAATGTCCGCAAACGTTATTCCCTTGAATGCCTCGTCAAACTGCTCCAACTCCTTCAACATTTCTTCTTCCGTCATTTTCTTGGGTGGTTTTCCCTCGCCATCTTCGTCGTCATCGTCGTTGGAACTGTCATCGCCGCCGAACTCGCCCCTCTCCGCGCGCTCCCACGCCTTGAGCTGCTTGCGCATCTGTTTAATCAGCCCATCCTTCTCGGCGATTGCCTGCTCCATCTCTTGTATCGCTGTCTCACATGCAACCACATCAGCGTGCTTCTCGAGACATTGAGCCTTCCACAACATCATCTCCTCATTGCACAGGGGCATGCACTTCTCCAGGAACAGGTTTCTGTCTTCCACCGTCCACAGCTTCACCCGCAGCTCTTGCATGGCTGCCTTGAGACGCCTGGCGCACTCGAAGTCCGTCTCGCCCGGGAGATTCTTCTCCTCAGGTGGGGTGGGCGGCCGGGGAGGATAGTAGGGCGTGATGCCGGTGATTCTCGCCGCAATCTCATCCGCTTGAGCGGCGTAGTTTGAGGCGCGAGTATAGGTGTCCTGGTTCTCGTTGCCACCCTGGGGAATTACCTGCAGGGGCTCTCCGAGAGGACCCGTGTTTGGGGGCAGGGGCAGGCTACAGGTCCTTGCCCTTTCCTCCGCAGCCTCCACCTCTTCTCTGCATCTCGCCTCCACCTCCCGTATTGTCGCCTCAGCTCGCTTGAGCTTCGCCTCCGCTTCAGCAACAGCCTCGCGACACTCTTCCGCCGCTTTCTCCGCCTTGGCCTTGTACTTTGCCTTGATCTCCTTGGCCTGTGTTTTTATCGCCTCCTCGGCCGCTGCCGCACGCTCTTCCGCCGCTTTCAGCTGCTCTTTGAGCTGCTCAGCCACGGCGAGAGCCTTACCCGCGAGATGCGACGTATCTACGGGCTTCGGTGTGTTCTCCAGGGTCTTCTTCTCCGCAGCGAGTCTCTGCGCAGTGTGCTGAAGTTCTCCACCAAGGTCCAAAGCCTTTTCCAGCTTGGCTTCCGCAGCCTTTGCGCGCTTCTCCGCAGCCAAAACGAGCTTTTTCTCGGATACGAGCGCCACCGCGGCCTCTTCCGCCGCACTCATTAGTTCTCTGAGGTTTTGCTCTGCGGCGAGGCGAAGGCTACGCTCGCGTCTTACCGCAGCAGGTGTCATCGGGTCGATCTCCTCGTCGCCACTGATGCCTGGCGCGGATGGCGTGGATGGATTCGCGATGGCCCTGGCCGCCACACCGCCGTCATCAGGCGATCGCGTGATCGTACCAGGTGTGCCCCAGGCCTTGCCCGGCCCGTGTTTTGCCGCCGCCGGGGTCGCCGCTTCCTTTGTCTCCGGCGCTTTTCGGACCCTGGGTTTGTTCTCAGCCTCTGCGGCGTGCTTAGCCGCTGCGGGGCACGCATCCGCAAGGCAGAACATCCTCATCCCGATCTCGTCGAGAACGTACAGGGGATCCGCGCCGATGTCACCCTTCTTCATCGCGGTGACGACGGCGGCGAGCGGGCCGAGCGCGCGGCCGCTCCTCCTCCACTTGCTGTGAAGGTGTCGAATGAGAACGGCCCTGTCGGCAAAGTCCCCCTCATGCAGGGGCAGGATCTGACGACCACCCCGAGCGCGTTCACCCCAAGGGTCATCTTCGCCTCTCGTCATTGTCACCTCGAGTAGAGGAGCGGCAGGGTTGTTCGAAGCGACTGACGGGGGTGCCCCCATGGTGCCGCCGCCGAACCTGGCCCGGAAGTTCACGTCAAGTCGCATCTCCACACAACGCTCGTTCGCCTCGTCCACCAGGGCGAGGAGGTAGACAACGCGTCTCTGAAGCGCCGCGCGCCATCGTCGACGTCTCTCCCCGCGCGCTCCACCGCCCCCCTCGGCCTCGCCCTCCCTCGCCGTCGGCGGCGAAGGTGCTTCGCTCATCAGCGTCAACGCGCCTTCCCTGCGAAGCTCGGCTTGCGCGCTCATCCAATCTGCGCCACGCATCTCGCGACCCTCGCCGCCGCTCACGGACGCCGGATCGTCGTACCGGAATATCACTCCGCTGTTCAACCCGACGCAGATTCGGTCTCCGTGACTCAGCTCAACGCCGTTGGGCTGGTCAACTTTCTCGCCGTTGATGAAAACCGCAGCCTCGCCCAGGTTTGGCACAACAACCCTCGCAGAGTTCCTCACCGCCGCGCCATCCAGCGACCGGTCGAGGGGCGCGACGCGCACGTTGACGGTGCAATGCGATGCTTTAACTCCGAGGCCCCAAACGCGCAGCTCGCATTCGTTCCCGGCGCCAATCCTGGTAGTCCCGGTGCGCATCACATGCCAGATGCTGCCAGTCAGCGACGGATCCTCATGGAGCCTCACCAGCCGTGGCATCCATCGCGTCTCGTCGTCGTTTTGCGACACATCAACGGTTGGTCGCATGGTGGACACATCCGCCTTATGAATAGCGCGTTGTTTGTCGTATCCACGCACTTTTGTGTTCCATCGACCCTCAGCGGCTTTCAATCGCTTCTCGCTCAACTCGAGGTTTGTTCTCGCATTACGCATCTCCTTGCGAATGTCGAGGGGATCCCTTCCGGCAGGTTCGTCCCGTGCAGGCTTGGTCAGAGCGCTTTTCGGCCGTGTGGGACCGAATGCGCCTGCCCCTTGGCGCTGGCCCGCTGCGGACCCCGGCCTCGACCCCGCCCCCCCGGTCTGTCTCACGCGCGCCAGCGAGAGGTCCTTCTTCAGCGCCTCCAGCACCCGAGCCGACTCCGCAACCTCCCGCTTCAGCGCGGTCACCCTCCTGGCGTCGGGGTCCACGTTAACGATCGTCCTGCATCGAATCAATCGCATGGACGCGGCGAAACGAAGGGTGTCGAGGGTCTCCGCGTGGTCGTCGTCGCTCGGTGACACCGTCGCGACCAGAAACGATCGAGCGTTCCCGCCGAGGGACTCCGTGAACACCCGCGTCAGCGCAGCCTCGTCCCTCCCCGCGTCGTCCGGCGCGCCGCCGTCGTCGTCGTCATCTTCCGCGGTGATCGCCCTGATGGACGCCACCGCCTCCCCGCTCCTGGCCCTGGCGGCGAGCGCGTCGACGCACCTTCGCAGAGCCGAGGTGGACCTGTTCACCGGCGAGTCCGCCCCGGCGGCGCTGCGCTCGGATCCCGCGGC
>Ga0181571_10000984_pt1 | contig 19925 bp, 18 predicted proteins | sample 101ome_17_FD_132440 | JGI IMG/M metagenome (GOLD analysis project Ga0181571, IMG submission 132440) | Coastal salt marsh microbial communities from the Groves Creek Marsh, Skidaway Island, Georgia - 101407AT metaG (megahit assembly) | ecosystem: Environmental > Aquatic > Marine > Intertidal... | reverse complement strand
CAAAAAATTTCCAACGGACTTAACGACACAGAATATCCCTCTAGCGACGAATATTAATTAAATCTAAGGAGATTGGTTGCGGGAGCAGGATTTACTCAAATACCGACATTGCAAAAAACGGTTTAGATTTTAAAAGATAATTGGGTAGTAACTATCTCGATGACTATAAGCATTCACTAGATTGTAGACACGTCGTTGGGACCCGGAATCCTATTCCACAAATACTTGAAGAAGTGCATTTTCGACTTTTCTAATCATCACATTAAGGCGCAGGTTCTGTGGCGTCGCATTTAAGTAACAAAAAAGGCTGCATTATGTCGTAGCACGACATTAAGAAGTCATCGTTACCAAGTAAAAGTCATTTTAATCAGACAATGCCCTGCAAGCTAGTAGACCACAAAGTGGATCTGCGTAGCTCATGTCACCTACATCAGGCAAAATATATGGACTGCATTCGATTTGGAAAGGGTGAGTGTATTCTTTAGACAAGAGAGACAACGATTTTTTCGAGTGTCTATTTTGTCTCCACAATAACCAAAGATGATCATTACTAAATTGCTGTTTTTGGTAACCAGGTAGCCAGTTCTGGAAAGATCACTAACAATATAACTAAGAATATCATGATCGTGCAGAAGGGCAGTGCTGAGCGCGCTATACTGGCTATACTGTTGCCACTTAAACTTTTTAGAACAAATAAATTAAAACCAATTGGAGGAGTGACTTGAGCCATCTCGATCGTAATTATTAGAAAAATTCCAAACCATACAGGATCAAAACCTGCTGAAATTATCAAAGGTAGAGTTACAGGTAATGTCATTACAATAGTTGAAAGCCCATCAAGAACACAACCTAAAGCAAGATAAAAAACCATTAGCAAAAGAATTAATGTAAATGGCTCAAGAGCTAAACTTTCTATAAAATTAGCTACGTCACTTGGTATTCGTAAACGTGCCATCGCTTTCGATAGAAACATCGCTCCGGTTATTATTAGACCAATCATCGCGCAAGTCTGAATAGTTCCTAATAAAGAAGTCCAAATAATTTTGATGGTGAATTGGCGCTCAATTGCGGTTAATACAAGAGCTCCAAACACACCAATTGCGGCGGCTTCTGTGACTGAGGCAAAACCTAAATACATAGAGGAGACCACCAGGAAAATTAGGAGAACAGTCGGTAATAATTTGCTTAAAGCGTAGCCTTTTTGCAGTAATGTGGTAGATGGGCCAGCAGCCGGCGTCGTGGTAGGGTCTATAACCGCCAAAACACCTACATAAAGCATAAACAAAAACGCTAAAATAATGCCAGGAATGATACCAGCAATGAATAAATCAAGTATCGAAACTTCAGCAAGGATACCATAGATTATTAAAGGTATCGATGGGGGGATTAAGAAGCCAATCGTTCCCGCACCCGCCAAGCTACCGATTATCAGCTTATCATTATACCCTCTAGATCGTAGTTCAGAAATCGTAATCCTTCCTACGGTTGCTGTAGTGGCTGCAGACGACCCAGATACTGCCGCAAAGAGCGTACAACCCAAAATGTTTACATGCAAAAGACGCCCAGGCAATCGCCGCACAAAAGGCGACAAGCCAGAAAAAAGGTTTTCAGACAATTTGGTCCGGAATAATATTTCACCCATTAAAATGAACAGCGGTAGTGTTACAAGCTCCACCGCAGTAGCTGTTCCCCAAATATCGCCTGCCAAAAACCTATCGACTTTGATATTTTTGAAAGTTTCGAGCGAAATAATAGCAATAGCAAGTAATGAAAAACCAACCCAGAGTCCGCCAGCCAATAAGACTGCTAATAGAACGATTATTAAGCCAAGGGGGCCAATCATTCTTTCCTTCCTTTGTAATTTTCTATCATTGGTAAATTAAACCCTAAGCGTAAAACACGAGAAGTTAGCCCAATGCATAATATACACCAACTTAGCGAAAGTAATGCCTGTGGTATCCAAATTGGAGTTCGGCTTGGGTAGTAGGATACTGATCCCAACACAACACTTCGCAAAGTATTTTCGATCAGCGCAGAAGTTGCAAAAATTGATAAACACAAGGCTATCAAAGTAACTAAAACATCAATTTTTTTGAACGATTTTTCATTCAAAAACTGTAAAATAAAATTAACTCGTATGTGACCGCCGGCACTTAAGGTATAACCAGATCCTGCAAATAGAATAATCGCCAATAGATATCCAGAATATTCAACCCCCCAGGGTTGAGAATAAGAAAAGAAAGAGGTTGATACCACTTCGATTATTAGCATCGAAGCCAATAAGAAGCATGCCAAACATGCCATGCCCGCACCGAACAGGCAAACCTTATCCAAGACTAAAACAACACGGTCCATCGCTTTTTTATATTGTAGGCCAAGTTAACAAACAAACGTGGCCTACAATTCCATTACTCCTTAATTTCCAATTGCAGCTCTAAAATCGCTGATGATATCGGAAGATCCTGGAACTCTTTTCGCAAATTCATCAGCTGCGTCTGCTGTTGCATTCTGCATATCGCTCAGCAGCTGCGCGCTAGGAGCTGATACGGTCATTCCATTTTCCATCAACTGCTTCATACGTTTTTCATGTTCCGCTTCTGAAATTTCCCAGAATTCTGGCTCCATATCTCTAGCTACTTGTTCAATGATTTTTCTCTGCTCAGCAGTAAGCTCGTTCCATGCGTCAAGGTTTACGGCCATTCCGTTCGATGCCCATAGATGGTTTGTGGTATAGGTATGGTTTAGGAACTGCCAATATTTATTTGCGGCTGCAGTACTCCCAGAAGTCATTGCAGCGCTTATTTTTCCGGTTGCGAGAGCGGGCACGACGTCAGCATTGTTGAGCTGGAGCGGAACCCCACCAAGCCTTTCGATCATCGCAGCGGTATTTGCATCGTAGGTACGAAAGCGTACTCCAGAAAGATCTGCCATGCCAGCTACGGGATCTTTGGTGAAAAAGTTTTGGCTGGGCCAAGGAACCATATATAGAGCTTTTTGATTACGTTGCTTTAGAGCTTCTTCCCAAGCTGGCCGCACAAGTTCGTGCATTTTCCTTAGTTGCGCATAATCTTTGATCAAAAACGGAATAGACTCAATCCCTAGCAAGGGTACTTCACCAACTTGCTGGAAAAGAGCATATTCGCCCATCTGGACCGCTCCGTCTTCTATTGCACGTAAACTTTCATTTGCCTTAATCCCTAAAGCCCCCCCAGGGTGTACGGTCATCACTACTTCTCCACTAGTAGCTTTTTCAACCTGTCTAGCAAAATTCTCAGCATTCACAGAATGAAACTCTGCTGGCCCCCACGGAACCGAAACATCCCATTGGACATCTGCAAACGATGAAAGTGGAAACAAAGAAGCTGCAAAAAATGCACCTATGAACTTGAATTTGAAAGTCATATTTTGTCCTTTCCTGGATCAAATTACGGATTGTACGCCCGATTGCCACGGTTAGTCTTTTTTCCTATGATTTGTCCGGACAAGTTAGCAAGGTCGTGTTTTGTGTCAAGAAAAATACTCAAACAGTTTGTATCTTTAGAAGCATAACGTTTCACACTTAGAATTACGAAAAGCTTCAAGGTTTCGTGTAAAATAGAACTTAACGGATTGTCGCTTTTCTTAAAAATTTTCTAAAAGTCGTCCGTAACCGCACACTTTATCATTTATACCAGCCTGCCTTAGTGCCCACCAATAAGTGGCTGTATTAATTGCAATCACAGGTTTATTTAGCCAAAATTCTGAAATGGATGCCACTTTAGCAAAGGCTAAATTGGTACCAACTTGTACGATAGCATCAACATTTTCTTGATTTAACGAAATAACCGTATCTTTAAGAGTTTGTTCACTAACATGTGCTATTTGTTGCGGACTTGAACACTTCAAACCAATTAAATTCACAACTTCATATCCACAATCATTGAAAAACTTTATTACCTGTTGATCTCCTAGTGGCATGTATGGCGTCAGGACTCCGATCCGGCGGATATTACCATAAGCTTTAAGAGCAGATCGACAAGCATCCGATCCCATCGCGACTGGAACACCAGCTCTTTCTGTAAGCTGCTTTTCTAATTCTATAGAACCTTCAAGACCATCCCAAAATGTTTCAGCTGACATACCCATAATTATTCTATCCGGGGAACACGTCATGACGCTGTCTACTGCTGCCATCAAAGATTTTCTAATGTTTATCATTAAATTTTGAAAATCTTCATCTGAACCGACTGGATCATCAGGTATATGTATGCGTGAAAAATGGTTCGTTACGCCAACAGGGCTGAACTTATCATATTCTGGCTGGACAGAGGTATTTGTTGATGGAGCAACAACTCCAAATTTCATTCGATAACCAAGACTGTCTACCATAATTCTGCTCCTCAGTTTTATTAGGATAGCTTTAATCAAGCTTTCTCAGGCTTATTCAAATTGTAAATATCAAATCCACAAGAAGCGTGGGTTCAAAATAAGGTTGTCTAACCCACTGCGATACCCTCAAAATTGGAAGTCTTGCTTAAACGCGAACAGAACCTGGACTATTCGCGTTTAAGCGGAACCAGATAGTTATAACGATCTCAAATAAAATCAGTTAATCGTTAATCCGGCAACTGGCCCTATCGTACCATTGAATTTAGCCACACAATCCTTTCCACACCGGGATGCGAACCCTGGTAAAACAGCTTGCTTCATTGCTTCCGAACGAAGTTCAAAATCATTTTCTGATGGATCGACTCTAGTCATTCCTGCTGGCTCCCCAAGAGGGCAGGGACCGGAGGTATTGCAATTGATACCAATTTCATTTTCTTTAGCGTTAAGAGCCCACATTTCTTCCTCTAATTTTGACAATTCAGAGCGGAGTAAATTTTTGTGCTGCTCAGTAAGCCCATCCCACCAAGACTTATTAGCTGCCGTAACTCCAGAACCCCAATTTATTGGTAGCGTGTAAAGGAAATTTGCGCCTTCGTACCATTTTGCAGAGTAACCACCAAGAGTTCCAGTGATTGCGCAATCTATCACGCCTTGTTGTAGCCCTTGCTGTACTTCGCCGAACGACATACTTACTGGGATGCCACCAAAATACTTTACAAAGTCTGCTTGGCTCGCCCCTGATCCTCGGACCTTTCGACCTTTAAGATCAGCAAGACCTTTGAATTCATCGCGGCAATACAGTATTTGGGCCTGAAAACTTTGCATTGTGAGAATTTCAACCCCAATATTATTGGCGTAGTATGCACTTAACTCAGCTCGAAATGAATCCGTTACTTTCTTGAAATCCTCAATTGTTGGCGAGAGCCCCGCGAGATCCGTTGCATCGTTTATCGGCATATCACCAGCGCTATGGCCAAGTTGGCCCGTGGCAATATTCATCACGCCTTGACCCAACAAACGGAAAATTTCAGGGCCTTTTAAACCCATTTCATTCCACGGTTGAAAACGAGCGTTTATCTCTCCATTGGATGCAGCAACTATTTTCTCGTTCCAAAAAGGTGCCTCTAGCTGTTTTGATTGCGTAGTTATTCCTAGGTTACCAACCACATTGATTGTGGTCTGTGCATGTAAAGTTCCGACAGTTAGTGAGAATGTCGTTAATGCAGCAATTGTCTTTATTATGTTCTTCATTTTCTTCTCCCAATTGATTTTCAATTATTGCATCACCATCTCCGGTAGCCAGAGGGCTAAAGATGGAAACGCAACTAGCACCCCGATCATTACAAGCATCATGAACAGGAACGGGGTGACTCCTATCATGACATCTCTCATAGGACCTACGTCACTTTGATTTCTTACACTTTGAACTACGAACAAATTCACACCAATTGGCGGAGTTATCAGCGCGGCTTCAATCAAAATCATGAATAGAACACCGAACCATACCAAATCAAAGCCAAGCGCTGCTACAATTGGTGCTACAATAGGCGTAGTGGCAATCATTAATGACAGTGTTTCCATGAAACAACCAAGGACCAAATAAACAATAACTATGATAAAAATCACTGTTATCGGGGAAAAATTCAGCCCTTTCATGAAATCGGTTATGATTCCAGTTAAACCAATTGATACCATCACAAAATTTAAAAAAAATGCAGACATAACAATTAGCATGACCATAGCGGTAGTCCGCATAGCGCCCTCTAAAGCCAAATAAAAGTCAATTAAACCAAATTCACCCTTTAGTATGCCAATTGCCAGCGAAGCGACTACACCTAATGCGGCAGCTTCCGTGGGAGTAGCATAACCAGCGTAAATTGATCCTACCACTATCGTAAAAAGCCCCATAGGCGCGGCAAGGTTTTTTAGTGAAACGACACGGTCTCGCCAACTATAGTTCGTGATGTTGCCTCCCAGCGAGGGCTTTAATAAACAAAATAAAAATACTGCTAGAGAAAAAGACGCGGCTAAACATATACCGGGCAAAAGTGAAGCTAAATACAATCTAGTGATTGAAACTTCCGCAAGTACACCGAATAATATCAAGTTAATTGATGGTGGGATTAATATACCCAAAGTTCCTCCGGCAGCAATTGAGCCTAAGTAAAGTCTTCTGTCGTATCCTAATTCCCGCATGTTTGGGATGGCGACAGTTCCAATCGTAGCGGCCGTCGCCACAGAGGAACCGGAAGTCGCCGAAAATAAGCTACATGCAGCAATGTTTGTATGAATTAATCCTCCTGGGATCTTATTTACCCAGCTGTCTAGTGATTGGTACATTCCCACTGCCACTCCTGAGCGCAGCAATATTTCACCCATCAAAATAAACATAGGCACAGCCACTAGAACAAATTCAGTTGAAGAAGACCAAAGAATTTCACCAGACGCCGGAAGTAGAGGAAAGAATGAATACAGCTCTGATAAAGATATTCCCAGGATTACCAGCACAACCCCAACCGGCAAAGATACAGCTAGAAGCGTTATAAGAAATGCTACGCTCAAACTAATCATTGCTACACCTATCGCTATCAGCAGATATCACACCTAGTTCTTGGCAAACTTCGAGCGTATTCCCTTGAAAAAAAGTAATTAAATTCCGCAAAAATAAGCTCAAACTTACAAACGAAAAGAACGTAAGACCTGTTGCCCAAATCGCCTGAGGAATAGCTAATGGGATATCCAGTGAAGTATTTGGCCGAGCGTTTAGTTTAGCTGAATGGATGACAACTTTCCAAGCATAGTAAGACATCCCGGAGGCTAATAAAAATAATGTAAACATAGAAGCGATGTCTAGGATCGCTTTCATTTTCACACGTGCGAGCCTATAAAATAAGTCTATTCTTATGTGAGACCTTTGTGCGGTGGCATACGACAGTGCGAATGCCACTGCGCATGCAAAGCCGTAGTTAGTTAATTCGAACGAATAAAGACTAAAATTGATCCCCAAATTCCGGCAAATTACCTCAACCGAGATAAGTACTGCAGACGCTAAAATAGTGACGCCAGCCAACCTTGCAGAGTATTTTGCTAATAACTGAATACGATTTTTTTTCTGGTCCATCATTTTCATACCTTTTTTTGTAGATAGAAAAAAATCGAACGCATAATCAAAGGTGAAAGGAAAATAGGAACCTGCGCACAAATCACCACAAGTGCTATCATCGGATCTACAACATCGATAACAGCAGCAACCATGATTGCCATATTTTTCACACAACTCAATAAACCAACGGCAAACGCTTTATCCGCTCCTATGCCCCAAAATGCTGCAATACTAAGCCCGAGAGAGCCATAGCTTATGATGGACGCCAAGAACATTACTAGAACCAATCTGAATGGGTCGGAACGCATCACCAAACCAATTTCGTGCATTACCCCAATGGCGATCAGAGTAACCGAAACAACGGTTAGTGCATCTATCTTATCACTCCACGCATTGACTCGTTTTGCTCCAAGAAAAAATCGTACCAACAGAGCGCATATCAACGAACCAATTAAGATTGCCGATAATCTAAAAATTAATCCACTTAATTCTACTCCGTCTCCTAATGACGGTAGAGTGGAGGTTAAAAACCAAACTGAAAACGGAGCCATCAAGGTAGCGGGTATTGACAAGCCAGTGGCGATGGCTGGGTCAATCCTGACAAGCAAAGCAAATGCTGCTGCCGAGCTAAGTGGCGGCGCAGCAGAGGCGAAAGTCAATCCTGTTATCAACCAGCCAGATAATCCTGCCAATCGGCAAGCAACGTAGGTCATGCATGGCAAAATTATCAGTACAAATATCATTGCAATGGCAACTAAGAGTGGCTGCTTAAGAATTGAAAACAATTTAACAGGATCTATTCTTACCATCGAAGTGATGGCCATAAATATCGAGATCTCTACTACGTAGGGCCGAATTAACTCAGACATACTAGGGAAGCTCAGTCCGAAAACCACCCCAAGGATCATGAAATATGGTGATCTCTCATTTAGATAATTTAAGACTAATCGCATGCGCGTGCTCGCACTTGTTTTTGCTAGCTAATCATCATCCAATGTATTCGTCAACAATTTGTCCGGACAAGTAGCTCAATAATAGGTATCATATAGATAACTTATTCTGATGAGTTAAAAATCCTTAAACCAATTGTAAATCGGAATCATTTTAATCTGGATGCAATGATATTTTATTCAATTTTTAATATTCAGATGGCAAGTTGGACACGTTTAGGCTTATTCCCGTCGAACAATCTGACTGTAACTGAAACCATCCAACGGATGCCAGTTCAATGAAACCAAAATTGGTGTGTCATCCTGACTAAGGTAGCGTCGGGTCACAAGAATGCTGTAATCGCTTTCAGCTTTACCGAGAATACGTGCTACCTGTAGATCTAGTTTTTGTGACGATATATTCTGTTGCACCTCAGATACGCTAACATTAAAGCGATCTTCAATTAGCCTATGAATAGCTCCCTTAACATTGGAAAGCTCCCCAGAAATTTCCAAAAAATCCTCGTGAATAAAGATACGGGTACCGCAAATTATTTCGTTTGATCTTGTAGTCCTCACTCCCTCGGCAAGCAACCACTCACGACCAGGAAGACGCCCTAATACATCAGAAATTTTTTCATCTGAGATAATTCGCATCACACGATCAATGACGAGATGCGTATCTGACGCATAGTCGTAAATTTGAGATATCGACTTAAAAGATTGCGTAAAACCTTTACGCTCTGAAGTTGAAATCACTTCTGTACCTTTGCCTTGACGACGCTTTACAATGCCGTCGCTCTCCAGAACCCTTAGTGCCTCGCGCGTTGTGTAGCGACTAGCCGAAAATCGCGCGCATAATTGTTGTTCTGTAGGTAAGTATGCTCCAACTTCATATTCATTGGATAGGATTTCAAACTTCAAAGCTTCTGCAACCCTCAAATAAAGCGGATTATTTTCCCTTTTCGTAATTTTACTGTTAGCAGTTGCGTTCTTAACCATCAGTTGAACTCCGTGAAATCTCTCCTGGACCACGCACGCGCAAGCGAGTCTCTAAACTTCGGCGCAGCTATTTTAATAAGGTTTTCTGCTCGTTGCCGCAACGTTGCATGTTTTAAACGTGCAGAGCCATATTCTGTTACAACCCAATCCACATCTGCTCTTGGGACCGTTACAGGAACTCTAGCATTTAAACAGGGTGTAATTCTACTTATTTTGCCACCTTTTGCAGTAGCCGGCAGCGCTAAGATGCTGCGACCATTGGTGGATAGTGAAGCCCCACGGATAAAGTCCAAAAGACCGCCATGACCAGTAATTTGTTTTTCTCCCAGGAATTCTCCGTTGCCTTGTCCAAAAAGATCAACTTCCAGAATTGAATTAATCGAAACAAATTGGTGAATATTTGCAATTAAATTAGCATTGTGCGTACATGAAACTGGTCGAAAACACACGCGAGGCTCATATGCAATTTCCCTGTAGAATGGCCTAGTCCCCAAAGCTACTCCTGTGGTCGCACGATCGAATGAACCGTTTTTCAGGCAAGTCAATATCCCTGGGGAAAGCATGCCTCCATGCAATTTTAGCGAACGATGTTCAGCTAAAGAAGACAGGACTGCATTTTGAAGCTTTCCAAGACCTAACTGGAGTGTATCTCCATCGTTGACCAGTTCAGCGACATTCTTGCCAATAGCGTCATAAACTTGATCAATTGGCCTGATTTCATATTCAATAAGAGGAGATTCAGCTTCGCACAGGTACTGAAATCTATCTATTGGGATGCGTGGGCCATCAATAACATCGGGCATAGCTGGGTTAATTTGTCCGATAAGCGGCGCGTTCGATGCAACCACCGCGGGTGTAAAATCGCATGACATACCAAGACCGACATGTCCATCTCGAGGCGGTGAAACCTGAAAAATTCCTCCTGATAAGTTGGCGTCATTTCTAAACCAATTAAATGTTGTACTATAGTGCATAGGTAGTAGGCTCACTCTGCCTGAGCTTAAAGCATCATTGAGGGTGGGTGATGCGAAAATAGATTTCGCAGTCCGGCCCCCATTATTTGTCAGGTCGCGTTTGTTAACACCTGGAATCCAGACACCGGTGAATGTTCTCTTTTGAGCAATATCTGGATCGTTTTCTAAAGCATTCAAAAAAGCGGTAGGCTCACTGCAGCAACCAGCTACATAGATTGGGCCGTCAGCAGAAAAACACCTTAAAGCATCGGCCCAAATTGCGTTTTTCAAAACATCCTCCAATCACTTAACTCTTTTATAATACATGAAATCGTCATGGTTGTCCGGTCAAATTTAACCGCGCTTAGTTGAGTGAATTCAGGATAGCCTATCTAACCAATAATTTCGTCTAACCGCGTTCAAAAAATTCAAACCAAGCAGCTTTTAAGCTAAACATATTACTCCCGGCTCGTTGGATTTGAGCGACTATTCTAAGCAAAATAATAGCGATGCGAATTATTTAAACGTTCTTGAGTTTATTAACAGAATATTGATTTCGTTAGCATTAAAATACACTCTCAGCTTTCATGCGATATTTGCCTGAGGCAAAATATCTGGCCTGACAATGTAATTCAAAGTTATCTCGTTCATGAACAACTTGATGAGATCAGCATACTTAGAGACCCTGTGGCGGAACCTTGTAAGCATCGACAGGTGGATACATCTTGACCAACCACTCCAAACCACCTTTCGCAACATATACGGCAGCTGCCAATGGAGCAGCAGCACGCATAAGCGCGAAGTCCTTAGGATGAAGGCTGTTAGGGGCTCTCCCTGCCATTACGATCTGCCCAAGAAACTTTCCTTGCCAGATCATTGGCGCATAGATAGCTGAGCCCATACGTGCGGTCTTCAAATATTGCTTAAATTTCCCCGCTTCTGCATTAGTATCTGGCAGGTATAGCGCTTCTCCGGTGGCCCTTACCCACCCTGGATGACCGCCGTCAATTGGGATCATAAGTCGATTTTGCTCAGACGGAAAACCGAGGCTGGCAGCGAGCATGTGCCAATATTGATCTGGCGTTACTAAAAAGGCGCCAGCTACAAAAAATTGCGATACACCTTCAGGTAGATCAAATGAGCCTTTGCGATCTCCTAAGTTATCATAAAACGGCATGAGAACAGCGCGTAAGGCCATTTCTGGTATTGTCTCGGTAGCTGCAGATACGCCGGCCTGCTCAAGAATGGACACACTCATTGCTGCTCCTTTACGAAGTCTGGTTTGCGCTTTTCCAGAAATGCGTTGTAGCCTTCACGGAATTCGGACCCTGCAAAGGTAGCTTCGAAAGTGTTATGCAGTTCGGGGTGCAGCGATGGCTTACTAAGATTATTGCAGATAGTTTTGATGGCGCTGAGGGCGGAGGGGGCGAGACTCATGAGATGATCGGCCAAAGTGGTCGCGTCATAGTCAAGCCGGTCAATTAATCCGATGTCAAGCGCCTCTTGTGCGGTGACTGAACGGCCAGTCAACAAGAGGTCTTTGGCTCGCGACACACCCACCTTTTCAATCAGTTGCCAGGTGTCAAAAGGGCTATAGGCTAAGCCCAGTTTTGCTGGAGTGATCGCGAAAGATGCATTACTTGAGGCGACCCGGAAATCACAAGCAAGTGCCAGCCCACAACCCCCACCATAGCAAACACCGCGGATTTCGGCGATGGTAGGGCAAGACAAATCCCGCAGTCGGGCCTGCGCATCGCGAATTTTGCGGTTGTAGTCAACAGTGCTTTCGGCGGTGCGATACACCGTTTTAAACTCACCGATATCAGCACCTGCACAGAAAGCATGCGTTCCTTCGCCTGTTACGATCAGTACCCGTGTCTGATCTGCGATCAGCTTGTCACAGATCCCAGAGATCGCCTCCCACATAGCAGCCGTGAACGCATTGCGCTTGTTAGGACGGTCGATGATTAGTCGCGCGATCGGACCTGGGTTCAACCGCAAATCACCGTTTGCAAATATCATCGTCACGCGTTGCCCCCTTCGCTCATTTGGATCCTGGGGAGCGGCGGCCGCCCGAGGATCATGTCGGCAGCTTTCTCCGCAATCATCATCGTTGGTGCGCTGGTATTGCCCCCAATGATCGTAGGCATTACGGATGCATCCACGACCCGCAGCCCTTCGATTCCGCGCACTTTAAGATCTGTATCTACGACCGACTCTGCATCGACCCCCATCCGACATGTTCCTACTGGATGAAAAATTGTGTTCGCGCCAGCCCTTACCCAACCATCTATTGTTGCATCGGAGGCGAGATCGGCCTGGGTCGGAGACAACTCAGTCAATTTGCGGTCGGCGAGCGGACTACGTTCACCAATACGTCGGGCAAGCCGCACGCCATCGCGCATACATTGCCGGTCTACTTCCGCAGATAGGTAGTTCGGATCTATGAGCGGTGCTTTGCGGGGATCGGATGAGGCCAGCTTGATAGTTCCACGGCTTTTGGGACGCAGCTGGTAAAAATTGATAAGATATCCATGTCGTCCTTGCCCAGCCCGTGTGGTATCAAGGCTCAGGCCCGGCACAAAAGTGATGTGGATGTCGGGAACAGAGAGATCAGCCCGGGTTTTTAAAAAGCCACCTGCCTCCAGCGGCACCGAGCTTGCCGGGCCAGTACCGAACAGAAAAGCCCGCGCAAACGCAATTGCTGCACGATCCAGCCGAAACAGAGAGTAAAGTGTGACCGGATCTTTACAGCCATAGGTTAGATAGACACCGAGGTGGTCCTGTAGATTGCATCCCACTTCGGGTAAATTATGGATAACCTCGATCCCGAGACGAGCCAGTTCGGCTTTCGGGCCAATGCCTGACAACATCAGCAGTTTCGGCGAATTGATCGCTCCACCCGACAAGATGACCTCATTTTGAGCCAAAACCTCAAAAGTTTGACCCTCGCGTCTGAGGACAAGACCCGTTGCACGGCCCTCCGACAGCGTTATGCGGCAGGCTTCAGTCCGGGTATAGATCGTCAGGTTGCTACGCTTCATAACAGGTCGCAAAAAAGCAGTAGCGCTGCTTTCGCGTCGCCCCCCGCGGGTGTTAAAATCATATAGTCCAAGACCCTCCTGATCAAACCCATTGAAATCGTTGTTTGCCCGAGCACCCTCTTCACGACCTGCTGCTAGGAAATCGGAATAAAGCGGGTTTTCACCGCGTGCCTTACTGACCATGAGAGGCCCGTCTTGACCGTGGTAGGGGTCGCCTGACCGCTCAGGATTGCATTCCGAGCGGCAGAAATACGGCAACACGTCTTCATAGTTCCATCCCGTTAGCCCAGACTGTGCCCAGCTTTCATAATCACCGGCGTTACCGCGCATATACATCATACCGTTTATCGTAGACGAACCACCCAGAACTTTTCCGCGTGGCCATTTTATTTCCCTATTGTTGAGATGACTTTGAGGCGTCGTAACATAGTTCCAATTTGTTGACTTTTTCCAATAGGCTACACCGGCCAATAACGGAATTTGAAAAATAGGATTGCGGTCGCTGCCGCCCGCCTCAACTAGAAGAACTTTCTTGTGTCGATCCTCGGATAGCCGGTTGGCCAAGACACATCCAGCTGATCCCGCACCGACGATGATATAGTCAAAATTATCCATGGTTTTGGCCTCCTAGAATGGGAACTCCGCACCATTCATGGCGATGGCTTGACCGCTGACATATTCAGCATCCGGGCTGGCGAGCCATGACACTGACGCCGCTACGTCATCCGGTGTACCAAACCTACCCCAGGGCACAGTCTTACGAAATCCTTCGACGACCTCTTCCTGAGTTTGGTTTGTTACCTTTGCAAACCCCTCTGCTATACCACCCCAGAACGGCGTTTCAATGTGGCCCGGCATATAGCAATTGGCCCGAATCCGATGCGGCGCAAGTTCGATGGCTAAAGACTGGGTCAGCATCAGAATTGCAGCCTTTGATGCACAGTAATGCGACAGGTTAGGCACGCCCCGCCGCCCCGCTCCGCTCGAGGCATTTACAATCACTCCACCGCGCCCCTTTGCAATCATCACCCGTGCTGCCGCACGCGAGCCCAGAAACACCGAATTTACGTTGATATCCATGACCTTGCGCCAATCAGCGTAGTTCATTTCGACAACCGGTTCGACTTCGATTATACCGGCGTTGCAAACCATCACATCAAGTCCCCCCTGCTCCACCACAACTCTATCGACGGCTTGCTGGACCTCTTTCTCATCAGTGGCGTCGCCTAGGATTGACTTCACGCCCTCGGCCTTCGTCTCGTTCAAGTCAAACCCGGTAACCAAGGCTCCTTCAGCCAGAAACCGTTTGACGATCCCCAAACCTATCCCACTAGCTGAGCCTGTGACAAGGACGGATTTGCCAGAGTGTCGGTTTAGTTCAGTCATCGTCATACTCCGGGGTTGGGCGGTAAAGGCTCAAGCGCCCTGCAGGGATCGCGACAAGTTCATGTGTAAAAGGTTCGAGCAGATGACCTTCGGGTTGCGGCGGACGTGTAGTGTGTCCCGTCAAACGCTCTATAACCAAAGTAACATCCGCATGCGTGTAGTAGAGGCTGTAGACACCAACGATGAGCCCATTAAAGTAGTCAGGCTCTCTGGCTTCGATCTCAATCATATGAGATGCGCGGGTCTGTATTGAAAGGTCTGCGAAACCCGCGGGCAAAAGGTCTAATATCGCTTCGTAGGCTGTGCGAAACCTATCATGCGTCAGAAGTGCTTCATGCATACCAAGCGATCCAGCGGATGGGAAATCATCATCTCCTGGGATCAGGGTATCCAGCAACGCGTTCATGACGCCACCTCAAGTTCGCTTCGATCTCGGATCAGGGCATCAGCAGCCCTAAGTGCTAGCGCTTGAATGGTAGAGGTTGGATTCAGTGCCGCAGCTGTTACGAAGACTGAGCCATCGAGGATCACAAGGTTTGGGACTGAGTGCGCACGGCTTTTATCATTTGTAACGCTGCTGCCAGGGTCGGCCCCCATACGAGCTGTACCAAGAAGATGAAACCCTGCATCTGCCACCAGCGATTGCGAGGTGATGTCAGCAGCACCCGCCTCAGTGAAGGCCTCAGTGGCTCGCGCGATCCCGTGAGAGATCATCGCGCGCGTATTGTAATCGAGACTGTAGGTCATCTTAGGTGCCGGGATACCATGATTGTCTGTCTGCGTGTCAGACAATGTGATCCGGTTCTCAGGCCGGGGCAAGTCTTCTGTCGTTATAGTAAGGCTTGAAGTATGGCCGAACACTTTGCGGAACCTGGCATGATGTCCCGCCCCCCAAGGCACACGAGGCAGATAGCCGCCGACAGCTGTTCCCACCGGGCCGTCTGAACGGATGAGCTGCATCTGGTAGCCCCTTTTGAAATCATGTTCAGGCCGCGTCTCATAGAATTCCTGGCTGAGGATCGATACCGCGAATGGTCCGGCCCAACCGTCCATCGGCTCATCAAACCGGCCAGTAACCATTCCAGTTGGGTGAAGCATCAGCCGGCGTCCTACAAGATCAGTGTCATTGGCTAGCCCGTTCGGGAAACGCCTCGACGTCGACAACAACATTAGTCTTGCAGTGCCAATACCGTTTGAAGCCAGTGCCACTACGGACGCATTAGTACGATGCACCTGACCTGCGCGATCATACCACACTACACCAGTAGCGCGCCCCGCTGAATTGGTTTCTACCTCGAAGACCCGCGCACAGGTGATTAGTTCAACGCCAGCCTTAATGGCCTGCGGCCAATAGCTGACATCAGTTGAACTCCGTGCGCCATTGGGACAGCCCAGATCGCAGGGGCCACAGTTATTGCATACGCCGCGTCCTTCGCCGTAGATTGACGTGTTAATTGCCACATCTGCGGGCCACCAGTGCCAGCCCAATCGGTCAAAGGCATTCGCCATCCGCACACCCGCCTTTCCCGGCGAGACTGGTGGCATTTGGCGCGCTTCACGCGGCGGATTACCAGGATCGCCAGCCAAGCCCGACACGCCCATCATACGATCGTTTTCTTTGTAATAGGGCGCAAGCTCCTCGTAGGAGATAGGCCAGTCATCCCCTACGCCATCAAGTGTACGAGTCCGGAAATCAGACGGACGTAATCGGGGGAAATGCGCGCCCCACAGGATCGTGGATCCACCCACGGCATTGTAGAGAAATGGTTTGATGGCTGCCTCAGTCTGATCAATCGGATAATCCTGTCGCGCGGCGCGGACGTTGGGGTTCGGATGATGGGTCGTCTGGCGCGCGATTTCCCAATCGGCGCGGAGCGACGGGGTCGCATTCGGATCGACCCAGTCGCCCTGCTCAAGGCAAGTTACCTTGAACCCAGCCCGCGCCAGTCGCCACGCAGCGGCTCCGCCACTGGCTCCAGCCCCAACGATCACAACATCAGTCATTTACAAACTCCTTCGAAATGATCTCCCTTTTAACGACACGTTCGCAGCGGACGGTCCAGCCATCATCCATCTCTATTAGGACCTGCGGATTCGCGCGGCACGCATCGGTAACGTGGGGACACCGGCTCGCCAAGTAGCATCCTCTGGGCACATCAATCGGAGACGGGATTTCGCCGTCAAGCGTAGCTGGACTAGGATAATCCACCCTACGACGGGTCGGATCAGGCATCAGATGCGCCGACAAAAGCGCCCGCGAATATGGATGCTGCGGGTTACAAAAAACCTGTTCGACCTTACCCTCCTCGACGATCTGGCCAAGATACATTACGGCCACTCGCTGGCAAAGATATCGCACTGTCGTCAGGTCATGGCTAATGAATAAATAGCTGATGTCTAGCTCTTTCTGCAGCCTTGCCAAAAGAGCGATTAGGCTGTTGCGCGCACGCGGGGCTAGCACGCTGGTAGGTTCATCAAGAACTACGAATTCAGGCTTGCAGATAAGCGCGCGGGCTATGTTTATTCTTTGTAGCGTCGAAGCCCCGAGATCGCGCGGCTTAGCCTGCATCAGCGAGGGGTCAAGGTTCACCTGCTCAAGTGCGGCGATCGCACGGTTGCGCCGGTTGGCCTTATCCCCGCCTTCATGAACACGTATCGGCTCATCAAGTATTTTAGCAACTGTCCAGCGTGGATTGACACTGTCAAAGGGGTCTTGAAAGACAATTTGCATACGACTGCGAATCTTTCGCATTTCTACAGAATTTAACGCCGTAATATCCTGACCATCGAGAGCAACTACCCCCGCCGTTGGATGTTCAACCCGCACTATGCAGCGGCCGACGGTCGTCTTCCCTGAGCCGCTTTCACCTACCAACCCAACGGCCTCACCCTTAGCAACGTTGATTGTCACGTTATTAACCGCCTGCACAACTTTATCTGAACCGCGCAAGGGAAAATTCTTCGTGAGATTTTCTATCCGCATGAACCCAGCGCCACCACTTACCTGTTCAGGAAACTCATCAGAGCGCTCGTGATAGAACCGCAAAACTTCCTTGCTGTAGGGATGCTGAGGATTAGTAAAGAACTTCCGTACTGCCGCATCCTCAACGATTTGGCCCTGATGCAAAACGAGCACCCTGTCACAGAAATTGGCGATGACCCCAAGCTCTTGTGTGACCAAAAGCATTGCGGAGCCTGTATCCTGAACTGTCTTCCACATCTCGTCAAGAAACTGCGCCTGAATGGTAACATCGAGACCAGATGTCGGCTCGTCCGCGATCAGTAGCTTTGGCGACGACGATAGCGCCATAGCGATCAACGCCCGCTGGGCCATGCCACCTGACAGCTCATGAGCATAGGCCGCGACACGGCGTTCGGGGTCATTGATACCCATTAGGCGAAGCATTTCAACCGCTTGAGTTCGCGCCTCAGTCTCGCTGACCCGATTGTGAGCTCGGTAGGCGTATCCGATCTGCTGCCCCACTCTGAGCATAGGATTAAGGGCCGCACGCGGATTCTGGACTATAATTCCAATGTCGCGACCACGGATCGCGCGGATTTCATCGTCAGGTAGACGCAGCAAATCGCAACCATCAAAAATTGCGCTGCCGCCAATAATCTTGCCCGGGGAACGGGCGAGGCCCATAAGCGCCAATGCTATCGTGGATTTCCCTGATCCCGCATCACCCACTAGACCCACGACTTCATGCGGGTTGAGATCGAAGCTAACTCCATCGACGGGCAGGACAAAATCTCCCGGCACCTGATAGCCAACCCTCAGGTCTCGAACTTGTAAAAGCGGCTCATCCTTTTTCATAGCGTCGCTCCAGCGCGTTGCCAAGCACAGCAAATCCGAATACTGTCAGGGAGATTGCAAGACCTGGGAATACTGACGGCCACCATTCGCCAAGTACAATCTGATTCGCACCGGTAGATATCATTAGCCCCCACTCTGGCGTAGGCGGACGCACTCCGGCCCCCACAAATGATAACCCCGCCGTTAACAGGATAGCAAAACCAATCGTAACAGAAGATTGGATCAACGCCGGGGTCAGCGAATTGGGTAATACATGTCGAAGCGCGATAGACAGCTCGGAATTGCCCATCGCACGAGCCGCCTCAACGAAACCACGAGAAGTTTGACTCAGCACTTCGGCCCGCGTCAGTCGTAGGTAAATTGGCGTATAGACGAAGGCCAGCGCAATTATAATGTTGGTCGCCGATCGGCCCGCCAATGCCACTAGAACCATCGCTAGGATAAACACCGGAAATGATTGAACAACATCTGAAATCCGGACGATTAACTCTGTACTCCAGTTACGCCAATAGCCCGCAACTAGGCCAAAAAAGACTCCCACCGTCAGCGAAACAAGGTTAGCAAAAAGTGCGATCCTCAGATCAGTGCGTGGAGCCGCAATGACCCGACTAAAGATGTCATAACCGTTGGCATCAGTTCCCATCCAATGCGGCGGATGATCGACAGTGCCCCCGATCCATTCAGCCAAGAGACCCGGAATTTCTAAAATACCTGGTGGTGGCTCAGCAATGCGGATTGTGGTCCGCGTCGGATCATAAGGCCCTATATACGGGCCGAATACCGCTAGTAAGCAGACGACAGTGACGATCGTCACGCCAATGCGCATCAGCCAATCGGTCTTCCGTTTGGGTGGCACGTAAATCGGTTTTTTCATCAAAACGTCATGCAGAAACTCGGACATCAGTAAGCAATCCTAGGGTCGATGGTAGCATGGAGAAGATCAAGCAAAAGATAGACCACGAGGCTAATCGCTGTTATTATAAGAACGACACCTTGGATTGCCGGATAGTCGAATGCCAGAACAGACCGAATTGCATATTGCCCGATTCCCCCTAAAGAAAAGACACTTTCAATCAGCACCGCCCCCGACAGCATGAACCCGTAGAGTATACCGATCAAAGTCATCGACGGCCCCATGGCTGCACGAAGTGCATAGCGTGCTACCCTTTTGCGCGGCAAACCAACGAGATTGGCATAAAGCACGAAATCCGATTGAAGCGCTCGAACCATATTCTGGCGCACCATCTTGATGATCGGGCCAGATAGAATAAAGGCCAGCGTAATCACCGGCATCATGAGGTGATGTAGTGCCTCGATGAATTT